>Ga0105046_10007916_pt1 | contig 16694 bp, 10 predicted proteins | sample MAT03_FD_78385 | JGI IMG/M metagenome (GOLD analysis project Ga0105046, IMG submission 78385) | Freshwater microbial communities from Lake Fryxell liftoff mats and glacier meltwater in Antarctica - MAT-03 (megahit assembly) | ecosystem: Environmental > Aquatic > Freshwater > Ice > Liftoff...
ACCACGGCAACCTCTTCGGTGCCGTCGATTTCTATAAAGCTGCCAAAAAGGCGAAGGTGAAACCGATCATCGGTTGCGAAATCTATCTCGCGCCCGGTTCCATGACGGAAAAATCCGGATCGCAACGCGAATCGAACTCCCATTTCACCCTGCTCGCCGCCGACGCCACGGGCTACGCAAACCTCGTCAAACTCGTGAGCGCCGCCCACCTCGACGGCATGTACTACAAGCCGCGCATCGACAAAGACCTCCTCTCCCGGCACAGCGCGGGCCTCATTGGCCTGAGCGGCTGTTTAAAAGGCGAAATCAACCAGGCCATTCTCGCCGATCAAATGGCGAAAGCGCGCCAGCACGTCGGCGAATTCCGCGAGATCCTTGGTCCCGACAATTTCTTTCTCGAAATGCACGATCACGGCATCGAATCGCAGCGCAAATGCAACGCTGCGATGCCGGGACTCGCGAAGGAATTCGGACTCGGACTCGTCGCGGCAAACGACGTGCATTTTCTCGAACGTTCGCACCACGAAGCCCACGACGTCCTGATCTGCATCGGCACGGGGTCAAATGTCACCGACGAAAAACGCATGCATTACGTGCCGGAACTTTACCTCAAGTCCGGCGAGGAAATGCTCGCGCTGTTTCCCGATCATCCAGATGCCATCCGCAACACCGTGCTCATCGCCGAACGCTGCAATTTCGAAATGGAATTCGGCGTCACGAAGTATCCGAATTACGAACCGCCCGCAGGCATCGATCAAAACGCCTATCTGCGCCAGCTCAGCGGGGAGGGCATGCGGAAACGCTACGGCGAACGCTGGAACGAGGATCCCAAGCTGAACGAACGGTTCGAGCGCGAAATGGGCATTTTGGAAAAAGCGGGTTACGTAAACTACTTCCTCATCACGTGGGACTTCATCCACTGGGCCAAAAAGCGCGACATTCCCGTCGGCCCGGGCCGCGGCTCTGCGGCAGGTTCCATGGTCGCATTCGCTCTCGGCATCACCGACATCGATCCACTCCGGTTTGATCTGCTGTTCGAACGTTTCCTCAACCCCGAACGCGTCAGCCCGCCCGATATCGATGTGGACTTTTGCGTGAACCGCCGAGGCGAAGTGATCGATTACGTGCGCCAGAAATACGGCGAACGCGCCGTGTCGCAGATCATCACGTTCGGCACGCTCGGCGCGAAAAGCGTCATCCGCGACGTGGCCCGCGTCCTCGGCTGGGGCTACAATGACGCCGATCGCGTCGCGAAAATGATCCCGAACGAGCTGAACATAACGCTCAACGGGCACATGGACAAAAAAGGCGAGGAGGAGGAATTCGTCAAAGGTGCCATCGACAAAAATCCCGAACTCAAAGCCGAGGTCGAGACGAACCCCGCCGCGCAGCAGCTCTGGGAATATGCCACGACCCTCGAAGGCCTCACGCGCGGCTCCGGCGTTCACGCGGCGGGCGTGGTCATCGGTGATCGCGACCTCTCCGAATACATCCCGCTCACCCGCGGCAACGACGGCGAAATCGTGAGCCAATACGCCATGGGGCCGCTCACGGACCTCGGCATGTTGAAGATGGATTTCCTCGGGCTCAAGACGCTCACCGTCATTCACGACGCCGTGAAGTTGATCCGCGCAAAGCTCCCCGGGTTTTCCATCGACACCATCCCTCTCGATGACAAGGCAACGTTCGACATGCTCAGCCGCGGCGAGACCATCGGCATCTTCCAGTTGGAATCCGGCGGCATGGTCGATCTGTGCAAAAAGTTCGACGTCGGCAGCATCGAAGATCTGAGCGCCATTCTCGCGCTCTATCGTCCGGGTCCGATGGATCTGATTCCCGAATACATCAAAAGGAAAAAAGGGATCAATAAAGTAAAGCTCCTCCACCCCCTGCTCGAAAAGGTCTGCGGCGACACCTTCGGCATCATGATTTATCAGGAACAGGTCATGGCCGCCGCCAGCGTGCTCGCGGGCTACACCCTCGGCGGCGCCGACATGCTCCGGCGCGCAATGGGTAAAAAAGACAAAAAGAAGATGGAGGAGGAGCGCGCGAAGTTCGTCGAGGGCTGCAAGCGCGTGAACGATATCGATGATAAAAAGGCGGCGATGATTTTCGACGAAATCGCAAAGTTCGCGGACTACGGTTTTAACAAAAGCCACAGCGCCGCGTACGCGTGGGTGAGCTATCAGACCGCTTATCTCAAATCGACTTACCCCATCGAATTCATGGCCGCTGTGCTCAGCAACGAAATTAACAACACGGACAAAATTTCTGTGTTTGTTGGCGAATGCCAGCGCATGGGCATTGAGATTCTGCCGCCCGACGTCAATCGCAGCGCCGATAAATTTGCGCCTGAAACCCTCGAAAACCTTCCCGAAAAAGATGGTGCGCTGGGGGCGATCCGTTTCGGACTTTCCGGCATCAAAAACGTGGGCGAAGCCGCTATGCAACTCGCCATCGAAGAACGCAACCAGGGCGGCGCATTCAAGTCGCTCGACGATTTCTGCGCGCGCATGGATTCCCGCAAAGTGAACCGCAAAGTCATCGAGAGCCTCATCAAATCCGGCGCGTTCGACTGGACCCGTTCGGACCGCGCCGAACTGTTTGCGCGCGTGGAGGAAGTCATGGCCGCCGCATCGTCCGAGCAACGCGACCGCGCCTCCGGCCAGGTGTCACTTTTCGACATGCTCGAGGAGCAACCCAAGCAGGCCCCGCGCAAAAGCAGCGTGCGCTACATCCCGTGGAGCCAGCGCGAGAAGCTGGCGTTTGAAAAGGAGTTGCTCGGCTTTTACGTCACCGGCCATCCGCTCGACGAATACCGCGGTGCGCTCGAGAGCGGACGGTATCTCACCATCGAAAAATTGCGGGAAGCCGAGGATAAAGCCACGGTCACCGTCGCCGGCACATTCGCTGTGGTGGAAAAGAAATTCACGAAACGCGACGGCAAACCCTTCGCCGCCACAGTGCTTGAGGATTTCACTGGCAACATCGAGATCGTGTTCTGGAGCGAGGCGTTCACCAAAGCCGCGGCCATGATGGAACCCGGCAAGGTCGTCGCCGTCACCGGACGGCTCGACAAGCGTGATGAGGTAATGAAAATCTCCGGAGCCGAAGTGAAGTTGCTCAAGCCTTCGCCCAAGGAATCGCCCGTCGTGCTGATGTTTGAGGAATCCAGCATCACCGAGACCGACATGCTCATCCTCGCCGAAACGCTCCGCGAATTCCCCGGCCAGCGCCCCGTGGAAATCGAGTTCCAGCGCGCCGATGGCTGTATCATCCGCCTCCGCGCCGGCGACGGTTTCCGAGTGAACGTCGGACCCGAGCTCAAAAACAAATTGGGCCCCCGGCTGAAAGGCGAGTAGGGCGAGGACCCGGAATTGATTAAATACCGCCTGCGTTCCGCTTTCCACACCATTGACTTCCCGCCCCGGCCCGCCTGAATGATGCGCATGGACTGGGATGAAATGTACCGTAAAGGCGAGGCGCACTGGGATAAAGGCGAGCCGTCTTTGCCGATGAAACAGTATTTGCAACATCATCCAGTGAACGGACGCACGCTGGTTCCGGGATGCGGACGCGGGCACGAGGTGGCGCTGGCGGTGGAGAACGGGCTGGATGCCACGGGCCTCGACATCGCGCCGACAGGAATCGCCGATGCGCGCGCTTTATATCCGCATCTGGCTGAACGTTTCGTCCTCGGAAGTTTGTTTGATCCGCCACAGGAATTGCGCGGCGCATTCGACATCGTTCTCGAGCACACGTGTATGAGCGCTTTGCCACCGACCTTGCGCGCCGACTACCGCCGCAGCGTCGATGCCACCCTCAAGCCCGGCGGTTTGCTGATTGGCGTGTGGTACATCAATCCAGACCTCGATCCCGGCCACGAAGGACCGCCCTACCCGTTCAGCGTGCCGGATCTGACAGCGCTCTTTTCGGACAGCTACGAAATCGTGGACGACTACGTGCCGGACGTCGCGTTCCCAGGACGCGAAGGCCGCGAGCGGTTGCGCGTCCTGCGGCGTCTCGCCGGATAAAGGTCGCGCATCTGTGACTCACGGGACCATGAGAAATGCATCGGTGAAAATGCCGACCGTCGATCCTCCGAGCAGCGTCAGTGCGGTGTAGGAGACGAGAGATGGATTCGGCGTAGCAGTAATTTTTGCGGTCCAATTCAGCGCCAAGGACTGACCGGGTGCCAACGCACCCACGGCCTGATCCGTCGCGCCGACTAGTGTCACATTGCTGCCCACGCCAATGCGCACTGTCTGGGCGGCACTGGTGCTATCGCCGATATTGGTTACGACGAGACTGATGGTGAAATTCGAGCCCGCTAGCACTGTGGCATCCGCAGGTTGGTTCCCTGGCGCGATGAAGAGCGTGGCCGGCATTTCAACGCCTTCGACAATGCTTTTCACAGTGCTCGTACGAGCGTCGGCCTTGCGAATGGTTTTAATGAGATCGTCCAGCGCTGAGGCGGAAGTTTTGTCCGGCTTTTTGCCTACCTCGTTGAGCAGCATGAAGACCGACTCGTAGGCAAGGCTGATTTCCAAAAACAAGCCCGAGGTCTGGTTGATAAAGGCCTCGGCCCGTTTGCGCGCCTTGCCTTCCAGTCCGGGTGCGGCGGCCAGCACCTTGTTTCGGCGCGACTCGATTTCCTTAATGAAATCCTGGTGAAAAACGAGGATGTCCGCCTGTGCCTGTGCATACTGCGCGGTGCCTGTGGCCACCACGATCCGTTTGAAATCCTTGATAGCATCCACGTAATCATCCACCACGACAGAGTTCACCTCGCCGCGCGGCGCGTTTTCGACCAACGAACGCACGCGATCTCCACCGGTCCGTGCAGTTTCACCGGGCCGGGTGCCGAGGATCGCGAGCTGGCTCAGGGAGGTGAGTTCGCGCTGGCGGAACAGCCATTCGTAAGCCGTGGTGAGTACAACGTCGCCGTAGATGGCCACGGCGACGGCCGTGGCAAAACCGCTGCCCTTGCTGGTGACGGGTTCGCCGTCTTTGATGACAGGCCTGCCGTTTTCTCCGATCACAAGCTCATCGGAAATCAGCGACCCGCGCACTCTGTTAACCCATTGCGTAGGCGTCTGCGAGCGGGCTTTGACGAGCACGCCATCCAATCCGCGAGTCAGCGAGAGCACCCGCAAATCCACGTCGGCCAAGCGGTTGAGGTTGAATTTTGAACGTTCCACCGAGTCGCCGTCGTCGCCGAACATGCTTTCGAGCACCTGCGCGGTGTGGCCCTGATAATAGCCTCCCGCAAGACCGTCGCAGGTGGAGTTGAGAAACTGCTGGGTATCGAGCATGTAAAACTCAGAGATCAGCATGGTGCCGCCCACACGCATCACATTGAACACCACTTCGAAAAGGAGGTCGCCTGTCAGGCTGCCCGGGTCGTTCAGATACAGCGCAAAGGCGGAGAGGGAATAGCGCGCCACCTTGCTGATGGTTTCCATGTAAAACTCCTTTTTCGCACCCGTCACCCCCAAAGAATCCAGCACGCCTGGCAGGATGAATCCCGCACCAAAGGCCATGGTCCCAACTTTTGCCGCACCGAATAGGTTTTGGGCATCGGTCGGACGCGCCCAGCCATTGCGCTTGGCGATGGCGGGCATCGATTTGGCAACCACGGTGGAGGAAATCGCGATGCTGATGGCTTTTGCGCAGAACTGACCAAAACCGGCGAAGCTTTTCTGCCGTTTCGCAAGCATTTCCACAAAACACGACATGCGCAGTACCGCATTCCAACCGTCTTGTTGATCGCCCTCGCGGTAGAGCCGGTCGAAATAGACTTTTTCGCCCGTGGCGCTGTTGATGAAATTGTTGGCCCGCGCCTTCGCCAGCATGGAAAGGATGGGAGAAATATTATACCGACCGTTGGCTTCAAAATCGACCAGCTTGCCGATCAACCCCTGAATTTCCACCGATGTAATGTCCGCAAGAACAAACTGGTATTTCAATGAGACAAACGTCCGCAAAGCGTTAACCTGCTTGATGACCTGGTTGTGCAGCGAGACAGGCAGATACACATCCTGCTTGAAAACTTTGTCATCTGGATCTGCTTCTGCGATTTCCACCTCGCGAAGCTCTTCCAGACTCGTGCCGTTCGGCACAATCTTTTCGGTGCCGATGTCGAAGTTGTCCACATCCCCGCGCACCCGAAGTTTGTACTTACCGGAGTCGGAAGCAAACACGCGGAAACGTCCACCGCCATCCGTCGTATCGGAATCGACCACCGCGTTGCTGGAGTTCAGCAGTTCCACGAGCTTTCCGCCGGTCTTGGGAAATCTCACGTCGGAACTTTTCGAGGCGTCAAACACGATGTCCATCACCTGCCCCTTGATGCGCCATGGAAAAATGATGGGAACAAAGGAATTACCGCGGTCGTTCGCAATGGAGCCTTCATCGAAAGTAGCCTTCGCTGTGACAGTGGAAACAAGCGCCTCAGGATTGCGCGGCAGGTCAGGCACTTTCCCGAGTTTCACCTTGTACGTGCCACCCAGCGGACTCACGGTGCCGTTCCATTTGATCCTGCGTCCCTGCGCCACCCCGCCGCCGGTGATCGAACCTTCGACCAGCGTGGCACCATCGGGAATCTGATCGTCAATGCTCAGCTTCTTCAAGCCTGCATTGGCGGTGGCGTTGACCGTAAACGTAACTTCCTCCTCGGGCTTCGCTCCTTTTTCGCGAGGTGGTGCGGCGTCTTTGGTCACTTTGACTTTGGTGAATTCGCCGCCGAGCTGAATGGGCAAGATGCTGGCCCACATCTGGTACTGCGGACGGTCCAGAATGATATAGGGGCCGTTGAGTTGCGTGACGCCATTATCGTCCACATCGCTGGTGTGTTTCGCATTGACGCCGCGTTTGAGTTTGAATGTCGCGGTGTGAGATCCAGCACCCCCGGGCAGGGCGATGAAATACATCGGCCCCGTGGGGTTATGATGCGGGTTGAAATCGAAAAAATGGTCGTAATAGGAGCGATCATCACGTGGGACCGCTTCGCCGTTGAGTGTGGCGGAAACGGCATAAGGCACGCCGAGGATCATGTTCTGGCACCAGTAATCGCTGGTCAGCGTCACGTTGACGATCACCGTGTCGCCGCCCTGAAAAACACTTCCATTCGCAGAAAGTAGGCCCAAGCCATTAATGACGGATGGCGGAAACTCCGCCCGCCCCTGCGGAATGGCGGAAAGCCAGATCAAGCTGGCCAAGAAAAAATGCACGCAGGAAAAAAAACCCGCCCCTCGCTCACAACTTGTTTTGGTTTTCATCGGTTCATACCTCGATTGGAATTTTACACTAACGCCTGACTCTGCCTTTATTCAAATTTGCCTTGTGAGCAAGAGAAAATATAAGCCGCACTGATGGATCGTCCGAATTCAGATGTGCTGCTGCTGCTCGGCTTCTCTCGCCGCAAGCCGGGCGCGCCGCCTTTTGATAATCACCAGAGCGCCCCAATACGCCGCAATTCCGGGAACCAATCCGATGAGCGCGGATCCCAAGAGCAACGGACTGCCCACGGTCAGAAAAGTGGACCAGTGCAACCATTCCTCGGGACGCAGGTGACGCAGGCTGAGTCGTGAACCCGCATCAAACCCCGAGGTTCCATGTCCCAGCACCAGCCGCCCAAGCCCAAATTCCCAGTGCAACAAGAGTGGCGTCAGCGGCAGGATCAGATCGTGCAGAGCCACTCCAACCGCCGCCGCCACGATGCTGCTACGAAAAACACGCGCAACCCCCATCGCCAGCAGCGTTTTAAGCCCGAACAGCGGAGTGAATCCCAGGAAAACCCCAATGGCCAATCCCATCGCAATCTCGTGCGGCGGTGCCTGGATGCCGAGGATCTGCCCACCCTGTTTTCGTACCCATCGGGCTATCGGCATCGCATCACGCTTCGCTTTCGCCTTCTTCGTTCTGTTGCGAAAGTTTGCGGAATATCTCCGTGTGATCCTCCACTTCCTCCCACACTTCGTTGCTCACATAAATCGGCGCTTTTTGCTGAAGCGCAAGCGCGATGCCGTCGCTCGGACGCGCGTCCAGTTCGATGATCTTGCGCGTGTGCAACTCGTTTTCCGCACTGATGATCACCCGCGCGTAATAGGTCCCGTTTTTTAAATCATTGATGATCACCCGCTCAACGTGCGCACCGAGCGCCGTAAGCAGGTGCGCAATAAGATCGTGCGTCAGCGGACGCTCTTTCGGGGCGTCGGAAATAAACATACTGATCGCCGCGCCCACGCCATCATCGACGTAAATGACAAAAATCTTTTCGTCGTTGCCAATAAACACCGCGCGCCCCGAATTAGTGGGAATCACCGCGCGAATGCCGACTGAAACGACCTCTTTGTTCATAGGAGAGTCAAGCTAACGGGTGACCGCCGCAAAAACAAGGTGCGCGTCGGCTTTCACTTTGAGCCGTCTTCCTGCCCTTCGCGGAGCAGCAACTCCTGCAGCAGCCCGAAAAAATGCACCTTGAACAACGCCAGATCGCGCTCGTTGTCGATGCGCGGATTCATCATGTCCGCCATGTCGCCTTCGTTGAACTCCTCATTCGCCGCGATGCACAGCCGCGCCTGATTCAAGGCATTGAGCCACGCGTCCTTGTGATCACCGGGGATTTTCACCGTGTTCTTCGTTCCCTCGTCCAATTGCTGCAAATCTCCGCGCACCGTTTCGACGGACGATTGAAAAATGTGCAGCAGTTCCGGCTGAATTTCCTCCCGCCAAAGATCCATGAAATCGTCGCCCACATCTTTTCCTGGATGCGGCAGAATGCGGTCCTGCGCGGCTTCGCTCCCCGTGTTTCCGGCTTCCTCAGGCAGACTGAGCAGCAGTTGTTTGATAAACGGATCGAGTTTTGAAAGCCGCACCCCGCCTGATTTATCGCCTCGAAAATACATGCGACGGCTATTGCGATTTCTCCATGGTGGCGAGCAGGAGATACCCATGCAACTGCTGCACGTAGAGTTCCGCGGGCTCGCGATTGCCCGTCCACACAATGCTCCGGCCCAGCTCATGGACTTCCATCATGTGCTTCTCCGCACGCTCTTTGCCGTAGCCGAAGACCCGTTGAAAAACCATCGTGACGTAGCTCATGAGATTCACCGGATCATTGTGCACCACGACGTTCCACGGCACGTCCACGCTCTCCTGCGTCTCGATTTTTTCTTCAGTAAATGTGTCCGGCATGGTTTAAAGGTAGCGTCTCCGCTTTCTACTTCAACGCACAGACTACTGTTCCGGTTGCGGCGGCTGCAAGGATGCCGCATGCCATTCAGCCACACGCTCGATCTTCAGCGCGCGCCCCGTTTCTTCGTCTATCTCGATGAGCGCTCCGTGAATTTTCACCGGACCTTTCGCCACGGGAAAAACGACCGGGGTGCTGTTGTAAAACCGTTTTACAATCGCATGGATGTCCCGCCCGAGGATGCTCTCCGTCGGACCGCACATCCCCGCATCCGCGAGGAACGCCGTGCCGCCGGGAAAAATCTGTTCATCCGCCGTCTGAGTGTGCGTGTGCGTGCCGACCACGCCGCTGACCCGACCATCCAGAAACCGCCCCATGGCGATCCGCTCGCTGGTCGTCTCGGAATGCATATCCACGAAAATCATGCGCACGCCATCGGCATGCAACCGTTCCACCTCCGCCTCGATGATCCGAAACGGATGCTCAAGCGGCGGCTGCATAAACGTGCGGCCCTGGACATTGATCACCGCGACGCGGCCCTTCGGCGTTTCCAGCACCACGCTCCCCTGGCCCGCCGTGCCGTCCGGGTAATTGATCGGACGCAGCAGCCGCGGCTCCGTCGGGAGGTAATGCACAATCTCCTTTTGATCCCAAATGTGGTCGCCCGTCGTCACCACCGCCGCACCCGCACGCAGCAGGTCGATGCAGATCTTCGGTGTGATTCCCCGCCCGTTTGCGGAGTTCTCACCGTTCACCACGACAAAATCGACGCCTCGTTCTTTTTTAAAAATCGGCACCATCTCCAGCACCGCCTTGCGTCCAGGTTCCCCAATGATGTCGCCAAGGAATAGCAATCTCAACATCGCGCCATTTTATTACGAATTTCCGCCAAAGATCAAAGCAAGGCTTCAGCCGCCTGATTGACGTCCTTATCGCCCCGCCCCGAGAGGTTCACGATGATGATCTCGTCCTTCTTCGTGTCGGACGCCGTTTTGATGAGGTGCGCAATCGCGTGAGCCGATTCCAACGCCGGAATAATCCCCTCAATCCGCGACAGCGTGGAGAAAGCCTCCAGCGCCTCGGAATCCGTGGCGTATTCGTATTCGGTCCGCCCCAAATCCCGCAGATAACTGTGTTCCGGCCCGATCGCCGCGTAGTCGAGCCCCGCCGAAACGGAGTGCGTGAGCTGAATCTGCCCCTCGTCGTCCGCGAGCAACCACGTTTTGGTTCCCTGCAAAACGCCTAGCCTGCCGCCCTGAAACCGCGCCGCGTGATCTCCCAACCGGATGCCGCGTCCGCCCGCTTCCACGCCGATCATCCGCACGGCTTCATCGTTGAGAAACGCGTAAAACAGCCCGATCGCATTGCTGCCGCCGCCGACACACGCCACGAGTTTGTCTGGAAGACGTCCTTCTTTTTCCAAAATCTGCGCGCGGGATTCGTCTCCGATCACCCGGTGAAAATCCCGCACGATCATCGGATACGGATGCGATCCCAGCGCCGATCCGAGGATGTAATGCGTCGTGCGCACGTTCGTCACCCAGTCGCGCATCGCTTCATTGATCGCCTCCTTGAGCGTCGCCTGGCCCGCCGTCACCGGAATCACTTCCGCGCCGAGAAATTTCATCCGCGCCACGTTGAGCGCCTGTCGCTCCATGTCCACCGCGCCCATGTAAATCCGGCATTCCAAGCCGAACCGCGCCGCCGCCGTGGCCGTCGCGACACCGTGCTGTCCCGCGCCCGTTTCCGCGATGATGCGCGGTTTGCCCATGCGCTTCGCGAGAAGAATCTGACCGAGCGCATTGTTGATCTTGTGCGCGCCCGTGTGGAGCAGGTCCTCGCGTTTAAGATAAATCTTCGCCCCGCCCAACTGGGCAGTCAGACGCTCCGCAAAATAAAGCGGCGTCGGACGCCCCGCAAAATCGTGCAGCAACCCGTCAAGTTCCAGCTGAAACGACGGGTCCTTCCTCGCCTTTTCATATTCCCGAGTCAGATCCTGCAACGCAGTCATCAGGGTTTCCGGGACAAACATGCCGCCATAAGGCCCAAAATGGCCCCGCGCATCGGGAAGTTGATCTAATGCAATCATGAGTAAAAAGAGCGCTCCAAAGAGCACTATGCAATTTGAAGATACGTCGCTCACCCGTCAAGGGCGCGTAAAAATTCCAACGTCCCCCTCGAAAATTCCCGTTTCACCGGCCGCCAATCATCCGCAATCCGCAATCTCCAAACGGCTTGCCCATTCGCTCCCGCAATGTCTCACTGTCCCGCTTATGAAGTTGCATCCAGATCATCGTATCGCGGGAATCCTCGCCCCGCTCTTCGCTTTGCGAACCGAGCACGACATGGGCATTGGCGATACTGCAGCGCTGGTTGAATTCGTCGATTGGGCACAGGCCGGCGGGTTCAAACTTGTTCAACTTCTGCCCGTCAACGAAACCGGCATCGACAACAGCCCCTACATGGCGATCAGCGCCGTCGCGCTCGATCCCACCACGATCCACCTTTCCCCGCGCCACATCGAGGATCTCACCCAGGCCATGATCGACAGCGAGCTGGCGAAAATCGATGTCGAAGCCCTGCGCCGAGGCCCCGTCCAATACCGCGTCGTCAAACCGCTTAAACTCACCATCCTGCGCGCCGCATTCAAAGCGTTCGAAAATGGTGCGCTCGAGACAGGCACCGCTCACGCACTGGACTTTCGCGCTTTCGTCGAAAAGGAAACCTCATGGCTCGAAGGCTACGCATTCTACCGCGCCCTCATGGAGCGCAATGGCGGACAGGAAAAATGGGACGAATGGCCGTCGGAACATCAATCCCCCGTGACCGCCCGCGCATGGCTCGCCGGACTGGACATCCCCGCCCGCGCCAGTTTCGAGCGCGACATGCACTTTTTCCAATACGTCCAGTGGATCGCCTTCCGCCAGTGGCGCGAGCTGAAAACCCACTGCGACAAGATCGGCGTCGCGCTCATGGGCGATGTGCCGTTCGGCGTCGGATCGTGCAGCGCCGACGTCTGGGCGCATCGCGAGCTTTTCGATCTCACCTGGTCCGGCGGCGCACCGCCCGAACCCGCGTTTACCTCCGACGCCTTCGTCCAGAAATGGGGCCAGAACTGGGGCGTCCCGCACTATCGTTGGGACCGCATGAAACAGGACGACCTCGCGTGGTGGCGCAAACGCGTCGGTGCAGTGCGCGAAATGTTTCACCTGTTCCGCGTCGATCACGTGCTCGGATTCTACCGCATTTTCTCGTTCCCGTGGATCCCGCAGCGCAATGACGAATTCCTGCCGCTCACTCCCGAGGAGGCGCTGGAAAAAACCGGCGGACGCCTGCCGCAGTTTTTGAATTTCCCCGACGACACCGAAGCTCACTGCCGGGCGAACTGCGCGCACGGTGCGGAACTTTTAGAAAAACTCGCGCAGGAAGTGGGCGAATTCCGGCTCGTCGCTGAAGATCTCGGCACCGTGCCGCCGTATGTGCGACCAAACCTCGCCGATCTGCACATTGCCGGATTCAAAATTCCCCATTGGGAAAAGGACCCCGACGGTTCCTACACGCGCGGCCAAACCTACCCTGCACTCTCCGTCGCCACCTACGCCACGCACGATCACGAGCCGCTGCGGGCCATGTGGGATCGTTGGACGGAAACCTTCGCGCGTAACGAACGCGGCGAACCCGGCGCAAGCGGGCCGGCATGGGAAGCAGGTGAGGAAATGCGCAAGCTCATGCGTTTTGCCGGGGTAGCGGAAAATCAGCCCCTCTACACCGACGACGCCCACGAAGGCTTGGTGCGCGGCCTTTTCCAAAGCGCTTCCTGGATCGCCGTCCTGATGATCACCGACCTGTTTGGTTCGGCGCAGCGGTTCAACGTGCCCGGCGCCATCGCCGATTCCAATTGGAGCGAACGTCTCGCCGTCCCGATCTCCCAATGGGACGCCCACCCCGACATCGGCCCCAAAATCGCCCGCATTCGCGCCCTCATCCCCGAAACCGGACGGTTGGGAACCGCCTGAATGAAGCATTACCACAGAGGACACAGACAACACAGCGAGAATGCCTTACACAAAAATCGGTGTTTTTAGCGCCACCTGCAGGGTCGCCCTCTATTGACGGACGAGCATTACCCGATGGTGTTCAGTGTCAGATTTTTTCCCTCTGGGTTCTCTGTGGCTCATTGCCGTTATCCTGCGTTTTTAGGCTAACGCAAGAGGCGGAGTTGCCGCTCGGGGAAAGCACACGACGAAGCAGGCGCCTGCGGTCCGGTCGGGCTCGCAGCAGATTTTGCCGTTCATCATTTCGGTGAGTTTTTGTACAATGGAAAGGCCGAGGCCGCTGGAGCGTTCGTTGCCCGTGGGTTTTGCGCTGAGCCGACAGAATTTTCCGAAGAGCTGGCCGATTTCCTCAGGCTTGATACCCGGCCCGCTGTCTTGAACGGTGACGCAAATATCCAGGCCAATGCTCGAAGTGGTGACGAGCACGCGTCCGTTGAGCGGCGTGAATTTCACGGCATTGGAAACCAGGTTATCGATGATCTGATCCATGGCGTCCTTGTCGCCATCGACCCGGATAGCGGCACCCGAAGGATTATTAAATTCGAGGCGGATGGATTTCTGTGCAGCCGGGTCGATATAACGATCCACGACCGTGGTCACGATGGCGGAGAGGTTGACTGGCTGCATTTTAAACCAATTACCGCCCTGTTCGATGGCTCGGAGGTTGAGCAGATTGCGCACGAGCCGGCTCATGCGTTCGGCGCTGCGCTGGATGTCCGTGAGCGTCGCCATGCCTTCCTTGCTGGTCACTGCGCGGTCGATGCGCATCATTTCGCAGCCCATGATGATTGCCGTGAGCGGGGTGTTTAAATCGTGTGCCGCCATGCCGAGCAGATGATCTTTTTCCTCGTTGAGATCGCTCAGTTTGTCGTTGGCATCCGTGAGTTCTTGCTCGGATTCGCGCAAGGCTTTTTCGACGCGCCTTCGTTCCGCGAGTTCAAGGGCGAGTCGGCGGTTCCAGATGAGGATGACGAGAAACGCCGTCATGCCGACCGCCAGCAGCGTGCCCACGACGCGCCAGATTTTCCGCCAATCGGTGTGCTGATCGTAGTTGATGGTGATCCAGCGGTCCACGATCTGGAGGCGATCCGCGTGGTCGATGGAATCGAGCGCTTTATCGAGGATGACGACGAATTCCGGCCAGTCGTTGCGAACGGCGAAGCAGGGGTTAAATTGATACTCGGTGACGCCCGCGATTTTTAGATTGGTGAGGCTGGAGTTCTTGATGATGTAGCTCGCCGGGGCCAGTCCCGCGACGGTGAAATCGGCCTTGCCCGACGAAACCAGGCGCAGCGCATCCGCCAGCGTTTCGGTCTGTTCAAGTTCAAGATCGGGATAATCTTTCTGGAGTTTCAGCGTGGTGATGTGTTCGCGCGGGGCGGCGACTTTACGGCCTTTGAGATTGCTTAGCCCGATGAGAAACGGCGCGTCGGTCCGGGTGATGACCGCCATGGTCAAGCCCATGTAGGGTCGGGTGAACTGTGCGTAAGTGAGTCGCGATTCGAGGAACGCCGTGCCCGCAGTAATATCGAGTTGTTTGTCGCGCAACATGCTGTCGATTTTCGCCCAGTTGTCGGCGCGAACGATTTCGAAGGTGACGCCCAGTTTTTTCTCCAGCTCATGGATGAACTCCGCGTCGATACCCTCGAGTTGGCCCTTGCTGTTGAAGAAAGAAAAGGGTGGCCAGGCGGGATCCATGCCGACGCGGATCACGGGATGTTTTTCGAGCCAGCCGCGTTCAGCTTCAGTGGGATCAAATGGCACAACCTGAGTGCGGGGTGAGTAGAGGTTGTTTTCCATGCCCGACGCGGAAGCACGAGAAAAGTTTGTGCCTGCGAGCAAAGCGATCAATGCGAGACCCACTAAAATAGCCCTGCCCCGGCGTCTCTTTGTTTGCTGAGACACCGTGGGAAGTTCGGGTGAAGTTCCTTCCATCATAGGCACCGCTTTGTTTTTTGCAGGATGAACTTCCGCTCAAAGGGCTGCAATAAAGAAAACCAGCGGACCCGGAAAACGGTACGTCTTCAAGTGGGTGAGGCGAATGGTGAAGACCGCAATCACCTTTTCCAATGACGCGCGTTGTGGAAGCGGCAGAGGACTGCGTCAGTCCACGACGCTTCGCAAAACCCAGCCGCCTCTCGCTCTGCGCCGGCTCTTGGAGCGAGGCAGTCCTCTGGCGCTTGTCGGCTCACCACCGCACTCATAAATCACACGTTCCAGAACAGTACGCGCACGTAGGATTTTCTCGAGGTTTCATTCTTTTCGCGCCGTCGCTTTCCATTTTGCGGTCCAATGGGTATGGGTGATCCGCGCATGGGTTTCACGACTGGCACTTTTACGTTTCTGTTTACCGATATCGAGGGCAGCACCCGGAAATGGGAGGCTGATCCTGAGGGCATGCGGATTGCCGTGGGGCAGCACGACACGTTGTTGCGCGACATTTTTTCAAGGTACGAAGGGCGGGTTTTCAAAACGATCGGCGACGCGTTTTGCGTGGCGTTTACCATCGCACCGAGCGCATTGGCCGCAGCGGTCGAGGTGCAACAGGCGCTCCAGGATTTCGACTGGGGTCCGGTGGGGGCGCTCAAGGTCCGGATCGCGCTGAACTCCGGTGCGGCGGAGGTGCGCGACGACGATTATTTCGGACGCGCGCTGAATCGCGTAGCCCGCATTCTTGCCGTGGGACATGGCGGGCAGGTGCTGATCTCGACCGCTGTTGAGGAACTGGTGCGGGATTGTCTGCCGCAGGGTGTATCGTTGCGCGATCTCGGTGAGCATCGGCTCAAGGACCTGGACCGGCCGGAACGGATTCACCAGGCGACCGCGCCGGGGGTGGCCTCGGAGTTTCCGCAGTTGCGGTCGATGGAAGGCGTGGCGACGAATCTGCCGGTGCAGCTTACGAGTTTCATCGGGCGTGAACGCGAAATGCGCGAGGTGAAGCGGATCATAGCAGAGAACCGGCTCGTGACGTTGACGGGCGCGGGCGGCACGGGAAAAACGCGACTCGCAGTGGAGGTTGGCGGGGGCCTGATGGAGTTGCATCAGGACGGTGTGTGGATGGTGGAACTGGCGCTGGTGACGGATCCAGAGCTCACGACGGAGTCGGTTGCAGTTGTGCTGGGCGTGCGTGAGGAGGCTGGGCGTCCGCTCGTCGCGTCGCTCGCGCAGTTTCTACGGAACAAAAAACTGCTGCTGATTCTGGATAACTGCGAACACCTGCTGGAGTCGTGCGCGCGGCTTTCAGCGGAACTGCTTCGCACAGCGCCGGGCGTGCGGATCATGGCGACGAGCCGTTCGCCGTTGGCCTTGCCAGGCGAGGCGATTTTCGCGGTGCCATCGTTTGGGATTCCCGATGCGTGGTATCGGCGGAACAAAGATCGCGTGAAGGTGGAGGACGCAGCGGCTTTTGAAGCGGTGCAATTGTTTTGCGAACGCGCGACGGC
>Ga0105046_10007917_pt1 | contig 16694 bp, 9 predicted proteins | sample MAT03_FD_78385 | JGI IMG/M metagenome (GOLD analysis project Ga0105046, IMG submission 78385) | Freshwater microbial communities from Lake Fryxell liftoff mats and glacier meltwater in Antarctica - MAT-03 (megahit assembly) | ecosystem: Environmental > Aquatic > Freshwater > Ice > Liftoff...
CTTACACCGGAATGTGGGATCGAGTGCGAGATCTGCTAGCCAGCACTAATGCAGCCTCTTCCCTAGCACTCAGTAAGTCAGCATTTTCCTTTAACGTTGATGGAGGACGGTGTCCGCACTGCAGCGGTGCAGGATTTATTAGAGAAGACATGCAGTTTCTCTCAGACGTTTATATCCCGTGTGAACATTGCTTGGGTCAACGGTTCCAAGACCATGTTTTATCAGTGAAGTATAAAGATAAAAATGCGCATGAACTTTTAGGATTAACTGTTGATGAAGCGGTAGGCTTTTTTGAGAAAGATTCTATCATTGCGGGCCCTGCAAAAACTTTATCCCTTCTTGGACTGGGACATTTAACACTCGGGCATTCATTGAGTGAGCTTTCAGGTGGCGAGGCGCAGAGATTAAAACTTGTGCCGTATTTACAGAAAAAAACTGGGCATAATCTATTTATTTTTGATGAGCCCACCACAGGCCTGCATCCATACGATGTTAAAAAACTTGTTACGCTCTTTGAAACGGTGCGCGATCAAGGGCATTCAGTTCTATGCATTGAGCATAATCTACAGTTAATGCTGGCAACGGATTGGCTAATCGACCTAGGCCCTGAAGGCGGAGAAGGTGGCGGCCAGCTGATGTTAGAAGGCTGTGTTACTGAATTTCTAAAAAAAGAGAACGAGACAAAGTCACAGACTAGTTTTTACCTTAAGCGCTTTTCCGACGAGGCACGCGGAGCAACGCGCAAAAGTACCGCAACCATGCGTGCCCAATCATTAAGCCCCAAATCTGCTGCGAAACAATCAATCGACATTTATGGCGCACGCCATCATAATTTAAAAAACGTAAATGTCTCAGTACCACTTGAGAAGTTAGTGGCACTTACCGGTGTGTCAGGCTCCGGTAAATCAAGCATCGCTAAGGATATTATTTACGCTGAGGGGCAGCGACGGTATTTAGATTGCTTATCTCCCTACGCGCGCCAGTTTGTGCAAGAGCTGACCCGGCCCGATATAGATCATATTGATAACGTGAAGCCCGCTATTTGCGTCTATCAACACACATTTCAACCAGGCAGACTTTCAACGGTCGGTACGATGTCTGAATCGTACAATTTTCTGCGCTTGCTTTTTGCTAAGGTAGGCGTCCAGCATTGCCCGGATCATCCGAAGGAACGAATTGCACCGTTATCAGCGCTTGAAATTGTTACGGAACTCAAAAAACTTTCAGTGCCACAGGTACGTTTATTAGCGCCTATCATTAAGCAGAAAAAAGGGACTCATCGCGAGGTATTAGCGCGCGCCGTTGCGGCTGAGATATCGCAGGTGCGGGTAGATGGTGTTTTTTTAAACCCGCAATCAGTTTCGATGGAAGGTGGGCTGCAGAAAACAAAGGTGCACTCTATCGACTATGTACTGGGTAAATTTAATCCAACGACTGTACCGCAAGATTTAGCGGAAGAAGTTGTAAAGCAGGGCTTAAGTCTTTCTGGTGGCACTTTAATCGCACTTTCTGGCTCCGGGAGCACCAGTTCTGAGGTAATTTTTAGCACCGATAGAACTTGCCACGTGTGTAAGCGCGGGTTCTTTAAACCTGACCCTGAAGATCTTTCTTTTCACTCAACTCGCGGACGCTGCGAGAAATGTGGCGGCACGGGCAAGAACGTAAAATGGCAAAAATGTAGTTCCTGCGAAGGTACTCGTTTAAATGTTTTAGGACGCAACGTGCGCCTTAACGGATTTACAATAGCTGACCTTGCGGAAAAAAATGCAGATGAATTACAGATAATGCTTGAGGCGCTAACTTGGACTAACCACGAGCGCGCGATAGCGCTGCCTATTCTACGGGAGTTACTAGCGCGCCTTAAGACAGTAAGCGAAGTTGGGTTAGAATATTTGCCGCTCAATCGTGACTGCGCCACGTTATCCGGCGGTGAACTACAGCGGCTGCGTTTAGCCGCAGCGATGGGCAGCCCACTGACAGGGACCGTTTATATTTTTGATGAGCCAAGCGCTGGATTGCATCCACAAGATAACGAGCGGGTCTTACGGCGTATCTCATCTGTTTGCGAGCGCGGCAACTCAGTTATAATTATCGAGCATGACCCTGAGACAATCTCTGCCTGTGAATACGTGATTGAAGTTGGTCCAGGAGGTGGACGTAACGGTGGAGAAATTATTTTCTCAGATACCGTAAAAAAGATGCAGGATGAAGGTCAAACGGCAACGGCGCTTGCTTTGCGCGCGCGCTATCCAGCGTTTGACTCAAGCCCAAGTGCTGAATCCCTTAAGGTTGATTCGCCAGGATTGCATTGTGTAAAGCCGCTATCAATCACGGTTCCGCTACGACAGCTTGTTACTGTATGTGGAGTTTCAGGTGCTGGCAAAAGCACGTTTGTACATTCGATTCTCGCTAAAACCGTGATTGAGGGAGTTGAGACCAAAGGCGTTATTTCCTTAGGTGAGCATCGCGTTAAGACTTCGCTGCCAATTGAGCGAGTAGTTTATGTCGACCAACAACCGATAGGAGCTAACTCGCGCTCAACTCCAGCTTCCTATTTAAAAATCTTCGACGAGATTAGAAAAATTTTCGCTCTTTCACTGGAAGCTAAAGCCCGCGGTTTTGAGCCGAGTCATTTTAGTTATAACACCGGCAAAGGGCGCTGCGCTGAATGCGGCGGGTTAGGCGTTATAAAACTTGAAATGAATTTTCTGCCGGATGCTGCCGTTGTTTGCGAAACATGTCGCGGGCGACGCTATAAAGACGAAGTAGAATCAATTTTGTATCAAGGAATTTCAATTGCTGATGCCTTAAAGTTAACCTTTGAAGAGGCACGCAGCAGATTTGCAAATCACCGCAAGATTTTAGGTCCAGTACGCCTAGCCTGCGACTTAGGTCTTGGATATCTAGCGCTTGGACAACCGTCCACAACCCTTTCAGGCGGTGAATGCCAACGCATTAAGTTAGTTAGCGAACTGTGGGCTGCACGTGAGGGACATTCGCTATACGTACTTGATGAGCCAACAACTGGACTGCATAAGTCTGACGTGGCGCTGTTAATGAAGGCGCTGCGCGAGTTAATAGTGCGCGGTAATTCCGTAATATTGATTGAGCACGACCCAGAGGTCTTACTGAGCTCAGATTATTTAATTGAGTTCGGCCCGCAAGCGGGCGGCGGAGAAGTTGTTTTCTCAGGCACCCCTAAAAAGCTGATAGAAATGCATCCTAATACCCCCTGGGGCTCGATTATTCAGCGTTATACTGAAGAAAATGAAAGTACTCTTGATGAGCCTATCGCATTAGGTGCACAGTAGGTTTCCATGCAGTAGTAGCCCCGTGTCATGAGCTCAACAATATTACCCGCAAGCGAATCCCCCATAGTACCGGCACCGGTTAATCCGCTGCTACCGTTTGTACGTGTTTCGCTGTCACGAAAAGTGATCGCATTTTTTATATTGTTGCTTGTAACGCTCGTGCGATTTTTACCATCGCTTCCGCAACCAACAGTTGAGTACTTAGGCGGCATACAGGGCGACAACGGTTTATATGTTTGGCTTTTTCGCTATCACGTTCACAATATTTTTAGCAGCGGATGGTTTGAAACTAACGGTTTTTATCCCTATCAAGGCACCCTTGCGTGGAGTGATAATTTTCTGCTGCCAGGGTTTCTTGGCTGGTTACTGGTGAGTTGCGGACTTTCTGAAGCTGCAAGTTTTAATCTAATAATTTTTTTAGCCTATGCATTTTCTGGCTATTTTCTCTGGCTTTGCATAACACGCATTACTGGCTCAACAACTGCTGGCTTAATTTCAAGCGTTGCATGGCTTAGCTGGAGTTATTGGGGGCTTCACTTAGGACGCCCACAGTTACTATTTCATCTTTTTTTACCCGCCGGCGTTTATCTCTTTTTCTGCGCTCTTAGAGCGCCAAGTCTTTTAATAGGTGCCTTTGCTACCCTGCTCATGGTTTGTGCTTTTGCTACGACTGCGTATTACGCCATTTTTTTGGTGCTCATTTGGAGCTGCCTTTTATTTGCGTTGACGATAGCAAAACCGGAAGCAATTTTGCGGCGCGCCAATGCTCGCACACTTGTCGGCATGCTGTGCCTTAGCCCCTTGCTCCTTCCATTTGTAGCGCCTTATTTAAATACACTCGCTCTGTTTGGTGAGCGCGGGCTTTACGAAGCTCATTATTTCTCTGCTAATGCGCGTGCCTGGTTAGCTGCGCCTTCGTCATCGTTAATTTATAGCGCTACCAACATCTGGGGCGCGGGCGAAGCGTTTCTGTTCCCGGGGATTTTAACTGGATTACTTGCTGTTTTAAGCCTACTTCGCTTAGCGCGCTCGCGCGGATTAAAAATCTGTTTGGCGCTAGTTGTGTTCCTAGGCTTAACTACTGCAGCACTTTCCGTCCAAACAGCTGTCGCCGTGCTGCCGTATCCTTGGCGAGTCGCTGCAGCGAGTAGCTGTTGGCTTTTATTACTAGCTATAATTTTATTCGGGTTAGTTCTGCGGGCGCTGGAAGCGCGGCGTAAATTCAGCAACGTAACGCATCGAGCAATTCTCTTCGCATTTTTTTTCCTTACGATCGTTTTTGCTATTTTTGCTCTAGGGCCTTTAGGTAATCCTGAAAAAAATCAGTTAACTTTGGGCCCGTGGGCCTTCGCGCATATTCTTATCCCTGGCGTATCTGCAGTTAGAGCTGTCTCCCGCTGCGCGATAATTTCGATGCTAGGGCTGTGCGCCATGGCGGGTCTTGGCTTCGGGCTAAAACTTCCCTCGTGGCCCAAATTATTGATAGCTGCACCTTTCATTATTTTAATAATCTGGGTTGAAGGCTCAATGACTTTGCAACCCGCGCAATCATTGCCTCAATCACCGCAGGCGCTTTCAGCATTGCCGCGCAGCCGCGAGAGGCCTGTTATAATCGCGTTGCCATTTACGGGCCAGCTTGATGAGAAAGGCGCGCCTGCTAGTTGGGCTGATTTTGCATCGAAGCAAACGTTATTTTTAAACGCACTTATCGGTACTAAAGCAGTTGCAATTAACGGCTATTCCGGACAACAAACAAAACTGATGCGTGAATTGCCGCGCGCCCTACTGAGCTTTCCGGATGAACGTAGCATTGCTGCACTTTGTTCGTTTGCTGAGTTAAGATTTATTTTTATCGTGGCTGATTTTGCACTTCCATCGCAGCTCCCTGCTAGCTTAATCGTACTTTCAGTTGATACTGACCGTAATCGCCTACTAGGGCTAAATTGCGGCGCGGTTCCTTTTGCATCACGAGAATTTATCTTGCCTGCCAACACTCAGTCGATCAGCTGCGAAACTAGTACGCCGGATTTATTTTCCATCAGCGCCGCTGATGCAAATGCTTGGAAGCTAACAAGCGAGAGAGATCGGATTAAAATTGAACGAGTGGTTTATGATCATCTTTCAAATCATTTAGCGCGCGTAACGATCGAAACTAGTGGAGCTCCCAATAGCGCTGGCGGAATGGTTGCGAATTGTGTTTTGGGTAAGTGACCGCGGATTTTCAGGTTCTTGGGTTTGGGTCATGGCTTGCAATATACATGGAGCGCCTTCTAACGTATTGATATTGTGGGGTTTATAGAATGCTGATGATGAGGTGCCAAGTAGTTTCTATTCTACTTGGCAGTTTAGGCCTAAAGTGCCAAGTAGAATGCTTTTAACTTAACATCCAGGCCAATGATGAATCCGGTAACTTACACACTCGCTGACATCATTAAGCGCCAAAAAGAGGAGTTCTCCGACTTTAAAATGCTGCCTTACATCGTTCGAGAGCGGGAAAAACAACTGCGAGAGTCGCGCACAAGTTCTCTCATTTAAGTTGTAATGGGCCCGCGGCGCGCAGGCAAATCAAGATTAATTCAGAAGGTGCTTGAGAATAGCGAAGTCGCTTATTTAAATTTTGAAGAGGAGCAGTTTACCGAGGCCTCTGGCCATGCACTGATTGAAGCCGCGCATGAGGTTTATCCGCAAGCAAAGTATTGCTATCTGGATGAAGCTCAAGATTATCCGGATTGGGAGACGCTACTAAATAAACTTCACCGACGCGGATACAATCTTTTTGTTACTGGCTCAAACGCTAAGTTACTTAGCTCTGAGCTTGCCTCAGCATTAACGGGCCGCCATATACCAATCGAACTTCTTCCGTTTTCATTTGCAGAATTCATACAAGCTAAGGAGTTTAAAGAATCCCGATCTATGCCCAAAAATTGGGAAAGTTTTGAGGACTATCTTTCTACGGGTGGGTTTCCTGAAATCGTTCTCAGTAGCGGAATAGTTTCTGGTGCTTATCTAAACACCCTTTTTGATTCAATCATTCTCAACGACTTAGTGAAGCGCAAAAGCATCAGAAACCCGACTTACCTTGCTAACTGCGTTTCCCTACTAGTTAATAATGTTGCGAGTAGGACAAGTGCTAGAGCTCTAGCGAAAGCATTGAAAAATACCCCTACCGCAACAACCATCGATAAATATTTGGAGATGATTCGCGAAGCATATTTAGTTGAGACTATCGGAGCTTACCGTCCTAAGTTAAAAGAGCGCCTGCAAAGTGAACGCAAACCTTACTTGATTGACACCGGCTTTACTAGTGTTCGCTCGCGCCAGGCGTTATCTGTACTTGGACGACAGCTTGAGAATTCAGTGTATCTGGCATTAAGACGAAAGGGCCTAGTGTCTGGTGAATCACTTTTTTATTACCGATCTGAATCTGGATTAGAGGTTGATTTCTTGGTGCGTCGCGACCATCAGACTGAAGAGCTGATTCAAGTATGCCTGGATTTATCTTCGATAGAAACTCGCGCTCGGGAAATTCACGCGTTAGAGAAAGCTAAAATTGAGCATCCAATTGCATCGCTGACGATCGTTACAGCAAAGGATGCCGGCACAGTTCAAACTAGCGCCGGGGATACGATAACACTCGTGCCAGCGTATGAGTTTTGCGTGGAGAGCTAACCCACTATTAATTCAGCGCTAGCGCACGATTATTTAACCCGAGCACGCGGTCGCTTAAAAGCTATTGATGTCCTGCTTGCAGAAGAGCTATGGGCTGATGTGGTGCGCGAATCTCAGGAAGTTGTGGAATTATCGCTCAAGGGTCTACTTCGTTTTTTAAATATAGACGTGCCCAGAATACACGATATAGGTGCGGTACTTGAAGAGCAGCGCGCGCACTTACCTAAACTTATTCAAGACTCTCTGGTTGAATTAGTTGACGCCTCACACGATCTACGTCGCGATCTAGAACTGGCGTTTTATGGCAGCGAAGATATTACGCCATTGCAATTTTACAAGAAAAAACACGGTGTATCTGCTTAAGAAAAAGCAATCAGAGTAGTTAAGATTTGTAGCGCAGTGGTTAAATAGCTACGAGTATCTCTAATGCTGGCGCGAGCCCACGGCCATTAAGTTAAGGACAGTTAAAGGCAAAACCTCGCTACCGAGCACGCTTCTATAGGCTATATTCAAAGTCAGTCCCCTTTTGCGTCCTTTGAGTCCTTTGAGTCCTTTGTGGTCCAAAAAATTTAACATGAGTCCCTGAAAAATCTATGCAATATTCCTGGAAAAACTTATCTTTTTATGTCTCAACCTTTTTTGAACCACAAAGGTTTCGACGTCAGCTCAGCCGAACGGTCGCATATGCCTAAAAGTTTCCCCTACGCCGCATGAGCTAACCTCTTGCGCATGAAGCAACGCACGCATTCTTACTGATTAGAGGCAAAGGTTTGCGGGTGCTCTGATGAAATCTACTCTAGTGAATAAAAGTTTGTTATTTGGATTGCTACTGTGTGCAGCGTCTACTGCTGGCGCTGCCCCAGCGGAAAGGCCGTGGCGCTTCGTCGCTGATATTAATCCAGTGGCGAAATCTTTTTCGCCGGTTAGTGTTTGTCCACAAGGCGATAGACTTTTTGCTTCCGGCAGTGCGGGATCGCTCGGAGATGAATTTGTAGAAATAAATCGCAGTAACGGCGCTGTGAGTGCACTTACTGGGCTATTTGCTGGGACCGATAAACGATTATATTTTGGCGGTGTGTGTCCGGAAGTTTCTTCTGGAAGTTTAATTGTTACAAAAAATGAAGTAGCCGGAACTTATGCTTTAGAAACTCTGCGTGTTTCTGGACGCACCCCGAGTCTCACCTCGTTGCTTGAAAGCTCGCAATCTTTTTTTATTTCGGACTACAACGCGGGCCTGGCGATTTTCTCTAAGAGCGAACCTGCTCCGGCGCTGCCGCAAGTGTGGCTAACTGATGGAAGCAACGCTGGCACACAACAAATAATACTTCCGCTGGGCGCACGCCCCACTTCAAGTCGCGCAGTAATCGCGGGTGGGTTTGCCGTGATTCCAATTACTGGTCCGAGCAGCACTGCGGGCCTGCACACTATTAAGCTTACTGACCTTTCTGTTTCTACCCTTCCTGGTGCTTGGCAGTTAAGTCGGATCGGCAATATTGGTATGGGAGTTAGCTCGAATAACTTAAGTAACCCGATTCTTTTCAGAGATGGCGCTATGCTATCGCTTGATTTAAGCGCCGCATTAGGAGCGCCGGGATCGGTATCAAACGTAACACTCTATACCTTTGGTGATCGATTTGCAGTTTATGCCGTACTACCTAATAGCTCAAAAATTATTGTTTCATTATCGCAAAGTGGTGCAATCTTAGCGGTTGTTTCGGTTCCGGCTGATTCAATACCGAATAGCGCCGACACACTCATCGGGGCACCTGGAGCTAGTCCGTTGATATCACTGATTCGCCGCTCGCCAACTTCCAATTCACAAAGTCCTAGAAATGAGCAACTAGATATCCTAGAAATTGATCCTACTGGGCTCAGACTGCAAACTCCCAACGACGAGTTCCCGGCCTTCACTGCCACCGAGATAGCCGGCAAGATTCTTCGACAAACAGGAGCTCTTAGTTATACTCAGCCAATATTAACTGACCTTGGCGCCGCGAAATTTAATCCCTCGCCCCGTCCATGGGCGATCGGCAGACAAATATTGATTCGAACAAACGATCAAAATCGCCATGGCGAGGCTATTTTTCTTTCAAATGGAACACCCAGCGGCACGTTCGAACTTGGAAACGTAACAAGCCAAACATTATCTTCTGATCCGATCCCGTTAGGCACACTTGGGAATAAGTTAATATTTACCGCTGCGACTGGTAGCGATGGAATAAAACTTCTAAGCACTCCGGTTGATGGTGGTGGCATAACGGAACTTGCTAGAATCGGACTACAATCTGAGCGAGTTAACTATATCAATAAGCCCGCCAACCGCGTCAATGGGCGAGATGTTTTATACGTCCTTGGGCAGGACGGACCCCGCGGCGATATTAGCAAACTTTGGCGAACCGACGGAACGAGTGCTGGAACGAAATTGTTGAGAACCTCTACGAGAGATATGAATGTTGGCAGATTCAGCATCTTTGAAGTGATCAATGGGGTACCAGTTGTTCAAGAATATGTCTCTGGTCAACCAACTCTTTTCTTCGAGGTCATGGATTCTGGATTGTCTGAACCACTTTCGTTTACATCTGAAATCGGACAGTTGATTCCGCAATCTAGAACACGAACAGATTCAAGCGTTTTTATCATCGCTAAAAACACTAGCGGAGCGTTAGTTTTGTGCAAACCGGATGTCAGGAATCGCAGCTGCAAGGCTGTGCCGTTCGAAGCAATCGCAAGTGAAGATTTCGGAATTGCTGAGGGCTGTGGTGGGTACGTAGTTATCGCGTCTAACAGTAACGGTTCTGGCGACCAGCGAGTTTTAGCACTCGATTCAAATCTACGTTTAGTACAACCAGAATTCAGAATTCCGCGTGGCGCTTATCCAACGGACGACGGCTTTGTATTTATCCGCGCCGGAACAAGCCCTAGCCAGCCTACCTCAGTGACATTTCGCGGATGTGTTGCGACTGATGCAGAGCAAACGATCATCTCTTTTTCTTCCGGACGTTTTTTGATTGATGGTCGAAAGTTTAAAAGTAAGCTTATTGGCTCTTACACTGGTGAAGTATCTGCGAACGGTACCTACCTAATCGGCGCAACTGGTGCGCTGCGAATATCGGAAGAGCTATTAGGCAGAACGAGTATACTAGACGATTCGATCTATGGATTCTCCCTCGATGCGTCACGAGAAGTGATCGTAAGTGATGGCACACCATCCGGAACTGGTCGCATTGGGGTTCCCTCTAATGGTCCCTCAACTAATTTCTCTCTTGCTGGAGAACGAATTTACTTCTCCACCTATGCTGCGCTGGTGGGAACCGAACTCGCCTGGATGCCCTCTTCTGCGGGCTTAAGTTCAGCAGCCTGTCAAAGAGACACGGATAAAGATGGCACGCGTGATTGCCAAGATCTGTGTCCAATCGACCCAGCTAAAGTTGATCCGCTGGTTTGTGGCTGCGGAGTTGCGGACAGTGTTGATGAAAGAACCGGTGTCTACAAATGTGCGTTGACTAACTCGCTGGCTAATCTGGTTCCATCAAAACCGAGAATAGTGCGCAGAAAAGGTAGTACGATAACGCTACAACTTCAGAATCGACCCGGGGTCCAATATAAAATTGTAATGACAGGCAAGATTCCAAACGGAGGACGTAAAACGAAGACAGTGACCGTTACCAAGAAGGTATCGAAATCGAAAGTCAGCGTGCGTTTGATTTCAAAAGCTGCCAAAACTGATTTCAGATACTCGTTTATAAATGGTAATGATTCTTCAAAGCTAAGCGCTAGAGTTTCAGTTAAGAGGTAGGTGCGTTACGCCTTGGAGTTGGTGTGTACAAATGGTTTTTAACTTGTAATTACCAAAAATGGATTATCTTTTCTGCAAAATAACTTATGACGATAATATTAATATTCCGCATTCTTGCCCTAATCCTTGCAGTATTAGTATGGGGCATCGGCTACTTTGTATTTCTATTCGTTCTGGTACTGGGGGCTATAAAATGTACCAGCATTGGATCCGACAGTAGCCACGCGTTCTTATGGGCAATCCTCAGTGCAGTTCCCTTTGGATTGGTGGGATTACTTAATTTAGTAGCAGTGTGGGATTCCAGAAAGATAAAACTGGGTGCTTCCGCAACATTGCTTCTCATACTTCTGTTGGTGGTAGTGTACTTTGTTGGGATTATCGTAAAGCGTTATCAGTGAATAAATCGATTTTACTACCGCAACCCCAACGCATCGCCGAACGCTTGCTTGATCGCTTTAAAGCAGACAAGTCGTTGATCAGAAGAAATTTCTTCCGTGCCTTCGTCGCGAAATTCTAAGTGTAAGACACCTACGCGCTCGGCACTTCCGAATTTGCCGGTGATATGCGATACGATATCGCCATTAAGAATTACCTTCTCTTCTTTAAAAGGAAACGAGCAGTGAAACGCTTCTGAAACAGGATGAGCACGCTCACCTCCGCACGAGCAACTCACCTGCTTATAGGTCTTAGGATTTCCCTCGCCGATTTTTAAGCGCGGCACGAGAACCATCTTTACCGGGTCTAGTAGATAAACGCAGCCGTAAACAAAACCGCTGCGTGGAATTAAATTAGAAATCAGCTCTGAAACCGCTGCCATTGAGGCCTCTTGCTGCAGCACTTTTTCGTAAACGTTTGCAAAAAGCTTTTTAAGCTCAGGCTTACATTTATTTACATACAGATTTTCATCAAGCAGGCGCCTACAAAATTCGAGATTCACCTGCTTTGCAACTTTCTCCGGGGATAAATCTTTGTGAAAAAGTTGTGGCGCTAAAGTCACATAATGCGGGAATAAATCTTCGATGCGCTGCTTAATTAACTCAGGTCCGCGGGGTCCAAGCGCACGGTCAAGATCTTTGCCCACCAGTTGCCACTCGCGTAAAGCGTTCGGATAAAGTGCGGGCTCTGAAACGCGCGCCAAGCTTTCCCCTATTTTGCAAATTCTTAAAACATCGCGCCCGACAGCCAATGCGTTTCCGTGAATCGGAAGCGCCTCGGCCAATGTCTTTAATCCTATGCCTTGCAGAAAGACTGGGCTCTTGCACCAGGAGGAAACAACCTCAAATCCTAGCGCCTCAGGGGTAAAGCCTAGTAACTTATAAAGCTCATCATCAAAGCTGGTGGCTCCACCTTCACTCGCCTGTTCTGCGCGGATAACGCTGCTTTGATAATTCCACGCCACTAGTAAAGGCCCCAATTGGCGTGCCATCGCACATCCAAAAGCTAATTCTGGATCAACATTGCTGCTTGAAGCTAAAAGTTCAGCCGCGCTGCATGAGATTAAAGTTCGGCGTACCTGATTTAACTGCACGTTTTTGATACTGGCTAAATCATGCACGGAGAAATCGGCATGTTGAGTAGAGAAAATATCTAAGCATTGCTCTGCTGAAAGTTTTAGAAATATTTCATGCGGGGGCAGAGACTGCAGTGAATCATCTGTAGCAATCCCGCCAATGCGCTTTAGTAAAAACGCATATAGCGAAAGATCGGTTTTTATTTCATTTAAGATAAACTGCCGATCGACGCTATCTGTTTTAAGCATCGAAATGGCGTGTTTCAGCGTTACCTGATTGACCGGCAACCAAGCACGACCGACGTATTTAACCGCCTCGCGCAGTCGCCTTGATGAAGAGTCTGCGGACCCTGACCCTGCTTGCCATGAACCTGGTTGCATGACTTAAGTATCGGCACAAACTGTGCTTCTACTTAGACAAATAGTGACCAAGAACCCTTGGATTTTAAGTAAGAGATTTCACTAGCCAGCCCATTATTAACCAAGCGTCTCAACTACAGCATCGAAGTATTCCGTGGTCGAAAGATAATGCTTTCGCTCAGTTTTATCGCCGTAGATGCACAATGCTAAGTCTTTGGTCATCTTGCCGTTTTCGATAGTTTTTATGCAGGCACCCTCAAGTCGCTGCGCAAACTCGACGACATCGGGGGTATTATCAAACTGTCCGCGATAAATAAGGGCCCTAGTCCAGGCAAATATTGAGGCCACCGGATTTGTTGAAGTTTCGCGCCCCTTTTGATGCTCGCGATAGTGACGCGTAACCGTCCCATGGGCCGCTTCAGATTCAACGGTTTTACCGTCTTCTGTCATGAGCACCGAGGTCATTAAGCCAAGCGAACCATACCCTTGAGCAACGCTGTCAGATTGCACGTCGCCATCGTAATTTTTACACGCCCAGATAAAGCCACCTTCAGATTTCATGGCAGTTGCTACCATGTCGTCTATTAAGCGGTGTTCATAGGTAATGCCTAACGTTTCGTACCGTTTCAAAAATTCGGCTTCGTAAACCTCAGCGAAAATATCTTTAAACCGCCCATCGTAAACTTTTAAGATTGTATTTTTGGTTGAAAGATACACGTCAAGTTTTTTTGATAGTCCATAGCTTAAAGTGCTGCGCGCAAAGCTATAAATTGAAGCATCTAAATTAAACATTCCAAGTGCGATACCAGCGCTTGGAAAATTAAATACCTCGCGCGTTATCGGTGTAAGCGACGGATCGCTTGGTTGAAATGAGAGAGTAAGCTTACCTGCTCCGGGCACCTTAAAATCCGTTGAGCGATACTGATCGCCGTAGGCGTGTCGTCCGATTATAATCGGCTTAGTCCAGGTGGTTACCAAACGCGGCACGTTGCGGCACATGATTGGCTCACGAAATACGGTGCCGTCTAAAATGTTGCGAATCGTGCCATTTGGTGATTTCCACATCTGGCTTAAATTAAATTCTTTTACCCGTGCCTCATCCGGCGTAATGGTGGCGCACTTAACTCCTACTCCGTATTGCTTGATTGCATGAGCTGATTGAACCGTTACTTCGTCTTTGGTCGCGTCGCGATTTTCAACCGATAAATCAAAATACTTAAGGTCAACGTCGAGATACGGCAAGATAAGTCTGTTACGAATCCATGCCCAGATAATGCGGGTCATTTCATCGCCATCTAATTCAACGAGTGGTGTTTTTACTTTTATCTTAGCCATGCGCAAAGTTCTCCTAACCGTTACGGGTATTAACCTAGAAAACGCATTTGAATCTACTACGGCGGCCTCCCCTCGTAACGATTCAACTGCGCTTTCTAGGTTTAAGGACTTTCAGCTATTGAGCAGAGTATTTCAAGTCATCAAATATTTAATAATTAATTCTGTTAAGACGACGCAATTTCTTGATCGCAGGTGTCGTCCCTTCAGGACTCTAAAATTAGGTACGCACTACCTGGGGTTCCGCTGCGCTGCACCCCCACCCCAGGCTACTCAAATTTCGCCCCGCTGGGGCTCCGGAATAAAATATGCTTACTCCTATCTACAATGCGGTTTAAGATGAATTTTTGACCCCGGTGGCAGCTACCAGGCGGACCTTGCCACCGCGCACTTCAACTGAGAATGATAAATCCGAGCCCGCCTTATCCCGTCTAGAGCGCAGCTCTTTGGCGCGCAGCAGAATAGTGTCCCTAAATTTACCTTTATCAACGGCGATTGATTTGCCATTCACCTCCTGCAATGCGGAGCAGTAGCTTCTGTAAAGTTCATCAAAATGCTCAACCGCTTTACCTTGGTCGGTTTTACGATACTCCTGGTGGGCCGCATGTTTTTCACGTAGGTCGGCTTTGTATAGGTCCCTTTCATAGGTACCAGCCTCGCGCGCCCTTAAAACGCGCTCCCAATAACTTCTATAAGTTGAATAGCGATTGTCCAGGGTCTGGTATCGGAAATTCATCTCTGAATTTTTAAACGGTGCTGACGCTAGTACGCGTCGCATCCGCTTAACCTCGTTGTGCTGTTTATCGGGGGATAAGGCGATGATCCCTGAGAAATACTGCTCGTATTGAATTTTAAGCTCTTCTATTAAGCCTGCAAACCGGTCAAGCTCGATGCGCACCTCCATACGCTCAAAAGCGCGCTCTTGCGCGGTCGACGCCGGTTTATCAGATTCAGGTAATGCCATCTCTTTAGTCTCTTCAGTCTCTACGGCCCGTCTCGGGCTACTGTACCCGCATTGAATATCGATAAAATTCTCAAATAAGGTTAGGTTTTGAACCTATGTCAGTCACTCTAGGCAAAAAAGATGGGGATACTCTTGCAGTAGTTATATTGGCTGCTGGGCTTGGTAAGCGCATGCACTCCGATCTTCCGAAGGTTTTGCACACAGCCTACGGGAAAACACTATTAGAGCGGGTGGTCGAAACCGCAGCTACAATTGCGCCCCTAAATAGTATTAGCGTTGTGCTGGGAGCCGGCAAAGAGAAAGTATTGGAGTTTCTTGCTGATTACGGTTTTGTGGGTCGCACAGCGATTCAAGCAGAGCAGCGCGGCACTGGCGATGCGGTGAAATCAGCGCTACCTGAAATTTCACCAACTGCGAGTACCGTTTTAATTCTTTGCGGTGATGTACCACTACTTAAAAGTATTACTTTGCAGGCCCTTTTGCATAAACATACCGAGACTAAATCGACCCTTACTTTTTTAACGCTTCGTAGTAACGCACAAACCGGTTACGGCCGGATCGTGCGCGACAGAGAAGGCAGTGTGCTAAAAATAGTAGAGGTGCGAGATTGCACCCCGACTGAGCTTTTACTGAATGAACTAAATAGCGGAGTTATGATCGTTGATGTTGCGTTTTTAGCACCAGCATTGGCAGAACTTAAAAACGATAATTCTCAAGGCGAATATTATTTAACCGATGTAGTTGGGCGCGCAGTAAAAGAAGGGCAACGCGTCAGCACCCTTACAATTGAAGACAACGATGAGATTCAAGGTGTGAATACCTTAAGTGACTTAGCGCTAGTCGAGCAGGCGCTGATGAATAGCAGAGTTTCAGCGCTGGCAAATGCTGGTGTTATTTTTACCCAGCCACAGCAAGCGTTAGTGGGGCCTGATGTGATTATTGCACCAGGCGTAAAAGTTGGCTGTGGCGTTGAATTACTCGGCAAAACAGCGCTTGAAAGTGGCGTTATCGTTGAAGGATATGCGCGCCTAGAAAACTGCACAGTCGGTGTAAATTCCGTTATCAAATGGTGCACCCGTGCGGAGGGCGCACAAATTGGCGCTGATTGCGCGGTCGGCCCGTTTGCAAATTTACGACCCGGTACGGTGCTTGGTAGCCAAGTAAAGGTTGGAAATTTCGTTGAAACTAAAAATGTCACCTTGGGGGCTGACTCAAAAGCATCGCACTTAGCCTATTTAGGAGACGCCACAATTGGGGAGCACGTCAACATCGGCGCTGGTACTATCACCTGCAATTACGATGGAAAGAATAAATTTAAAACCGTTATTAACGACGGCGTTTTTGTTGGCAGTAATTCTTGCCTGGTAGCGCCAGTAACTTTAGGAGAAAACTCAACTATCGGGGCTGGTTCCGTTATTACTAAAAACGTCTCTGCCAACAGTTTGGCGATTGGGCGCTCAAGGCAGGTTGAAAAGGCGAATTGGAAAAAGACTTCGTAGCGGAATTCACTACTGAAGCATTGTGCTCACTCGTCATGATTAGAGAGCATGAAACGAAGTGTTGTTCTTCTTGTTCTTGATGCTGCTGAAATGCCGGTGGCTATTAGGTCACATAACGGATTTAATTTCCCTGAGCGCGAAATATCAGCGCTTGATGAGCCGCGGGCTATGGCTCAGAAATTAGGAATAGAGATATTTGGGGCGGATTTCTCAATTGGTGAGCGGCTTGGCAGCTTTGAATCTAGCGCTGATA
>Ga0105046_10007922_pt1 | contig 16684 bp, 27 predicted proteins | sample MAT03_FD_78385 | JGI IMG/M metagenome (GOLD analysis project Ga0105046, IMG submission 78385) | Freshwater microbial communities from Lake Fryxell liftoff mats and glacier meltwater in Antarctica - MAT-03 (megahit assembly) | ecosystem: Environmental > Aquatic > Freshwater > Ice > Liftoff...
GATGATGTTGGATACCTCATCATCGGCATCAGCGGGCAGGTTCTGGAGGTTAGGACTGCTGGTTGATAGCCGTCCGGTCAGGGTCAGGGCGTTGTTGTATGAGCAGTGGAGCCTGTGTCCTGGGGTGGTGTTGTTGACGGCAGCCTTGAGGAATGTTCCCATCACCTTCTGGGCACCCGTGTACTGCACCACCAACTGAGCTAGGGGATAGTCCAGCCCCTCCAAAATCTCACCCGTTACCTGAACGTTACCCTTTTTTGTTTTTGTATTAGGCTTCCAGCCGTAGAGGTGGGTGAGGGCTTCGCACACCTGTTGGGTAGAGGAGGGCTTGAAGTCATCAATGACCTTGTACATAAATTTCCCAGTATTTTCCTCTAGTCCGAGAAAATGATGGTCGCCCCTTGAGGTACCCGTTGGCTTCTCTTTGACCAGTTTCTTGGTGGTGCCCTGTGGAATGAGGGGGAAAATCTCACGACACCTAGCAAGCCTGTCCTCAATGATGCCCTGGAGGGTGGGAATAGCTGCCAGTACCTTAGTGGGGATGATGGGTAGCCCATTTGCCTCCAGTGTCATGAGGATTTCAGAATAGGGTAGGTCGATGGTCAGGTAATGCTCCCAGGCGACCGCATCGGCTTGCATTTTGGGCAAAAGGTCAGATACTACAGCGAGGGTGGTAACAACGTCCTGACGGGCATACACAGCCATCTCCTCGTTGAATTCTTCCCAGTCCCCATCATACTCACCCTTCTCCTCCCCCACCCGACTACCACACGCTGCCAGACCGTGCTTGCTGCCCTTGATGGGGTCAACGTTGGCATGGTAGCAATTGGAGAGGAGCATCGAATCGTAGTAGGTGTCTACCTTGTACCCGAACAGGCGCAGGACAGCTACATCAAATGGGGCATTGTGAAACCAGCACCTCCAAGCTAGGACATTTTGGACTTCCTGGTTAAGCTCAAAATTTCCCCCCAAACTATGGTTGAGTACAATGACATCATTAAGACCCTCGCTGGTAGCATACTGGAAGCTGTGGAGCTTAGTCACCTCACCCTTCAGCCCGTTCGTCTCGATATCCGCAACTAAAATCATCTTGCAGTCCTCTTTTCCCTTAAGCAGCGTGACACTGTGGATTCACTAATGATTAGGCATTTCGCAATCTCACGTAGTGGCAAGCTTTCCCTTCTAAGTTGGTGTACTGCATCAACTACGTCTTCGTTTACCTTGTGTGGTTTGCCCCCAGTTCCACCGCTGCGCTGCCTACCCTTTAACACCATGTCTTGGACATTATCGGAAGGGGTTCCAAGGAATAGGTGGTCAATGTTACAGCATTTCGGATTATCACAACGGTGCAGCACACACTCAGATGGTACTGAACCGTTGTGAACCTCCCAAGCAGCCCTGTGACAAAGTATCTCAGTGTTCCTGCCAGAATTTATTCTACCATATCCACCATAGTCACAATATCCAGTCCATTCCAAACACCCGCTGGCATTGGGCACAAGCTTCGACTCAAGCCTTTCCTTCAGTGTTTTCTTCATATTGTCCCTGGTAGCGTTCGATGAATTCAAGTCTACCAATCTCGTCGATTAGTTGATTTGGTCGCAATGGGTTCCAGACTAGGTACTGGATTCGGTACTTCTGGCACCACTCTTCGTGGCTCTGCCCACCTTTTCCGTTGATTGGCACGTTCGGCTTCATCAGCACTAGCAGGTACCTTTTTCTTAGGCTGGGGTTTTGGTTGAGGATGCGGAATATTTTCCCTCTCCAGGTTGAATCCGTCACCGCTTTCGTCTCGATTACCCACTCCCCTATCAGGAAGTCCGGCTTGTATCTCTCCGTCTTGACTGCCTTGAATGTTAGGCTCTGGTTGCGTTGCATTTGTGGGTTCAGCTTGTGGCAGTCCATCTCGTAGATTGAGTGGTAGCTGTTCCCTTCCCACTCGCACCTCGTTCCCTTTGGTCGCGGCATCTAGCCCCCCATCAATAGTGTTAGCAAGATGATTAAAATAATCCCAGTTATGTCTGTCATTGACCCAATCTCCGGTGCGTTTAACGAGCGTTGTCTTGTAAGCCTCATCCATCATGAGTTTTGAGGCAGCCTTCACGTATCCCCGCCTGACCAAAAGTGGGTAGCCATCCTTTGACTTACCCACCTCAAATGCCCATTCCCGACCCCGTGTGCGATGTTCCTCCCCAACCGCCTGATATTTACCGTGTGCTGACTTGCCCCACGGTGGTAGCAAATCACGAACCTGTTGGGGAGTCCATGTGGCTGGGGTGTTGCCTTCTGGTAGCGTTAGGGGGAACTCATCAGACGACAACCCCCGGAGCGCTACGAACTCACCCTCTTTACGTAGCAGGTCTATGAATGCCTGCTGTGCTGTCGTCAGGTCTACTGATTCCGGTTTCGGAGGAAAGAATTTATAGCTCTCGCTCCCACACAGTAGACTGGGAGAATCACAAACCTCAGCAACAGGAAGAACGATATCGCTATCAGCAGGGCGTTGAATATCACCATTTATTTCCCCTTGAGTACTTGAAGAACTAGGAACAGTAGGTAGTACGCTAAGTATAGGGATACTATCATCTGTATCAGGATAAGCATCTATTCCCCCTTCATCATTGGCAGTATCACGAACACGAACAGAATCACCGACGCTATCAGCATGTACGCCATTCCCGATATCAGCATAAGACTCCCTAGAAAATTCGAGTATATCACAGTATGTCCTGTGTGTGGGGTTGAATTTGATGGTGAAGTTGTCACCCGCCCTACACTTCTTCGCACCACGAGCCTTCAAAATGTGCAGCTCGGTGCCACCCTGGTTCACCCGCCGCAGGGCTAAAAAATAGTGTGTTAACCTCTCTACGGATGATGTGCCAAATGCCCCAACGATAGACGGGATAGGCTCGTTCCCTTCCTTGTCAAGCCCCTGGACTGCACGGTTCATGTGGGTCACGAGCATACAGGCAAAGTTCAGTGACCGCACCAGCTTGTTGATAGTGCGGCATCGGCTGGCAATTTCACTGACCTCGGTTTCCATGTCGTTAGAGATGGTATCAACCACGAACAGGTCAATGTGATGCTCAATGACCGCAGCCCGGACGTTGATGTAGAAATCCTCATCAGAAAACCTTTCAATCGGTTCCAGGAATATCACCTGCTCCCGGAAGGTTTCGTAGATAGCCTCTGCCTCAGCAATTGTATCCAGGTCGCTGGGGTCAATGCCATACAACGCCTGAGCCAGGTTCTCCATGACCGTGCCGATGCCCTCCTCCGTGGCAGACATCAGCACCTTCTTCCCCTGCTTGATGTAGCTGGAGATAATGCCGTTAGAGAGGGAGGTCTTACCCGTTCCGGTCGTGCCCATCACCACGATGTACTCACCAGCCCGGAATCCCCCGTTCATAGCCTTGTCTAGGGCAGTGTTACCCGTTGCCACAAAATCTATCTTGTGTCGGTTGTAGGTAGCAAGAGCAGCCTCCATGCCATCCTTCAAGAACTCCGGTCTCTGCCGCTGTGCAGCCCACACTAGGTCAGTAAAGTACTTGAACTCTTTTGCCAGAAGGCACTCTCCCGCATCCTTATAGCGGTCTAGCACTACCACCTTGGCACGTGGGTAGAGGGCAACAACCTTAGCGGTGGCTTCCTTACCAGATTCATCGCTGTCGAAACACAGGTAGACTTCCTCGAACGCATCCAAGAGCTTGATGTTTTTCTCGAACACCTTAACCGCTGCCCTATCACCGTTCGGGACGGATACACAGGTGAAAGACTTACCGTGCAGCATCTCATGCGCCGCCATAGCATCCCACTCACCAGTCGTCACTAGTAGTCGCCTGTTATTTGACGACTTAGTGCCAAAGAAGTTGTTTGTTATCTTGCCAAGAATTCCGAAGTGCCCGTCCTCAGTCTTGGGGATATCACCGTTGCGTGTTTTGTACCCGACAAGCTCCTGACTCTGGTTGTAGAACGGAAAATACGCCTTACGACCAATGTGATACCATCCGTAGCTTTCCAGAGTTTCCTCAGAAATCCCCCGCTGCGACCTGACTTCTCGCTTACCTTCCGGCTCCCTAAACTCAACCATTTTCGATACCTTATTAATTTGTATCTCTTCAAGCTTCTCGCTGTGCCCACACGAAAAACACGTCCCAATTGTGCCATCGTGACCCGTATACACAGCGAATGCGTTGGATGACGGGCACACAGGGCATTCCTGGTGATGAGAAAAAGCTCTGTCGTCTTTCATTTCAATACCACTTTGAATCATCTAGAATACACTTTTCAATCTGGCACGGGTAGGGTAAATATTCCCCAAACACAATTTCACCAACTAGGCTTGCGCACGTATTTGCCTCAAACCCCATCCTTGCCAGTAATAGGCTTCCCAAAGTCACCTTCTCGTTGCATCGCTCGAACGCCTCGTGGGAGTAGTGGTCAGGGTCATTGGTGTAAAACCAGTACATAGTCTCTAACACACAGGATTTAATGTCTAGAACTTCTAGACCGCGACGTGTAAAGCTGTAGTAGTCATCCCCGATGGCAAATGAGACGTGGAGGTAGGGTGCCCTGAAAATTTCTGGAATGAAAATTTGAATGAATCTATCCTGCCAGCTATCGGATGGCTTGTGAAATAATACCGCGATGCGTTGCATTATAGTTCCTCCTGAGTTTTATCTGTGTATGAGTCAAAGCTGCCAGCCCGCTCCATTGCCGTGACGATTTGGTAGCTATGGAGCCTGGAGGCAAGTGCCAGCAGAGAGCGCTTGGTAGGCTTCTTGAGGCAGGATGTGTAAATCAGAAACAGTTCAACCGGCGTAACTTCCTTACGAAACCTCCGGTAGATGCCATTGACTAGCTGCTGAATCTCCTTGTAGCTGTCCACGAGGGTGGGTCGGACAGGGTTAGGCTTAACTCCCTTGTAGGTTCCGTAGTCCCAACCCTCGTCAGCCATGTTAACGTCTATCGTAAACCCGAACCCGACCCGTGTACGCTTCTCCAAGACGTTACGCTGCTCCAATTGACCAAAGCGCGACTTGAAGGATGAGACAGCCCACCCCATGCCACGAGATGGGTGCGTGTTTTTTATGTGAGTAGCCAGCATGAGGGCGCGCTCCTCTACCTGTTCATAGCCCAGCTTCTCGTACCCATTCATCTTCTGGTAGGGAGTATTTGAATCCCGGCACACTAACTGCTGCTTACGATAGTAGTTGTTCGCCGCACCCTTAACCACATCCGTTAGACTAATCCACATCAGTCGTTTACACAGGTCGTCCGGCTTTGAGGGTTGGCTTCGGTACATCTCTAGGTAGAAATACCGCGCCTCCTTCGTAACTAAGTAAGTTTGTCGCAACTTGTTGTCGCTTATCATCTATATCACCGTAATGGACAAAGGTACCCCCTGATACTAGCACACTAAGCCGCATTAAACCTAGGGTAGCATTGACGTGGAAGTGTCCCCTGGAGATTTGCCTAGCCTGCTCCGCATCCGATAGGGTAGTTACGAACATCTTGTACTTCGGCGGGAGCCGGCGGCACAGGTAAATGGCATTGCCTACCCTGAACAGGTAGATTCGAGCCTCAGAATTGTGATACCAGGAATTTTGCCAATCACCCGTTCTCAATTTCACCATCAGCTCAAAGACGATGCGACCCGACTCCTCTGCCTTAAAGTCTGTCTTGATAGACAAGGGCAGACCATCTACGATACAGTCAATGTCCTTGTAGATGTTGTCATGGAGAGTAGATGGCTCAACAATGTGTCCAAGGTTGCGCAACCAATCCATAACCTCCCGCTCTGAATCCAATCCCGCCTGCGATAGCTTATCCATCTTTCCTGTCCTTGAAATATCTAGAGATAACCTTACCTAGCCTCTCGTTGTCCTCTTGCAGCTCCAGGTTCCTGTCCCCTAGACGTTCCACCTGTAGGCGTAGCTCAATCCCTTGCGCCATGAATGCATCCTGGCAAGCCGTAAGGACTGCCGCCTGCTCATCGTTAACGCGCTTTAGGCAGTCGATTCGCTCTAGTAACTCGTTAACATACTGTGCGTGTGTCATGTATTCCTTCCTCATTTTGTCAATCTGGGCTTGAATCTCAGCTTCTACTTTGCGGGACATAGGGAACGCATTGCCTCTTTGTAAGTCTCATTCAAGATTACGGAGTTGGTAAGGGCATCCTCCTCAGAATACCCCGCAAACTGCTCTTGCACTAGGTTCTGTATCTGGGCACCAGAGTACCCCTCTCTCCGCATCTCGCAGAAGTAGGCTCCCCACGGGTAGGCATCCGTATCCCCATATTTGTTCGGGTCAATCTGCCGGAGGTTGTAGGTTACGTCATTACTGAAGCGCTGGCTCACCGTCATCGCGTTACGGCTCTCCGATGTGGTATTGGATATCGGCAATGCTGGGGGCTTGACTCCAGGAATCACTAGCTGGGCTGCACCGGACGGAATGGGCTGACTAGCCAATCCACCTTTAGGTTGCTCACTTGCGCACCCGCCGAGCAACACTAATACAAAAAAAATAAGGTGAGGAGGTGTTGTCTTCTGATTGTTCATGCTTCGTACTCCTGTTTCAGTACAGTATCGAGGGTCACTAGGTGGTAGTCAGGGTTAGCTGATAGAATGCCACTAACCATCATTTTGTCGTAATCCATGTCGAGTTGGAAGAACACGATGTGTCTAGCATTAGCGCGGGTGAACGGTGCGGAGGAACAGGATAGCGGGTCAATGCTCAGGGTAATGCTAGTAGACACTGGGCGCGGCGCTGTGAAGTACCAGACTCCAGAGTGAATTGCCCAGATGGCAACACCCGGCTTATTAAAGTCAATTCCGGCGTGAAAACAAAAATCGGTAGTCTTAGGTAACATTCGTTCTATCCTCCGTCCATATGATACTAGTCCGTACATCCTCACCAGGGTGCTTACCCTCTGTGAATTCAGCACCCGCCTTCATAAAACACTCAACCCCAGCCGCTACGATTTCATCCAGGGTTACGGATACCTCGTACAGCTCACTTTCGCAGCTAAACCGCATAACCACTCCCACATCATCCTTACCACGCTCCGTAGCGAACTCGGAAATATAGGATAAATCGTCGGTGTCTAGCATAATTTTTTACAGTTAGAATTCATTAACTCATCAACCAATTCTAGCACAGATTTCATATCCTCCCAATCCAGATGATGCTTGACAATGGATGTTGTGTCGGAATTCAGGACTGTGTAGCTGGAATGTAATGCGATACTCAATCCCCACTCAAAGTTCCTCAGTTGGGTGTTTGTGTGCCCGTAGACGTTCATCAGTACGTGTCGTATCAGTTTGTCCGGTTGAGCGTCATATGCCTCCTGTAGGGGCTGGTTGGGGTGCCTGTGTCCTGATAACCACATCCCGTGTTCCCGGAGTCGGGTAGCCCCTCGCTTTGTAGAGCCAATGTAGATACATCGTGTGCCTGGGAATCCTATAAGGTAGAGGGAGCCAGTTAACCTAGCCCCCTCCTCACCTACCCTAATGGGTTTCATTTATATTTCTCCCTTGCTGTATGCTTCTTCGTAGTTTTGCAAGTCGTTTGCTCGGTCGATACCGCGCCTGTCCTCAGCTATCATCTGAATATCCTCATAGACCCCGTCGCGGCACTCATCCCGTGGAATAATGTCCTTGGCATGCACTAGTCGGGCAGTAACTACAGTATCCACAAAATTGCTGAAGGCAGTTAACTTTGCGGCTGTGTTCAGCCCACTGATGAAGAGGTCTGCTGCATTTCGGATGTTATCGTTTGGCATTGTGTAACTCCTGAATAGCCTGCTGTTGGTTGGTGGTGACTCTGAAGCCGTTAAGCGTTCTGACTAGGTATACCATTTTTTCCTCCACTAAAATTCGATTACATACTTTCCAGGAGCCAAGAAGCCCTGATTACATTGGTCTGTCAGCAATGCAGTTATTGACCCGGCGGCATAACCCGTCTTAATAAATTTCTCAATCTTAGCCAATTCCCGCTTACATAACTCAGAAACATACACGTCATACACCTTAGCGTCGTCGAAATCGTCCATACTCTCAAGCTCGGGTGTCTCATCAAGATTGTATTGTATCTTGAGGAAGTCAGCTAGGTCAGCAACATCGACGAAATGGACAGCCTCGATTTTAGATATTAGCATTGGGTTCTCCTTTAAAATTCGATTAGCTTGATTGTAGCATGAGAACTGGAGTAATACAAAAAAAAATAAGGTGATGTCTTCTATAGATTTCCTTAACTATTGTCTGTAACCTAGTCATAGCGTAGCGTGTTGGTGTGTTTGTCGTGATAAACAATATAGACTTGAAAGAAGAATAAGTTTGGGCAAGGCTAATAGATATGTACAGGTAGAATTAAGAGAACTTCTTCCTCCCCCTTAACTTAGTTTGATTTCTGTCAGTTCATTATGTTTCAGTTCACCGGAGCCCAAAGGCGGGAGGTGGACGGTTAAGAACATGATGGACGGTTAAGCAGAAATTAAACGGGCATAAGTTAAAATCCAATCTATACTGTAGATGTAGTGTCCACTCGCTTCTGAAAGAAGTGATGGATACACCTCTACCCTATAAGGAACATCATGGTATACGTGAAGAAGGTTAAAGTTCAGAAAGCATTACCAGAATATCAACAGATTAAGGATAGGGTGCGTGAGTTGGTTCCGGTCTTTACCAAAAGTGCAGAGGACACTAATCTCGTTTCTCAAATCAGACGGACTCGCACAAAACCTCAGAAAAAAGTCTACGTGTCACAGCTTCAGTTTCAAGAAGGTGAGGCTTATAGATTTCATGAGCATCAAGTCAAGAAGGCTGATTTTGTGGCTAGGGTAGGCTATCCAAAGATTAGGGGCTATAAGCCGATGACTCAGGACACCCACAACCAGCTCATCGACGCAGGATTTTTGGGGTAAAAATTTGATTTAATACAAAAAATTATAAGGTAGGTGATGTCTCCAGATGGTTGGTCAGAAGACATCACCTTATTTTTTTTTGTATTAACTGTAGAGGAGGTGGTCGTCTCCTTCATACGTGCTGACCTCGCCGAATGAGTGAGCAATATCCGTTAAGACCTCCCCATTCTCATAGTCACCATCCCAGAATCCAGCCCCATGCCTGTTGCGAGTGAGCCAGAAATCGTAAACCACCTTCTCAAGACCATATTCCCCAACAGCAGAGTCAACCTCAGGATTATCCAGGAATTCATGAAGCTCTGTCTTCTGCTTAGTCACGAATTCGGGTGAGAAGTCGATGTAATCAGCAGACAATTCATCATAGTCAGTGAATGCAATAGCGTCGCAGTAGTAGTTCCAAGCTAGGTTAGACATGATATTCTCCTAATTTGTTGATTGTAAGGTAATTCCATCTGCCAAGGTATCGATAAAGCTCCGTCTCATCATCCGTTAATTCATCGGGGAGGGGTTCTCCCCAACGAATCAACCTCTCCGCCACTTTCTTGTTATCTGACATCCGGGCAAAGCTCCTGCTGTGCAGCACCTATTGAAGCACCTGTAATGAAGGCAGTGTATGCAGCCTTTAAGACAGTCAACTCCCCATCCCGCACAGCAGAAGACAAGTAAGACATCTGCATATCTAAGACGTGTTCCACTGAGTAACCCTCCCTGAGTAAATCACAAATCCCGTGTGCGTAGGGTATTGTCTTCTGAATGTGAGTAGATGGCACTTCACCCTGGAAGGCTTCTTCCAGTCGATTTAGGTAGTTTATCTCCTGCTGTGTGTAGACCTGCGCGTATGCTGGTTGTGTGATAGATAGAGCGAACGTTGCCAATAGAGCGGTTAGAAATTTCATGTTAGTTTCTCCTGAATGTGCAGTAAGTTGCTGTGTATACCAATAGCAGAATGATTGTGATTATGAAGCCTGCCCCTAGATAGACTGGGATAGGCGCTTCAATAGGTTCGGGAATTTTTACAGTCAGAATTCGATTATTCACTCAATCCCCAAGGGAATACTTCCCCATAATTTTGTGTAGCTAGCGCGGTCATCATCTCCAATTTGTTCCCGTATCTCCCTACCTCTATATCGTTGACTCGTAAGACGTACGTGTTACGTTGCCCCTTAGTGTGAAGCCGCGACCTGACGGCTGACCATTCCTCACCCGTAGCCTCAATATACCCGCCATACGCCCTACCATCTGACCACGTTTGGCTCACACCCTCGACGGTTACTCTCTTGAAGCTACAGGGATAATACTGCTTGCTAGGGTATCGCTGTCTACCATTCTCATCTTTCACTATTGACCTCCCTCTTTTCTGATTTGAATCCACAGGATAGCCTGCATATCCAATGCCCGGAATCCATACTTAATAGCCAGCCTCTCAACTTCACCCTTAATAGCCCGACGCTCATCCTCATTACGGACGTTGCCTAGGTGGTGCGTGTCATTGTAGTACGCCCTCACCATCCAACTGTCTACCGTCACATCAATGGATGATTTGGGGTAAAGGATGTTATCGTAGAACGCCCTGACCTTAGGTGCCCGCTTGCCTAGCAACAGCTCGGTAGCTACACCAGGGTTACACAGGATATTCCAAGCCTTGACTACATTAGATTGGAATGCACTCACCTCAACCTCGCAGATTTCTTTACCCTCAAAATGGGCTAGTGTCAGGTTCATAGCGCCTGATAGGTTCTGCTCCCACGTGATGCGCGGGGATAGTACTGCTATTACACCTGCCGCCTGCTCAATGGAGATGTGGTAGGTGAAGCTTAGGAAGTGTGCGAAATCGTGCGCCTCTTGGTACCAACTGATAGCAACGCTCCTGTCAGATGACGGGATACGATTAAATAGATTCTCAAGGTGACTCATTTTTTCCTCGTGAAAATTCGATTGGTTTACTCTCGTGGGTGAATAACCTGAAGCCATCACCCACTTACCTTATTTTTTTGTATTCGACGAAGGCGGAATCTTCCCGCGAAGCGTTGTAGCGTAGTGAGCAAAGCGAACCCAGTCTCCCTACATCATGCCTTGGCATTAGGTAGGTCAATGCAGCACTTGTTCACTAGGTCATAGATTGACCTCTCACCGTTCTCTTGAGCCAGTGCCAAAGCATCCTCTAGGTTTTCAACGTGCTTAACGTTGTCGAAGTAGACAAGGTTAGTGGCTTGGTACTTATTGCCCTTGTAGGTTGTACGCTCTTCACCCTCACGGTCGAGCCACGTACCCACACCGTCGTATTCACGCTCATCAGCGTCTCTACACTCAACCTCGTCACGGTACACGGTCAACAGCTCACGGTGTAGCTCATCAATACTGATATCGTCGCCTGCTGTCTCACCAAATCCAGGGATTAAGGGGTCATTGTTATTGCCCACAACGTACCCGCTAGTACGCTCGATACCGTCATACCAGAAGGTATGTCCGCCGTGCCGGAACGTCTCATATGCTGCAACCATAGCTGCATTCTTTACCGCTAACCAACTGTCTAGAGTTTCGTCTGTGTATGCGTTGAATTGTCCCATTGTGTTCCTTTGTAATTGGGTGCGTTATTGCATCCAGTCTAGCGGGATAAGCGCTAGAGTGAATGAAACTAAGACCACGTATCCATTGATTCGGTTGTGTATTTCATTTTTCCCCATCAGAATTCGATATCACGTAATCAACTGGCACTATCAGGAGCGATACCCCATGCCGACCCAATACATTCACCGTCTCACCCTCGTTAGGGATTCTACAATCAGGGTATGCAAGGGCGTACTTCCAATAGACTTGGTTTTGCAGGACGTAGCCGTGCTCGCTCATTACGGCTTTGGTCTTGTGTCTTGCCCATTCGGGCTTGGGTGTGAGATTAGACATTGTTCAAATGCTCCACAATAAAGGACTGTAAATCAGACTTGTTCAACTTGCCATAACCCCCAAGACCTAGCTCCCTAGCGTAAGCCTTAAGCTCTTTCACATTCAACAACCCAACATACTTGACCTCATCATCCGATGCCGCTTTGAGCAGCGGAATCTCAGGCGTATCCTCAATAGGCTCCTCATCAGGCGTATCCTCAATATTCGACGTAGGCTGAATCTTGAGCTTGGTATGGACAAACAGGGCGAATGAGTTTAGCATGTATCCCGTAGCCAGTACTAGACCTGCTTCGATAATCATTTTTCTCCAGTAAAAATTTGAACTTCACTCGTTCGACGGGCGAACTCGTGCGTGATTGCACTCAGTCCGGCGGGATAATCGCCGGAGTGAATGAAACTACAGTGTGCTGGCATACTTGAACAGTTGTTCGAGTGAAGCCTCACTCAAATCTGCCATTAGGTCAAGCGTCTCATCATAGTAATCAATCTGTTCCGGCTCATCCTCAATATCAGGAGTAGGCTGTATGTAGTATGGTGACGTAGGGTCAACCACCGCTTCAAACATCTCTTCCATCGTCATCTCGTCTAGTGGCTTGTGAATTTTCATGGTTAAAATTTGAACCTGGTAAAGAACTCAGTCTCACCGTGCTATGAGTGAGAGTGAGGTCATTAGCCTCTCTCCGCAACTCCGATGCGGACTTGCTGTCGTCTCAACCGATATGATGTGAAGTTCATCAAGCACCGTGAGCGAATCAGCTATTTGGTTTTCAAGGTTCGGTTCGATTCAGATGCACTCGGGGTGTTCAACCTTGGTTGTGTCCGTCGCTCTTCTGTTTCGATACAAACAATCTACCATCAGGGTTCGGTGTCGTCAAGCTCGTCCGTATTGGGAGGAAGTGCGTGCGTTATGTATGCGTGCGAGGAGTGTCTGGGAATCCATCAAAAATAGTTATGGTGAATATCACCATTATTCACCACAAAGTATACGCACCAACTGTTTCAGCCTGCGCTAGTACTGCAGTATTGTAGTGCAGCAGGAATACACTCTGGAAAAAAGAATAGATACGCACGCGTTAAAATGTGGGGAGAGGATAATGGGGGGGAAGGTCGCGCTCGTTAATTATAAAAGACACCTACTAAATTTTTGCCATAAAAAAGGCTAACCCTTACATATCTAACGAAGAAGCCCATGCCCTACGCGACCAGAGCGCGCTACGCCCAAGCGAAAAAGGAACGATTCAACCTCGTCTACCAGACCCAAGCCGTAGGCGCAGCAGAGGTCGTATCCATAGCCCTACACAAAGACTGCAACCTCGTGCTAGTTTCCACCTCTGCCGGGATTGCCACCTGCCGTCTGCTCAACGCCGCCAGTGCCGTGGTGTTCGATACCCAAGCTATCTTATCTTACCCAGTAAGTATGATAGTGGGAACGAACACAAAAGTCCTGGAGATTACCGCCTCACTCGCCACCACGCTCAGTATCTCCCAAATGGCATCGTGGGGTAAGTTCGGGATACGTGGCTACGATGTAATGAGTGAGCCAGAGATTCCGGGTATACCAGGCAACCTCATTACCAGCACGGCTAATTACATCATCACCAGTACCGGGAACACCGTAACTAACTAAGGAAGTAGACCATGCCTGACGTAAGGCTCTCATCAAGTGCCATCATACTACCCGCCGCCTTCACTACCAACACGAGGGTGGTAGTCATTGAGGGGGGTGTCGCAATCGGGATAGACGAAACGCGCACCACCCTAGCGACTGGACTGCTTGCCAGGGCGAACCACACGGGCACCCAGGCACACACCACCATCACGGGATTGGGCACGGCAGCAGTAAGCGCCACCGGGGACTTTGCGACCGCAGCCCAAGGCACCCTAGCCGCATCTGCCCTCCAGACCGGGACGGCAATTGCTAACGTCTCAGGTTTGCAGGCGGCTATTGATGGACGACAGCCCCTAGATTCTGACCTTACGGATATTTCAGCACTGGTAAACCCAGCCTCAGCCTCTATCCTGAGTGAGTCGTCAGCGGGTGTTTGGTCATTCTTGCCAACATCCAATTTCGCGACCGCTGCCCAGGGAACTTTAGCATCGTCTGCCCTCCAGACCGGGACGGCAATATCCACCGTAGCGGGTCTACAAAATGCCCTGGATGGTAAGCAGGCACTAGGCAGCTATGCCACAGCAGCCCAGGGAGCTTTGGCTGACACTGCCTTACAACCTTCGGGTAACTTGGCGGGTCTAGCTAGTACCACCACGGCACGAACTAACCTAGGTCTTGGTACCGCAGCCACCACTGCCGCCAGTGATTACGCCACCGCCGCCCAGGGCACAATTGCCACCTCCGCCCTCCAGAGTGGGGCAGCTATAGGTACCATCGCTGGGTTGCAGACTGCCCTTGATGGTAAACAGGCATCGGGTAGTTATGCAACTGGTGCCCAGGGCACGTTAGCCGATTCCGCCCTCCAGCGTATTAGGCAGACGTTCAGCAACGCCGATGTCACGGTCAACGCCACTGCCACACAGCTTGCCCAGACCGGAACCATGACTGCCGCCAGAACCGTTACGCTCCCACTGGCGAACTCCAAAGCCGCTGGGTTTGTGTTGGATATTGTGGATGAATCAGGAACGACCAGCAGCACCAATAAAATTATCCTCGCCAGGGCTGGCTCCAACCTAATCAACGGGGTAACAACCCTTGATGCCATCACCCTTGCCAACGGTGCCGTGTACTGTGTTAGTGATGGCTCTACTAAATGGTCAGTTTTTTTTTCTAGGGGTTTAGCTCCTGGGTGGGTTAGACATACTGACTGGCTGGCAATGCCCGCAGTAGGCTCAGGGGAGCAGAAGTTTGTGGGCTTGTTTGCCGTCACGAATGATGCCTCAAACTACCTAGCCCTATTGTTTGCCGGGAATTACAACGTGGACTGGGGTGACGGAACCAACGAAAATGTCGCAGCTAACGTCCGGGCTGAGAAGCTTTATGACTACGCAACTATCTCTGCCGCGACTGAATCGAGCAGGGGATACCGACAAGTCCTCGTCATGGTGACACCCCAGGCAGGGCATAACCTAACCTTAATGAACCTACAGCAACGTCATAGCCGATTTGCTGGTGGATTTAGGAATACTGCGTGGCTTGATATTACGCTGAATGGGGCTAATTTCACCAGCCTTACGTTGGGTGGAACCGAGGTGCTATTGGCGTTAGTAGAGCGAGTCAACATCCAAACCGTGGGGACTCTAACAAGTGTCAGCGCTCTTTTTAGGAACTGTCGGTCACTTCAGAGCGTCACACTTTTCAATACTGCCTCTGTAACTGACTTCTCGGTAATGTATCTTAGCTGCACCTCCATACAGACATTCCCACTACTTAATACGGCATCAGGTACTAACTTCAGTTCTATGTATAACGGCTGCTCATCTGCTCAAACATTTCCCACCCACAATACGGCATCAGGTACTAACTTCAGTTCTATGTATAACAGCTGCCCAGCTGCTCAAACATTTCCCACCCACAATACGGCAGCAGGTACTAACTTCAGTTCTATGTATTCTAACTGCTCAGCTGCGAGGGCATTCCCACCAATTGATACGTCATTGGGCACTATTTTTGAGTTTATGTATCAAAACTGCACGACAGTTCAGATATTCCCTTCCCTCAACACGGCAGCAGGTACCAACTTTTTGTTTATGTATTCTAACTGCCCAGCTGCTCAAACATTTCCCACCCTCAACACGTCATTAGGCACTACCTTCAGTTCCATGTATAACGGCTGCATTAGCGGTGCATCAGTAGGCATTACAGGCTCCCGGTTTGCAATCTCATTTGCAAGCATGAAACTATCGCGGCAAGCAATCGCCGACATTTTTACCGCGCTCGGCACAGCATCAGGGGCGCAAACCGTTACCGTCACTGGGAATCACGGTGTCCCCGACCTGACGGCAGCAGATTTGTTAATAGCCACTAACAAGGGGTGGACTGTCGCCAGCTAGAAAAGTGCTATAGTGGATACGGAAAAACTAATTGGAAGAGGACTCTTAATGAATACTACGCCTAACGACCCTACACACGCATCTGGTGGTAAATACCCGGAAGTCGAGATTACCCCCACAGACCTCACGGCGCTTTTCAAAACTTGCAGTTCTTCAAGGGGGTATCCAACGGCTGAAATTACCCCCACCGACCTTTCGGGTCTGTGTCGCTCTAGTTCACCAGCTAAATAAACAGGAAAACTCCCCATGCCCTACGCCACATCAGAATTCTACGAGCAGGCTAACAAGGAACGATTCCACCTTATCTACCAAACCCAGTCTGTCGCAGCCGCAGAGGTCGTTACGATAACCCTGAATAAGGACTGTAACTTCATCAACGTCACCACAACAGCCGGGATTGGTACTTGCCGCCTGGTCAACGCCGCTGCCCTCGCGATGTTCGACACCACGGTCGTACCCAACGTCCCCGCCTCTATCTTTGTGGGCACGGGCACCATAACCCTGACGATTACGAATTCCGCCATCTCAACCCTTGGTGTCAGTCAAATGGCGGTGTGGGGGGATTTCTCATGAGGTAAGGTAAGATAAGATGGGTAAGGAAATCATTATGATGGCGGTGGCTATCCTGTCCTCCCTGACTGCCATCACTGCCATCCTACTAGGTCAAATGGCGGAAACGGGCAAGGCACGGGATAGTCTATATGAGAGGTTGATACGGATTGAGGAGAATCAGGGGGCAGTCCGCCGGGAGATAGATGCCCTAGAGAATGATTTAACACACGAAATAAGGTCAAACCGCGATGCCACTAGAAAAATCGGACAGCAGCTTGAACGCGAATCAACTGGTGAGGAAGCACC
>Ga0105046_10007923_pt1 | contig 16680 bp, 5 predicted proteins | sample MAT03_FD_78385 | JGI IMG/M metagenome (GOLD analysis project Ga0105046, IMG submission 78385) | Freshwater microbial communities from Lake Fryxell liftoff mats and glacier meltwater in Antarctica - MAT-03 (megahit assembly) | ecosystem: Environmental > Aquatic > Freshwater > Ice > Liftoff...
CCACCCACCCCAGGCGGCCCAGGCCGGGTTGGGCGGATTCCGGGCGGAAGTGGCGGGCGGGTAACCGGAAGGCGACCGCCGGCGATATCTTCATCGAAATCATCGTCGGGAGTTGGCATCGCACGACCTTGTTCGGGAATGGTTCGGGCCGTTTGACTCTGAAAGTCAAGCGTGACCGCAGTGCTTTACCGAATGCAGACTGCCCGGCACGCCATCATCAGCGGGTGTCAGTTGCGAATATCGAGTTCTGCCAATAATCGAAAGATATCGCGCCGCCTGGCCGGTTGCAAGCACCGAATAGAGTTGCTTAGAGCTACTCGACGATTGGGTTGAGAGAATTTGGGCGATGGTTTGGCACCTGGGGCTTGCGCCCACAGGCTACAGACTGCCGCCCCATCCGGGGCTTAAAACCAAGCGAAAAGACGCAACTCGGAAGCCCTGGAAGGGCGGCAGTCTGTAGCCAGGTGTCGTAAGACCCTGGGACAGCTTGCGCGTAAATAGCCCCCGGCAAGCCGGTGGCTAAATGGGAAGCGCTCTCATTTAGCCACCGACTTGCCGGGGGTCTTATTTCGCGCTGCGAGCGAGATTTGACTTTTGGCGACTTAGCGGTGTCACGGAATTATTGGGAAGACGACTGCCGGGTTTCTGGGAACCTTGGTCACCGGGGACCAGGCTTGAGTCGACGCTGGACGTGGCTAACCAGCAAGGATGACGACTTCAGAATGTTAATCAGCTTCTGCTCGACCATTTCCGAAGGGCTAAGGGCCGCCCGGTTGTCGGCTACCAGCGTCTCCTCTTCGCTCCGGATTGTCATGGCATCACTGCCAAATTGACGACGGTCTCTGGTTGGACTGCTGTTGTTCATGGTGTTCCTCACACGTCAATGCCAAAAGGGCAGACCGAAGAGAGCATTAATCGCGCCAATTAGCCCAAGTTGGCGACGACATCCGGCGACTTTTCACCCTCGGCGAGTCGGGGTTTGCCGCCCAGGACAACGCGGACCGTGTGCTCATTGCCATCGTCGGCAAGCGGAATCACTTCGTCGAGCATCCGGTTGCCATCGAGCCAGACTTCAGCAATGCCGTGCTCGACACCGTGCGGATTCTCGATCCGGCAGCGGTAAAGAGACGAGTGATGGCGATAGTCGACCTCGAAGTCTGCCCATCCAGGGGGAATCCGGGGACTGAATGACAGGCAGTTGCTGCGCTTTGTGAAGCCGAGGAGTGTTTCCAGCGCAGCCCGGTAGAGCCACGCGGCCGAGCCAGTGTACCACGTCCACCCGCCCCGCCCGACGTGGGGCGGAACGGCGTACACGTCCGCCGCGACGACATACGGCTCGACTTTGTATCGCGCGACATTCTCGGGGTTGTCTGTGTGCGAGAGCGGGTTGAGCATGTTCCACAGGGCGACCGCGTCGGCACCCCGGCCGAGGCCCGCAAGCGCCTGCACTAGCCAGATCGCCGCGTGCGTATACTGCCCGCCGTTCTCGCGGATGCCAGGGACGTAGCCCTTAATGTAACCGGGGTTCAGTTGCCCCTTATCGAAGGGCGGCTCGAACAACTTCACGAGGCGGGCGTCGCGGTCCACGAGGTGCTTCACGGCGGCATCGACGGCTTGCCGCGACCGCGCCGCGTCACCCGCACCGGAGAGAACGGCCCACGATTGGGTCAGCGAATCGATTCGGCACTCGTCGTTGGTGTGCGAACCGAGCGGCGTGCCATCGTCGAACCACGCACGCAGATACCATTCCCCATCCCAGGCGTGAGCCTCGACCGCTTCACGCAGTTGCCCCGCTTCAGTCCGAAGTCGGTCCGACGTATCACGGTCGTTGCGGGTATCGGCGAGCGCCGCGAACTCGGTGCGAACGAGCACCTGGAACCACGCCACCCACACGCTCTCGCCCGTCCCGCCGCTACCGACGAGGTTCATGCCGTCGTTCCAGTCCCCGCAACCCATCAGCGGCAGGCCGTGCGGTCCGAGCTTCCAGCCGCGGAGGAGGGCGGGAAGACAGTGGCCGTAAAGCGTGTCGGACTGGTCGGACACCTCGGGGAGGAAATACTCTTCCTGCTCCTCCGGCTTTAGCGCCGGACCACGCAGGAACGGAACTTCCTCGTCCAGAATGCTCGCGTCGCCTGTGACGGCGACATAGCGAGCGACGCAATACGGAAGCCACAGGAAGTCGTCCGAGAAGCGAGTCCGAACGCCACGACTGGAAGGCGGGTGCCACCAGTGTTGGACATCCCCTTCGGGGAATTGATGGGCGGCGGCGCGGAGGATTTGTGTCCGAGCCTCCCCAGGTTCCGCGTACAGGAGCGCCATCACGTCCTGTAACTGGTCGCGGAACCCGTACGCGCCGCCGGACTGGTAGAACGCCGAACGGCCCCACAGCCGACACGCCAGCACCTGATACGGCAGCCAGCGGTTCACGAGCATATCGAGCGCGGGTTCCGGCGTTCGGACACGGACCACGGACAACCGCTGGTCCCACGCCGCGACCACTTCCCGCAACACGGCTTCGACTTTGACCGGGTCGCGGTATTGGACAGCGAGGCGGCCGGCAGTCGCAGCGTCAGACGCTTGACCGAGGACGAAGACCACCTCCGCAGTGGCACCGGGTGCGACCTCGAACCATCCCATGAGGGCCACGCACGGGTCGAGCGCCGCGCCGACGTGATTGCTGAGTCCGATCCGCCGCAGCGCTGCCGGGTGCGCGGGGGTGCGGTTCCGGCCCAGGAACTCGGTTCGGTTTGCAGTCAGCGTTCGTGGTCGCAGATTGGTGTCCGCGAATGCCACAGCGGCACCAAAATCGTCGGTGAAGGTGCATCGTGCGAACAATGCGCCCGAGTCGGAATCGATCTCGGTGACGACGAACGGCGCAGTCTGTTCGCGGGTCGCGCCAAGCACCCATTCGGCGAAGAACGCGGCCGAGAGACGTCGCAACCGGCCACCGCGATTCGTCACCCGGAGCCGGAGGACTTTGACGGGATCGGTGGTGGGGACGAACACCGTCAACTCGGTCGTAAGTCGGTCGCGGTCGGCAGTGTAGGTGGTGTACCCGTGGCCGTGCCTCGTCTCGGTGGGACCGCCGACAGGGCGTGGGGTCGGCGTCCAAAAGTAGCCGGTCTCTTCGTCTCGAATGTATACGACTTCTGCCGGCGGATCGCTCACAGGGTCGTTGCTCCACGGCGTCAGACGGTTCGCCTGGCTGTTGCCTGCCCATGTGTAACCAGCGCCGGAATCCGTGGCGAGGCAACCGATGGACGGGTTCGCAATCACGTTCACCCACGGAGCCGGGGGCGTGCCGGTCACGACGTACTCGCGACCGTCCGGGGTGAAGCCGCCCATGCCGTTGAAGAACGCCAATCCTTCGACCTTTGCCCGGTCGGCAACCTCCGGTTCGGCTGGGCGGGTCGGGACGAGATCGGGCGGAAGCCGACGACCGCCCGCGATGGCGTCAGTCTGGTCGGCGAGCGTCCCACGGTCGTCGTACAGTGCGACGCGAGCCACCGCGATCACAAGTGCCCTATCCTCGCTCCCCGGTTGCAGTTTGCGGACGAAGACCCCGCCGGGCTTGTCAATCACGTCGCGGCTGTCACTCGACCGGGCGAGCGTGGACAAATCTTGGTACAGTTCTTCGCGGTAACTTGCTGGTCGGTCCGCAAGCAGGACGAGATCGACCGCGAATCCGCGACCACGCCAAAACGCATGCGCTTTCAGTGCCTGTCGCGCCAGCGCCAGACCACTCCCTTCGGTCACACACACCACGACGATTGGCAGGTCGCCCGAAATGCCGAACCGCCACAGGCCGGGTTGTCCCAACCGGTTGTCCCGGAGTGCGACCAAGGAGCGAAGGGACTGCGGCGGGAACAGGACGTGCCCGGCGAGCCGCTGGAATACGTGCGACTCCGCCGCGCTGATCGTAAGGTGTCGCAACTCGACTCGGCTGCGGGCCCAAGCGAGGTCAAATGCTCGCTCCGCTGCGGTCGGTGTGTGATAGTGGTCGGCAATCGCGAGGGCCGCTTCGCGGGACACAGCAACGGCAGTAACGAACGACAGTGTTGCGCTGCTGCCCGGCGCGATTCGGATTGTCTTACGCAGCGAGAACACAGGGTCGAGGACTGGTCCGACCGTCCCGCTCAGTCGGCGAGTGAGTGCCTCCGGGTCCGCCGGGCCGCGCCGCCGACCCAGGAACTTTGCCCGGTCTGTCTCGTGTTCCGTGATGCGACTCGCTGACCCGTCGGCCGACACCGAGTGGACCGCGAACATGGGTTGTTGCCCCGCCCCGCGTGGCCGTCGCCGACACACGAGGGCGTCGTACTGCGGGAGCCATTCGGTTTCGAGGAACAGCTTGCCGAACGCTGGATGGGCGAGGTCAGCCCGCGGTTCGTTCAGGACGATCTCGGCATAACTGGTAACTTCCAGGGCATGCGACCGGGTGTCGTGGTTGGTGATCGTCACTCGTCGGACTTCGGCATCCTGGTCCGGGGGCACGGCAACTTCCAGTCGCGTCTCGAAGACTCCATCGCGGCGGTGGAATTCGGCCTTGTCGGCGGAAAAGATGACCTCGTACTCGTCGGCCAAAACTCCGAGTGGTTGGTGTCCGACGGACCACAGTTTGCCGGTCACGGGGTTGCGGACGTACACGAAACTGCCCCACGCATCGCGTGTGGGGTCGGACCGCCATCGCGTTACTGCAAGACCACGGCAAGTGCTAAACCCGCCGCCCGCGTTTGTCAGCATCACCGTGTAGTTGCCGTTCGACAGCAAGTGACTCCGCGGGGCCGGGGTGTCGGCGGTGGTGAGTCGGCGGTTCATCTCCGCCGTCGCGCTGGTCGCCGTAGCCGCTTCCGTTTCCGTCTCGGGGGGTCTGACTTCCGGCGAGTTCAGCGGCACACGCTCTTGAAGCAGGAGTTCGGCCGCCTTCACCGCTGGCTCCGCGTGCAACCGACGGCAGTGGATGTCGTTCAGGAGTCGGTCGGTAATCGCACACAGTCCCATGCCCTGATGGTGAGCCATGTACGACTTCACCACGCGGCACCGCTCGCCCCGATGGAGGCGGTCCGGGGTGAAGTCGATTGCCTCATAGAACCCGAGCGGCCCTTCGCCACCGACCGCCCGGAGGGCGGCGAAGTTTGCGACTGCGGCTGGGGTGTCGATCATCGTGGCGAGCATGGTCGCATACGGGGCGATGACGAGGTCTTTACCGAGTCCGCGTTTGAGTCCCAAGCCGGGGACGCCGAACGACTGGTACTGGTAATCGTTCTCCGTGCTCAGTACGAAGAAGCCGGATTCCGAGATTCCCCAGGGCAAGCGAGTCTGACCGCCGTACTCGATTTGCCGTGCGACGGTCGCTTGGTGGGCCACGTCGAGCATCGTTCCTGGTGCCGGTGCCAGCAGCAACCGCGGCATGAGGTACTCGAACATGCTGCCGCCCCAGGAGATCAAGCCCGGCATCCCGGCAACAGGGGTGACGAGGCGGCCGAGTTGGAACCAGTGCTTGCGTGGGACAACGCCGCGTGCGACCGCAAGGAAACTCGTCAGCGCCGCTTCCGAAGCGAGCAAATCGTAGTGGGCCGAATCGAGGCGCTCCAATGGGACGTTGTAGCCGATGCTGAACAGTTGCCGGGAGCCGTTGTAGAGGAACCGGAAGTCCATCGCGTCGGCGAATTTGTCCGTGCGGAAGGCGAAGTCGGTGAGTTGTGCGACAAGTCCAACGGCTCCGGAACGGTCGAGGGCCGACGCGAGTGATTCTGTCCCACCCCGCGCCGCGAGTTCGGCCCGAAGCGTGGGCAACCGTTGGGACCACTGCCGAGCGCCAGTCGGAGTGTTTAGTTCCACGAACAGCGGCGCGGTGCGTTCCCCGCTGGGAATCGCACGCAAAGCCGGCAGCCACGGACACACGGTGTCCAGTTCTTCGCGTAGTCCGCGAACCTGCTCGGCGAGCGTCCGCGTCCAAAATCCGTCGTCGGTCGCAGTGGGAAGTTCACATGTGAGTTTCTCCGCTCGCTCCAACCAGTCCGCCCATCCCATGAGGTCACTGGGAACGGTTGCGAGGTGCGTTCGGAGCGGGTCTGCGGTCCCCGTTGGGAGTGACTCGGCGGCAAGGTTGAGCGTGTCGAGCAACCCGCTTGTCGCGGCCGGCGATGGCACTGGTTCGTCGGCCTTTGTGAGAAGTCCATTTTTCACGGCGAGCAGGCAGCCGAGGAGGTTCCCACTGTCCACGGTTGAGACATACTCCGGCGGCAGTGGTCGGAGTGTCGTCGTCTCGTACCAGTTCAAGAAGTGACCTCGGAACCGTTCCATCCGGTCGAGTGTGTCAAGCGTCCGACCAATGCTTGTGACCAGCCCAGGAAGTGCGATGTACCCGAGGTCGTGCGCCGAAAGTGTCGAGAGGAGAAGTAGCCCTTTGTTCGTCGGCGAGGTACGGTGTGCGACCGCGCCCTTGGGGTCTTCCTGGTAGTTATCCGGCGGCAGCCAGTTGTCTTCGGCAGTTACGAACGTCTCGAAGAACCGCCATGTCTTACGCGCCATGCGTCGCAACTCACCCCGTTCGATGTCCGTGAGTGGAGTTTGCGAATCCTTCAAGGGACGACTTACCCACCACGCGATCACCGGCGACACGAGCCATGCGAGCAGCCAGGGTGCCGCCGCCCACAATGCGATTGGACTCACCCACGCGACGACCACCCCAAGCACGGCAGCGAACACAACCGCGGGCCACATCGACCGGGCGGACTGCCGCAACCCGGTGCCGAGCCTCGCCTCAGCATCAGCCGCGGTCTCCCACTCCAACAATCGGCGGCGCGATACGAAGAGTCGGTAGAGTGTTCGGATGATTGCGTCGAGCGCCAGAGCCGCTTGAGTCGGCAAAAAGACGGCGGCAAGTAAGGCCTGGCCCGCTGTCGGTGGGAGGCTTTGCCGTGCCCCTCTCAGGACCGCGCGCGGCGTCCCACTCAGCACCAACCCCAGCAGATAGCTGAGCAGTTGCAGAGCAAGTGGAAAGGCCAACACCGCGAGCGCCGCGCACGACCATGCCCACCCAGGACCAGGCAGAACGGTCCATCCAAGGGCGAGCAACGCCACGAGGCTCGCGGGCACGAGACTCCGGCGCAGGTTGTCGAACACCTTCCACCGGCCAAGCGCGGTGAGGACGCTCCGCTTTCGTCCGTCCGGGGTCGGCACGCTCCGACCGAGCCACGGGAGGAGTTGCCAGTCGCCACGGACCCAGCGGTGTTCTCGCTTCGCGTAGGCGTTGTGCTTCGCGGGAAAGTCGTCGAACACTTCGACGTCGGTGACCAGCCCGCAGCGGGCGAAATTCGACTCGATCAAATCGTGACTTAGTACACGGTTTTCGGGGAACGCTCGCCCGACGGTAGCGTGAAACGTGTCCACGTCGTATAGCCCTTTGCCGGTGAACGTGCCCGCGCCGAAGAGGTCCTGGTACACGTCGGATGACGCGCTGGAGTAAGGATCGATTCCCGCAGAGTGCGCGAAGATGCCTGCGAAGCGCGACCGCAACCCGGCTTTGTACAAGAAACTGACGCGGGGCTGAAGCACGGCGTACCCGGCCACCACGCGGCGGCCATCGTCCGACAGGACCGGGCGGTTGAGCGGGTGCGCAAGCGTTGCGATAAGCCGGCGAGCCGTGTCCCGCGGAAGCACCGTGTCAGCGTCAAGCGTCAGCACGAATCGGATATCCAATCCGTCCGCGCTACCAGTTTGGACGTCGAAACTCGTGTTGGTCGCGCCGCGAAGCAGTCGGTTGAACTCGTCGAGTTTCCCGCGTTTCCGCTCCCATCCCATCCACACGCCTTCGGACGGATTAAACAACCGCTTGCGGTGGAACAGGAAGAACAACCCCTGGCCATCGGGGGCGTACCGCTCGTTCAGCCGGCGAATGCCATCGACCGCAGCCTTTGTGAGTACGGAGTCGGTAGGTGTCGTTTCAGTCGCGGCGTCGGCCCAGTCAGTGAGGAGCGCGAACCGTAATTGCGGGTCCGGATTCGCCAGGTAGTGCAACTCAAGCCGCTCGCAAAGCGAGGCCGCGTTCTCTGGCCGCGTGAGCATTCCGGGGATGACGACAATGGTGCGACAGTCGGCCGGGATGCCGGAAGTGAAATCGAGTTTAGGTAGCACTCGCGGTGGGAGCACACGACAAACGAGCGCGTTCACGACCGCAACCGCGACATCGCTGGCGGGCAAAAGTACGGCCAACCCGACAATCGCGAGCAGCCAGGACTCGCCCTCGGCGAACGCCGCTGACCCGACAGCGAGCGCGACGAGTAGGCCGGTAATCAGCCCCACGCCGCCGAAATATGTGAGATGCGGGCGGGCTTTGAGTAGCCCCAGCCAGCGGTCGCGGAGCGGGAACCGGCAGCCCAGTTCGCGGGCGAACGATTCGCGGCCATCGGCAACGAGATGATAGCCGACGTGTCGTTCTCGCGGCGTCGTTCCGACCGAGGCACGCGTTACCGCGAGGCGTGCGACTTCCACCTCGTCCTTCTTCGCTGCCTTGGCGATTTGCTCGATTGCCTGCCGGTAGCGGTCGCGGGTGGAAAGCTCCTGCCGCCGGTACACGCCGGTCGGTTCGGAGCGGAGTACCCCTTCGACCAAACTCGCCTGCTCGAAGAACTCATTCCAGTCAATCGCGTTGAGCAAGCGCAGACTGGTAACGCAGTTTCCGACTGACACTTGATTCGCGGCCTGACGGCGGTGCTCGCGGCGTAGGACATCGGTCAGGTCGCCTGCGACGTCCCAGACGACAGGTGGGACTTCGCCGAAGTCGCGGACCGCTTGATGCCAGCCGACCAGGAACGCATCGGACGGCGCGTCCGGCAATGGCGGGACGTGGGCCACGGCGGCACGCCTGACCCATGCGACCGCCTGGCTTCGTTCGGACCGCGTGGTGAGCATCTGTCCGGCCAGCCTACGCAGGTTTTCCAGAAGCGCCAGTCGGAGCATCGTGGGCACCGCCCAAAGTTCGCCGGTCGTGAGCGGCGAGACATCCTGGTAAGCCCGGACGAACCGCAATATCTGGGCATCGTCGAGGTGGCTATCGGTGTGGGAGATGAGGGCGACAGCGATTCCGTACACGCGCGGCAATCCCGTCCACGGCCCGGACTTGGCAACCGGCAGTTCATCTAAGTAGCTTCGCGGCAGGTCAGTTCTGACCTCACGGAGTACGCCCTCAATGACAAAGAAGTTGTCGAGGAGCCACTCCGCGTCGGGCATCAACGGTTCGCTGCGTGCGGTCGCCGCGGCGACATCACGGGCTTTTCTCAGGACGGCCGCGTTACCGTGCAGTCGCCTGAGCAGCGGGTGAGAACCCGGCTTCACAACTGTCTGCGTCGCCCCGGCAAGTGATCGAGCAAGTTCGGCTAAATGATCGGCACCGAAAAGCTCGGAGCGAAGTGGTGCAGTTGAATGGACTTGCAGCGTGAGTTGCTCGAGAAAGCCGGGTGATGACAGTTCCATTTATGGCGAGTTCTCCAGGAGACAGCGATTTTTAGTGAAAGCAAACTGGGTGCCAGGCCGTTAGTCGGCGGAAAACATCTGGTAGTTTTAGCATAGGCCGGCACACCTGCGTAACTCCCGCGCAGCCAATGGTTGAGCCTGAGTCCTGGCAACCGCACGCGAACCGCGCCTCCCAGGCAACCCCGGAAACGGTGCCTCTTGAGGAACACGGCATATCCCACCGCGAGTGATGAAACCTCCTTGTCGCGTTCACCGTTTCGATCTTCACACGGCACCCGGTTGGGCAACCTTCATCGACTGGCGGAGGGTTTCGTGTCGTGTTACTGCTTACAGCCCGGCGAATGTTCCCGCGTCAAGGCGCATTGTGGGGAATCCCGTCCTTATCATTCTGATGGAAATGATTCCGGAGGGAAGTAGCACACCCCTCAATCGGAAGCATCGGAACCTGCCGAAACGCCGGAATCATGCCTCAACGTCCGTCTGTGCCGACTCCCGATCTCGCCTCACCATAGCCACCGCGCATTTACCCCTGTTCGGCGTACCCTTGTATCTGCTAGTCTCATCTCAACAGGTTCCGCCGGACCCGTCACCGCCGAGGTCGCCGTGGACGCCACTGCGTACAACCGTCTCAAATCCGACTTCCTGCGTGCCCCCGCCGAGAAGTGGGCCGCGCTCATCAGTTCCGTCGGTGTCGCCCTCACCTACTTGATGCTTCTGGTACTCCTGTACCTGTTCATCGATCTGCTCGTCTGGCGGGGGTTGGTTCCCTCATACGGGCAACTCACGGCCGGGAAGCAGAGCGAGTTCGCCAAGGAGTGGTCCGAGCGTGCGGAAGCCGACCGGGTGGAAGCCGTGAAGCGTTTGACCACGTTTGAACCACTTGTGAAACGAGTCGCGGGCACGGAGACGGCACCCGCGCCGACGGTCGGCGAGTGGGAGGTGCGATGGCACGCGGGCGTGTACCTCGCGCTCCGGGATCGCGTCGGGCCGGACGCCGCTGAAGTTTATTTGCCTGAAAAGGCGAGCGCGACCGCCGACCCACCCCGTCTCGGGGCGCTGAGCCTTGTTGCTCGGGAACGCAACCGGTGGACGGGGCAAGTGATGGGCTTGCTCGCCTCGCGTGCCAGTTGGATGTGGCGACCCACTTCGGATAACAGCGGGAACACAAGTTACCTGACGGGCCTATTCATTCTCGCGTTTACAGTGGCGTGCGTGCGGGGCGTGATGTTGAACACGCTTGCGTATCTCGCCGCCGCCGTCACGCTCGACCTCATCACTCGCTTGCGGCGTGCCGTGTACCTGCACACCTACCGCCTCGGGTCGCTCGCGGTTCGCACCGGTGGCCCGGACGAACCGCGACAACTCTTCACCAAACACGCCGACGCCGTTGGAGCCGCCGTCCACGCTTCGCTCACATCGAGCTACCGCTGCCCCATTATGATCGCCGGACTGCTGGCATTCATCCTGCTCGTGAACTTCTGGCTCGCGGTGAGTTTCCTGCTCCTCGCCTCGCTTGTCTGGCTCATCGGCGGGCAACTCGCGGCTCACTTCCAGCGTGAATCTCGCCTCGGTTCCCGCCAGGTGGAATCATCGCTGGCTTTGCTCGTCGAGAGCCTGGGATTACTGCGACTGGTGAAGTGCTTCCAGATGGAGCGTTTCAACCAGAACCGCGTGGAACGGCAGTTGGCCGGAGGTGGCCGTTCGGGCTGGCGCAAGCTACGCGGCGATTCGCTGTCGCAACCGCTGCTTGGTGCCGTGTCGCTGATGGCTGGCGTGGCATTGCTGTACCTCGCGGGCCGCTCGGTGCTGGCGGGCGAGTTCACTGTCGCCGGGTTGGCGGTGATGGCCGTCTCACTCGTCTCACTCGGGCCGCCCATTGCCCAGTGGTTCGACTCTCGTCTGAAACTCCGCCGGGGCCGCGACTCGGCCGATGCCATCGCCGAATACCTCGCCCGCAAGGGTGAAGCCGCCGAGGCCGCCGACGCCGAGTATTTGCCGCCGCTCACCAATCGAATGGAGTTCCGCGCCGTCAGTCTCCAGGAAGCGGGCACCGGCCGAAAGCTACTGGAGAACGTATCGTTTGCCATCCCCGCCGGGGCGCGTGTCGCGTTCGTCGGGGCGGACGCCACTGAGAAGCGGGCGCTCGTGTACCTGATCCCGCGGTTCCTGGACCCAACCAGCGGCGAAATCCGCATCCAGGACAAGAACATTCGATGGGTCACGCACGAATCGCTTCGCGCCCAGGTTGCCGTGGTGATGCAGGGCGATCTCGAATTCACGGACACGGCGTTGAACAATATCGGCTGTGGTGACCCACAGTTCAACTTGCCCCAGATTATCGAGGCCGCGAAACTCGCACATGCCCACCAGTTCATCGAGAAACTCCCGCACGGCTACGAAACCATCGTGGGACTCAACGGGTTCTCCCTGAAGCCCGGCGAACGCTTCCGGTTGGCCCTCGCGCGTGCCCTTCTCCGCGACCCCAGCGTTCTCGTGATCGAGGAACCCGCCGGGGTCGTGGACCCAGACACGCTCGCCCTGCTCGATGACACCTTGATGCGACTCGGTGCCGACCGCACCATCATCTTCCTGGCCAACCGCATCTCAACGCTGCGGAGCGTGGACCGCGTCTTCCTCCTCAAAGATGGGCACCTGGAAGCTGGCTCCCACCACGACCTCTGGGACAACAACGAATACTACCGCCGGCTCCAGATCGTCGCCGACGCGACCGCCGAAGTCGCCGCCGTCAAGGAGTGAACCCAATTTCAGAGCGGCCAAGATAGCCGCGATCCCAGGGACAAACCGCCATGCCTTACACACACGAACTCGCGGTGGCTCTCGAAGCCGCTACCTTGGCCGCGGACTACATCCGCACTGAGTACCAGACTTTTGCCGCGATCCCCGACGCCCCAGTCAGCATCAGTACGCACGTCGATAAGGCATCGCAGGACTTGATCTTGAAGTTCCTGCACGCGAAGTTTCCCGATGATGCGCTGTGTGCGGAAGAATCCATCTCGGGCTTCGAGAGCATCCCGAAGCATGGCTGGCGAACGTGGAGCGTGGACCCGATCGATGGCACCCGCGGCTTCGCCAAGAAAATGGGTCAGTTCTCGGTGATGATCGGGCTTCTCGTGGACGGCGTGCCCGTGGTTGGCGTCGTGGTGGAACCCGCTCAGCAACGCGCGACATGGGCAAGACTCGGTGGCGGATGCTACTCGGCGATTCGGGATCAAACGATGTTTCGCTGCGTGGTCTCGACTCGCACGCCCGCCGAGTTCGTCCTCACGCAGAGTTGGGCGAAGCCAGGGCAAATCTCAAAGCCGGTCGCGGCGCTGAAGCCCGCGCGAGTCGTCGAGACGTATTCCGGCGGCGTGAAGTTAGCGATGGTCGCCCGGGGCGAAGCCGACGTCTATGCGAACGTCTACGACACGTTCTTCGATTGGGACATCTGCGCCGGGCACATCCTCGTCACGGAAGCCGGCGGCACAGTGACCGACCTGGCCGGCAACCCCACGACTTACCAATCCGCGGACTTCTCGCAGAAGCGCGGGCTACTGGCAACCAACGGCCCGCACCACGCCGAAATCGTGCGGAAACTCGCCGCACTTTCGTAGAGTGGGCCGAGGCTCGTTTCGGCCCACTCTACGAAATCAGCGACTGCACCTTGATTGCTCATTCCTCGCCATAGGGGCTGAATGCCCGACAGACTCGCACCATCACGCCGGCGGCGAAGCAGAGGGCCGAGGCGATGAGCAGCGCCGAGACAGTATTGGGTTGCGCGAGGAACGCGAACAACTCGAGGTTCCACACTCGCTTGGGTTTCTTGGGTGCGTCTTCGCGGGAGAGCAGCCGCATTTCGAGGGCTGAGGGGCGTACCAATTCCTCGGGGATGCGGTCCTCGGGCTGCACCTCGGCTTCGTGAACACCGTAGGCAGATTCATCGTCGTCGTCATCGGTCCAGACCTTGCCGCGTTCGACGGCGGTTTCTGGTGCGGGCCGACTCTTCCGTGGGCGTGCCTGCGCAACTTCGGGTTCGTCTCCCGGTTCCGATTCGGATTCGACAACCGTTGCCTTGAGGCGCTTCCTGGGTGGCGGTGGTGCTTCGTCCTCGAACTTCACGTCATAGCCCGCGAGTTCGCCTTCGGGTGTGTCGAGCGGCACCATGTCGCGCGGTTGCGTGCGCGGTCGCTTCGGCTCGTCGTCTGTTTCCTGTTTCACTCTTGGCTTGGGCTTCTTGCGCTTCTTCGCGGGGAAAAGTCCCTTGGTGAAGCGCAGTGCGAAGGCGAGACGACCGAGGAGGCGGGCGTAGATGAGCGACGACAGCACCAACAGCGGGGCACCGGCGAACAGGTAGGGCCAGTCGCCGGTGGTCTGGAATGTCCACTTGAAGGCGACGGCGAACGGCACCAACACGACGGCCGACAGCACGAGGAAGCCCAGCACGATGCCGGGTTTCTGGGCGAGTCGAGCGAACACATCAGGGACCAGTGGATACCAGATGCTTGTTGCGCTGAGCGACGAGAGTTGGCTAACCGGGTAGCACAGCCAGAACACCAACAGCGGCGCGGCGAGGTTGAGCCAGGACGAATCGACGCCAGCCGTGAGCGCTCGACCCACCACGAGCGCCGGCGTGATCCAGAGGCCGAAGAGCCAGAGCAGGTAGATGAGTTTGGGGAGGTGATCGAGGGGCGATTCGGGAATCCACGTGACCTCTTTCGCGCCGGCGGCGGTGCTTTCGAGGATCGTGAGGTAGTAGCCGGAGAGGAACAGGAGGAAGACGAACACGCAGATGGCGGCCCCGGCGAGCGCGGGCATGAAGATGAGGGCACGCAGATCCATAACACCCCGGCACCGGAAGAGGACAGAAGTTAGAGGACAGAGAACAAAGGCAGTTTGGCCACAAAGTGTCACAAAAAGCCACAAAAATGAAGCCAAGAAGGGCGAGGAACCTGGGCGGATTCCTGGCCTTTGCCTTTGTTGCCTCTACTTTTTGCGCTCTTTTGTGCCTTTTAGTGGCCAAACTGCCGTTGTCATCTGTCCTCTAACGTCGCTCACTTCTTCTGATTTCGCTTTCGCAGTTCTTCCTCGAACTTTCGCTTGGCGTCCTCGAAGCCTGGTGGGGTGAAGACCGCTCCGCTGCCGGCCGCGCCCGGGCCTTTGGTCGTGCTTTCGAGCTTGCCGCCGCCGTCGGCGTTCAGCGTCGGCGGGCCTGTGGGGCCTTTCGGGTTGTTGCGGAGTTCTTCCTCGTAGGCGACGGCTTCCTTCTGCAACTGTTCGGCGCGCTTGGCCTGGTCGCGCAGGAAGGCATCGTACTTCTCTTGGGTCCAGCCGAGTTTCTCCTTGAGGTCGTTGTTGTAACGATTCTTTTGGAAGTCCTCCAACTGAAGTTGGGCCGTCTTGGCGCGGTTGCGGGGGTCGTCCTCTGTGCCGGGCTTGGGTGATTCGGTGTTCTGGCCGCCGCCGGGTGTCCATTCCTTGGGGATTTCGCCCTTGCCGCCGGTCCCCTTGGGCGGATTCTTCTTGGCTAACTCCTCGATCTTCTTCTTGAGTGCGTCTTGCTCCTTGGGGTCGTTCATACCCTTGTCCTTGGGCGGGTTCTTCATGGCTTCTTGAAGCTGTTCGCGGGCTTCTTTGCCGAGTTTGTCGTCGAGAGCTTTTTCGGCGGCTTCGCGCTTGGCCTTGTCGTCGGAGTTCAGGTCGCCGGCGTTCTTGACGAGTTCCGCGATCTCTTCCGGGGTGAGTTCCTTGGGCTTGCCGACTTCTTCCTTACCGTCGTCCTTACCCTTGCCGGTCTCCTTGCCGTCCTTCTTGGCTTGCTCCTCGGCCCGTTTCTTCATCTCTTCGAGCTTCTTCTCGGCTGCGTCGCGGGTCGCTTTGTCGTCGGACTTCAAATCCTTGGCCATCTGTTCGATTTCCTTGCGACCCTTCTCGCCGATAGTCTTGTCGAGTTTGTCCTGAGCTTCCTTGCGCTTGTTCGGGTCGGGGTTATCGAGGTCGCGTGCGGCGTCCTGGAGTTCCTTCAGTTGCTTCTCGTCGATCTTGCCCTTGTCGTCGCCCTTGTTCTTGGGGTCTTTCGGTTCGACCTTGGGGCCAGCGCCGCCACCGGTGTTGTCCTTGGGGTCTTTCTTGTCCTTGGGATCGGCGTTGCCGCCACCCGCGGGCGGGGGGGCTTTGTCGGTGGGCTTGTCCGTGCCGTGATCCATGTTTTTGTCGCCCATGCCCATGCCGCCCATCGGCTTGGCGTTCTCGGGCTTGGACTCCGCTGGGGAGTCGCCTCCACCTGGGTCCATTGGGGGCTTCGGCGGTGCTTTGGACTCCGTGGCGTCGGGAGCCTTGCCGCCCTTGGCGTCTTCCTTGGGGGCGGGCTTTGCTTGGCCGGCGCTTGGTGCCTTGTCGGGTTTCGCGTTGCCGGCGTTGTCGTCGTCCTTGGGCTTTTCGTCATTGGGGCCAGGCTTGGGCTGACCGGGGGTTTTGTCTTCTCCCCGGCTGGGGGCGTTGTTGGGCTTGGCCGTGCCGGCGTTCTCGCCGGGGTTCTTGGGTGTCTCGGGGTTCTTGGGGGCGTCGCCGCCCATGTCTTTCTCTTGGGGCGGAGCGGCTGGCTTGGCGCTCGACCCTGAGTTCGGGTCTTTGTTCTCGTTCTTCGGGTCTTTGGGCGGTGGCGTGTTATCGCCTTTGACGTCGTTTTTGCCGTCTTTCTTGGGTTCGGGTGATTCCTTGTCCTTGCCGCCGGTGTTGCCGCCGAGTTCGGATGGGCCGTCGCGGTTCTCGCTCGGCTTGGCCTTCTCGTCGGGTTTGGGCTTGGTCTCTTGTGGTGGCGGCGGTTGTTGAAGTTTGCCTTCGGGCCGCGTTTCTGAAGCCGCGTTCTTGTCGCCGTCTTTCTTCATCGGGTCCGCAGGCTTCGGGCCTTCCTTCGTTTGTGGTTGGGCGTCGGCCGGGTTCATGTCCTTGGGCTGAGGCTTGGGCGCGCCGGGGTCGGTGCGATCCTTTTGGGTGTTCGCACTGGGGTTGGGCTTGGCGTCGCCGCCGGTGCCTTTGTTCCTGTCGAGTTCGTCCTGAACTTGTTTCGCGTCGGCCTCGGCCTTCTTCTCGTCGTTGGTCTTGGGCGGGGGTGCGGTTTCCATCGGAGGCTTCTCGCCGGTGCCACCCATACCCATGTCGGGCATGCCCATGCCGCCCTTCGGGCCGTCATCCTTCTTCGGCTCGGCA
>Ga0105046_10007924_pt1 | contig 16680 bp, 15 predicted proteins | sample MAT03_FD_78385 | JGI IMG/M metagenome (GOLD analysis project Ga0105046, IMG submission 78385) | Freshwater microbial communities from Lake Fryxell liftoff mats and glacier meltwater in Antarctica - MAT-03 (megahit assembly) | ecosystem: Environmental > Aquatic > Freshwater > Ice > Liftoff...
CACCCTGAGAACAAACAGACGCATAAAAATACGCTGGTCACAACCACGCGGCACGCAAGTAAATTGTTAAATAATGCCTCCATAATCCGACTCCTATTCTATCAGGAATAAATAAGATCTATATCAACCGAAAATCCGTACTGCTTCCTCGTCTCCAGATAAAACCGTCCAAAACGTAGTGTGTGAGTTGGGGCAGAGCGAGCAGAGGCACGACGTACATTTTTAGCGTCTGCCAATCCCAGTCGCTGCCGAACAACCATTGCTTCTCATGCCAAACGCCGCGGTGCCAGAATAGTTCTTCGATATAGGCCAAAGCCCAAAGTGTCGCTAAGAATATGAATACATTCTGTGAAAGCGTTCGGTAAACGCCGCCAGTCGATTCACGCCGAAACCTAGCGTAAACATAGATCAAAGCAAAATAAGGAACGCCGTGGATGATTACATTCGTGACCGTGAAGGCATAGTCCGAGTTGAAATATACGATGCCGATGTACCAGCAGATTGCCGTCGTCGCGACCACTATATCTTTACCAATATTTAGAAATCCGTGTCGAAAGTATTGATAGATCGATTTTGCGAAATAAGATGTTAGGGCAAGAACATAGATCGGAAATAAGATGGTCCCGACAACTGTAGGTAGCGAAACAAAATCGTTCGGAACGAACCACTCAAAATTACGCGGCAGACTCGTCATCCAGAACGCAAGCGGATAAATACTTGCGAGATAGACGGCCGTTGCATCGATCCACCACGTCCGCCGATCGGTTTCACCTAACTTTCGCCGGTAAAGAGCGACCCAGCCATATTGCTGACGCACAAAATGAAAGACAGCGATCGCCGCTAAAACCTTCCAGAAAACAAGGTCTCCCTCAGAGTAGAGCGCAACTCCGAGGGCGTACCCGAAAACCGGCACAAGCAGATAAAGCCAAAACCGCCGCTTAAACTCTTCCTTGTCGAAGTATACCCGGAAACTCGTCGACCAGACGTGGGCGACATCTATTAAAAGCACTGCCGAGATCCACGTCCACTCTGGCGAATCGCCATTCAAAACACCAAGCTGAGAGCCGACCCCAAGCAATAGGAGCGACAAGAGAGCACTACCCAGAAAGACCGTCAGGTCGATCGATCTGGAAAAGAGCCAGTAGTTTGGTTGTTGCACTGTCGCGTCCATAAAAAGGCTGGGTCGCGGACTTGGATGAATGATAAATGAACGTCAGTAGAGAGGTTTATTCACGACCCAACTTTTCCCCAATACCTCGCCTGCCGCCCGTATTCCATGATAAAACGCTTCTTCAAAAAGAGCGATGCCGCTTAGGTCCGCGTGGGCGAAGTGAATGTTTCGGTACGGTTTCACGGCCTTTTCGCGAATACCGCTCCAGATGAAATTTGGTCGCGGTGAGATCATCGCGTGTCCCCAACGCATTACGTCCAGCCGCTCGGTCAGCTCGTAAATATCCGTATGGGCCCGCGACAGATCACTGAGGCAAACGTCGGCAAGCTGTTTCCAGTCGTAATTAAAGAGTGTGGTGCGTCCGTTCGGGTCTTCGCACATCGGATAATAATAGGTTAGAACCGTCGGTCCGTAGTCAATACCCTTCTGATGTGTAGCGGTCACGTAGCCCAGACTCGGGCTCTCATAGAGAACGTTATCCCAAGAGAGTGGAAAATCCTTTGTGAAGCGGGGTTTAGGTCGATCTTTGAGAAATAGATTAGCTACGAACCACGCGTTCTGATAAAACTCAGCGGCAACAAAGGGCTGTTCCTCGCGAAATCCTCGAATCACCCACGGCGCCGTAAAAACCGGAGACGCGTAGATGGCTTTCTCGCAGTGGATCCCGCGGATCTCGCCATTATCCAGGCAGATCACATCGACTCCCTTATCTTTTGGCACAACGGAAACGACGATCTGAGATCTTCGGACATTGTCCTTGACCCGTTCGAAAAAGTGACGTGCAAACTGTCCGTTACCCTCGGGACATGTGATGAAAGGTTGCGATTCCGCTCCGCTCTTTCGAACGCGCGAGCAAAAATAAAAAAGCCCGACCCATGCCGAAGCCTGATCGACCTTTAATCCGTAATCATCTCGCGTCGCGTAATCGCAATACCAAAGGAGACGCTCTGACGTGAACCCTTTCTCCCGCAGCCATTCGGCAAACGTAATTCTATCAAGTGAAGTAACTTCGGCGTCCGTCGAGCAATTGGCCAGAGGCACGACAAACGCCCGTTTACCGGAACTGTCACGCCAGTTTACCCATTCATCGATCTGCCTTTGAAACTCGGCAAATTGAACCTTGTCGTCATCGCTGGCACCGACACCGAGATACAAGCCCTCGTACCAGCGGCCTTTGTAGAAGACTCTTTCCTCCGGTTCGCGACACAAGAACTGCTCCTTCACCAGGATCTCACCATCAGCCGTCCTTCCGTCCAAAAGCGCCATCTCCTCGAGAAGCTCTATCAGATCCGTGTTCTCCTGAAAGGGCACCGGCAAATAATGTGCTCCCCATGGATAGCCGACCGGTTCACCTTTTCCACTGACAGACGTACCGCCTGCCTCTTTTTCGAGTTCCAGCAAAACAAAGTCGTCGAACTTGTCTCGTTTTAGCTTCCATGCCGCACTCAAGCCGGCAATACCGCCGCCGATGATCGCTATTCTTTTGGTTTCCCAATTGTTTGGCGGAACTTCAAAAGAGCGGTTTTCGCGCAAGATATGCCCTAGAGTCGCCGACTGTCCAACGATCTCACCAACAGGAAACGCAGACGGTCCTCCCGACCGGCATGCCGCCATTGCAAACGGTGCTCCTAAGAATATGGTAAGTAGTTCTCGCCGTGTGAGTCTCACTGCTCGAATCTCCGCCACTCCTCCTCGTAATAGCGCACGAGAGCTTGGTTATCCAAACGATTGATCTCCAGTTCCTCGGCTGGTCTGGATGTGTCGGTCGGAAACTCAAACATCGAGGCGAATGAATTGTCGTTTAGAAAGTGCAGTTCGATCCCCGGCACCAGTTTGACGGGCGTTTCAAATGGTTTTAGTTTTGCGAGGGAATATCCCCAGACACCAAAACTCGGAACAGTTGTTTGGTAAGGCTTAACGGTGAAACCGACTGATTCGAGAGTTTTTACGATGCACCAAAATGACTTACGCGCGATAAGCGGCGACGTGGTCTGAACGGCGACCGACGTATCGGGTTTGAGTTTTGATTTTAAGAGATTGTAAAAACGCGTGGTATAGAGCTTACCGAGTGCGAAGTTGTTAGGGTCAGGGAAATCAATGATCACGATATCAAAGGGCTCGATCTGGGTGTCCATCCAGACAAACGCATCGGCATTCGTAACTTGCACCCGCGGGTCGTCGAATGAGTGTTTGTTCAACTCACCTAGAGCAGGAACCCTATACGAAACCCGGGTCATTTCCGGATCGAGGTCGACCAGTTGTACATATTCGACCGAAGGATATTTGAGAATCTCGCGCAGCGCGAGGCCGTCGCCACCACCAAGAACCAGGATCCGTTTCGCGTCATTCGTGGACGAAGCAAATGCGGGATGAACCAGAGCCTCGTGATAGCGGTATTCGTCGAACGAATTGAACTGAAGATTACCGTTAAGAAAAAGCGCGTATCCGGTTTTTCCTTTGGTTACGATGATCCGTTGATAGGAGGAACTTTTCGCGTAGATGATATTGTCGACGAACAATGCGTCTTCGGCCATCGTCGTCAGTTTATCGGCCTTGATAAATGCTATGGCGAGCAAAGTGAGGATTACGAAACCCTTGATACGCATCACCGTCACATTCTTTTTTATCAAAGGCAAAAGAAGCCAGGTGCCCCAAATGCCGACGATCGCATTGACCATGCCGAAAAGCAAAGACGTTCTATTTAGACCGAGTTTTGGAACGAGAAATATGGGAAAAAGTAGCGACGCGGCAAGGGCTCCAATATAGTCAAAGGCAAGAACGCGCGAAACGAGATCCTTAAAATCCATCTCGTTCTGCAGCATGCGCATGAGCAAGGGTATCTCGAGGCCAACGAGCGTCCCGATGATAAACACCATGGCGTAAAGTACGACGCCGAAATAGGAAAGGTTTGCAAATGCGAGAAAAAGGAGGGGAGCCGAAAATCCGCCGATGACTGCGAGCGCGAGCTCAGTCTCAACGAATTTTTCGGCAATGTGTTTCTCTATAAAACGCGAAAGCCAAGAGCCGACACCCATCGCAAAAAGATAGATGCCTATAATAATTGAAAATTGTGTTATCGAATCGCCGAGGACGTAGCTAGAAAGAGTTCCCGCGAGCAACTGGTAGATGAGCCCGCAGGTAGCGATGACAAAGACGTTGAGAAAGAGTAGCGGAGCGCGTTTCATAAACGGAAAGGGTCAACGGACAAAAAGAAATGAAAGCAATGCCCGTCATTCTCCATTTTTTCACTTTCCGTTTTAGGTGGATCAGCCGCCTTGGATAGCCGAAGAGATTATCATGGCAACTCCAATTATAACGGCACCAATGATTATCGCGAGACTAGTATTTTGATCTTCCTCGATCTCCTTTTTGACCGAAAACGGTGCGACCATGACGACAATAAAGAATGCGATGGCAAAAACAACTAAGCCGATAGCGACAAAGATGATGGTGGTCGTAAGAACCGGCAAAAGTTCCTCAAGTTTGACGACAAGGCCCAACGTCGGGGCGATTGCTGCGAGATTTAACATTATTTTCCTCCACGAAATCCTGAATAAAAAAACGGCACTCCCAAACGCGATTTGCTGCCCGAATTAGCCAGTTCCCAACCAAACCATGCAGCGGACGAATAGGCCAGCAAAACCCCGACGCCAAGCACCATGTATAGTTTTTTTAACATAAAACCCCTTTAACGAACAATCCTCTGAAACTCTGTAAATGCTCCTAAATTACTATTCTTCGTCGTCCGAGCCTGACGAACTCGTACTGAACATGCTGTCCCTCCACCGGCCGGATTCGAATGAGACTTTTCTAATTAAGCCAAATATGGGCACGATTAAAAGGATGAGCAACGCACAGATGAAATTTACACCGCGATTTACATTCTGCTCGACCTTTATCGTTACCGGCATCGGCGTCTGCCAGTTCAGCCATGTTCCCTCGACGCGTAATTTATACCTTCCGCCGCCGGGTGATGAGATCGTCGCGTCGGTCGACTTCGAACCCTCCGACCACGATCCGTCGCCGTCACTACCTTTGTAATATTCGACCGGAGCATTTACTTCTTCGGTTACCTCGTCTGTTACGTCATTAACCAGATCGATATCTAGATCGGCCCATGAATTGTCGACTTGTGCACCGGCGGTGATCCGAACGTTACTATTGGCCTTTATCTCGAATGGTTGACTGAACGCAGCCTGGCCCGTAGTCGCGTTCACCATCGCGGGCAGCGTTACAGACTGATTCAGAACCGTCTTCGTAATACCGGCAATTGGAATCATGAATATCGCAACGACAAAAAGAGCGAATAGCGGCAGTAATCCCCATGTGTAATAAAAACGTCCGGTGAATGGCTGATTAGGACCGACTCCCCAAGGTTTCGGAAGATCAGAAACCCCGAATGCCTTTTCAACCTCTTCATTTGGCAAATAGGTACCGACCGACCAGTTGATCTCGTCTTTGGATATCTCCTGTGAAAGCATCAGCGGGGCGGCAACGTAATCTACCGCACGGACCGTTTCGCCCTGTTCGACACGCCAGTAAAATTCACCCTTTACATACTCAACGGTAGCCGGAGCATCCTGGAATATCTTGAATGTCGTGCCGTTGTATTGCAGCTTCGCTCCCAGCCCGGTAATGTTTGATTGGCTAACGTCCGCTGCATTTATCGGTTCGACAAAATTCCAGTGATTGTCCGAATGGATGAGCCAGCGGAAACCTACCATCGGATTATAAAGCAGGTATTCGTGCCAAAAATACTTGATACCGTCGACAGTCACGCTACGAACCATAGCTCCGATTATCTTGAACTTCGGTCCGTTGTTAAAACTTCCCTCGGCACCGATCGGAGCAACGAACGTCGGCTGATCCGGCGGCGGTGTCAGGGCTTTGAGGTAAGTGAGATTGCCCTGATTAACGTCGATCAGAGAATCGCAGTTCGGACAGGTCACGCGTTCCGACTTATTCGGAGCGATCAATGCGAGCGGGCCGCCGCAGTTCGGACACCCCATACCCGCCGCAGAAACACTTCGGGCCTCACGCTCCACGGGCTTTGCATCGCTAAGGCCTATTTCGGATAACGTAACCTGTTTCCCAACGAAGACCCAAGGCGGTTCCGTGCTGTAATCGATCGTCGCAAATGCATTATTCTTACCGGCCAGGTCGGCGTAGGCGAATTGCTCGCCAGGCGTCAATTTGTACGGGATCTCACCGTCGGCCGCGACGGAGGTTCCCCGCCCGCGTTCCTGCACCATCAGTGGCGTCGGAGACGGGATTTCGGGCAATGTCTGCCCGAGTTGTAAACCTTCGAAAGTCGGCAACACGACTCCGGCCGGTAGCGGTTGATAGAACGTTAAATAAAAGCGTCCCTGAGCCTCAGCCAACCAACCAACCCATCCATTCGAGAATGTCGCGTACCACTCGTCCCACGATCCGCCTAATTCGTGACGAAGTTGGGCACGGCCCGTCAATTCGAAACGCGTGTCTTTATATATTCCTTTGAGTCCAAGTTTTAAGGGCGATCCAGACTCGGCGATCTCCGCGACTTTTCCAAGATCCTCGAGCGAGCGGTCAGTTCGTGCAATCGCACTGCGGCAAAACGGACAGACAAGGACGATCGTCGAACCGGATGTAAATTCGAGCGGTCCCGCACAAGATGGACAATTTGCTTTCAATACGCTCATTGTCCACCTCCGGCGATCCCAAAATTTATTTCGGAAATGTCAGATCGCGGATCTCCGCGCGCTATTTTGGTTACAACCACGCTGGTTGCTCCGATCGCACCCTTCAGTTGTGCTTCCCAGTTCCACTCAGGCCTGGTGCGGCAGCAGTAAAGATTGAATGTGGCGGTACCGTATTCCGGATAGGTGTGGCAGGCAAGATGTGATTCGGTTAGCGCTATCAACCCAGTGACGCCGCCTTCGCCGGGAAAAGTGTGCCATACAGAACCGACCGAGTGCAGTCCGAGATCAGTCATCACGCTCGAAAATACCGAGCGTATTGTCTTTTCGTCACGCAGAGATTCGGGGGCACAGCCCACTGCCTCGATCAGCCATTCGGTTCCAACAATCATCGTTAATCTAAAAGCCTTACGATACGCAAATGCGAATTTTTCTAAACCTCTCGTCCGGCATCTGCGTTATAGTGAGCGAAGTATGTCGAAGAAAACTATAGCTAAATATCGCACATTTGTCATATGTTTGGCATCTGCTTCCCTCATTTTTTCGGCGTGCTCGATGAAGCCGTCCGATGGCTCAATGTCAGAATCGCCGCGCTATTCTCCGCCGATAACGACAGGTAATATCGCACACCCGGAGATCACTGAAAGCAGCGGTCTTACAGCATCGAAGTGCCAGCCGGATGTTTACTGGACGCATAACGATTCCGGGGATGATGCGTTTATTTATGCAATAAATCGATCGGGTAGCAGGCTTGGAACGTGGAGCGTAATCGGAGCGTTGAACATCGACTGGGAAGACATCGCATCAATCAAAGACAATAACGGGAATTGCTTTATATATATCGGAGAAATTGGCGATAACGCCGATAGGCGAAGTGAACATATTATTTATCGCCTTCCCGAACCAAGGGTAACGCTGGCGGATGCCAACTCGTCCAAGCAACAACCACTCGAGACCGGGCGGGCGGACGTACTGCGATTCAGCTATCCCGATTCGAACCATGATGCCGAAACACTTTTGGTCGAGCCAAAGACGGGGGACATTTACGTTGTGACAAAGCGGGTTAGTGGTCCGGCCGGTGTCTATCGTCTTAAATCGGAGTTTCGAAACGATCAGGCGGTGAAGGCGGAAAAGATCGCTGACATCTCAATGCCGGCGATACCAAACGGTTTTGTCACCGGTGGCGATATTTCGCCAGACGGCAAACGCGTAATAATTTGCGACTACGCGGCGGCCTACGAATTCACTTTGCCTGAAAATGCAAAGAATTTCGACGATATCTGGAAGCAGACTCCAGAGACGATAGATGTCGGCAAACGGAAGATCGGTGAGGCGGTCACTTACACGCCCGATGGATGGTCGTTCATTCTCACCAGCGAGGGCAAGAAAAGCCCCGTGATCGAGGTTAAGCGCGACCAATCGCATTAAAATAGGTAATCCGTCGGTTTTATAATGGATATTTTTTGTGGGAATACGAAACAAAGATTGAACGCCGCCAGACAAGCGAACGTCCAACCTTTATCTTTACATAATATTCATTTAGAAATATTACTGAGTGATCGTGAATTTACCCTTGTTCTCGATCACCTGACCGCCGACGCGATCCTTAATGAGAACCTTCACATCGTAGTCACCGACAGGAACCGATGATGTTGGCAACAGTCTGGCAAGAGTCAGTCGCTGACCCGAATCGCTCAGGCCGCTCCAGTCTTCGCTCTGACGCAGAATCTCTTTTCCGTCTTTCATCAGAACGTATTCAACATCAACAGCCGGGCGAAGCGTCGTTTGATCGATCTCCGCGTTGTAAACCTGGAGGTAAATACCGACTTCTTGACCTTGCTTATATGTGCCGCCAAGATTCGGGATTACCTTCGCACCGCCAATAACGAACATCTGCCCGATGTCGCGTTCATTGGTCGTGCGCAGTTTCGAAGTAAGTACGAGCGACGAGGTCGAAAGCTTTTTCTCATCGTATCTCGGAACCGTAAAGCCCATATTCACGATACCCTTGTTACCCGTGCTTACGTCTCTAACGACCACATCGACCTTGTACGTTCCAGGAGTAAGTGCGATAGCTTTTTGATATACCGACTGGCGGTCACGGGCCTCGGAAAGTTCTTCTGCGGTCGCATTTGTCGTGACCGAATCCTCAAAAATGCCCGACCGCTTTCCTGAAACGGCAGTGACCCGACCAAATATGTTCATGCGGGCGGTTTTAAGTCCGCCCAACTCGTCAAAGGTTAGTTCTTTATTGCTGGTCTGAACCGTAAAGGTCGTTATGACGCGGTCATCCGACTGACGGAAATAGTCTATGCGAAGATCGAAATCGAGTGGATTGTTGTCAATAACCGGCGAATCTGTCAACGAACTCTGTAGGTCGCTAAATCTAACTGCGGGTGGTCGCTGAAGATTGGCGAGCACCTCAAGCCGGCGAAAAGGCGAATCTTGCTCTCGTCGGAAATTATTCGAGCTATTGTTGCCGCCGCCGTTAATGCGGTCACCCTTGTCAGAAAGTCCGAGTTGCTCGTTCGTCGTAAAACCAGCTCCCGGCACGTTGGCAAGTGCATCTTTTTCGTTCGCGTTCCTCGCGATGCGATACTCGCCCGTACCGGTCGGATCCACAAACTCGATCTCTAAACCGTCACCAACATTATCGAGATGTCGGTAGAACCAAATCTCAAATGGATAGGTCGTCGTCGAACCGCCGCCCTCATAGCTCGGCCGATTATACGATCCGCCGGAAGGGTGTGACTCAACTGAATCCGGCTTGCCCCACGCAATATAGGTGCGGCCGCGGTCCGTTTTCCATCCCGGAATTCCCGATGCATAGTGCTGGTTGGCATACGCGATACGTTCGTAATATTCCTCGCGGTACTCGTTTTCTTCGGTGTCGGGATTTGGATCGCGTCGACGCCAGAAGTTTTCGATGAAGTTCTCACGCTCTTCGTCAGTCTGTAATGCGGCGAACGCTCTCTTCTCTTCCCGCGTGATGATGTATGCGACGTCGTTGTTGATCCACTTCTTATAAGCCTCTTTTAATTCAGGCTTAACGTTGCGGGCCTTGTCAGCAATATCTTGACTCGGTTTGTCTTTGTCACCTTTCGGGGGCTGACCAAAAACACCGATCGCTCCGATCGCGATAACCAAAATCATCAATGCTAGATTTTGCAATTTTTTAACTCTCGACATAACGGTAACACTCCTGACCGGACTAGGCTTCAAGCCGCAAACAACCGGAAAACTTTACTAGTTAGATTTTAGACAGTTATCCCTAATAGTTCAAGATGCAAAAAGGCGCCTATTTGGTTGTCTTGCCAGGTTTTTCAAGGGTTAGGCCACTTCAGAATCCGCAACCCGCTTTTTGCCAAAAAACCACGCGATAAAGATTGACACGACATAAAGCCCCATCATCGGCGTCGCAAACAACATCAGGTTAATAACGTCGCCCGTCGGCGAGACAACCGCCGCCACTATCAAGATCACGATCAACGACACTTTCCAGCTACGAATCAGGAAACCAGCCGTAATAATGCCGATTCGCGCAAGTACATATGTTATCGCCGGCATTTGGAAAACGAAGCCCATCGCCAGCATTATGATGGTAATAAAGTCGAAATAGTCGCTCGCTCGCAGTAAAGGCCTGAAATCAGACGAAACTCCTATCAGATACTGCACCGCCGGTGGAAACAAAATGTAATATGCAAATGCCGCTCCACCAACAAATGAAACTGATGAAAGACCAATAAACGGAGTAACATAAGCTCGTTCATGCTTGTACAGAGCAGGCGAGATAAATCCCCATATCTGCCATAACAGCAATGGAATTGACAGCGCAATTGCCGCATAAAGCGAAACCGTCACATACAGCGTAAAACCTTCTTGCGTCGTGGTTACGATGAGCCGCTCATCTTCTGTCGATTTATTCGTTGGAGCAGCAGTTAAATCCGGCGGTAGCTTTATTCCAGCTGGAATAACGCCGTTACTGGTATAGATCGGTTCGGTTGTGAAGAGGCCGATGTTTCCTTCGATATCTTTCATGACGCTACTCGCGACCGATGTTCCAGGAGCAACAACGGCAATGCCTAGCATTGTAGATCGATCAAAAATATAGCGTCCGGTATCATTCTCTTTCAAGCTTGTGAGCGGGTGAACTGTTGCATTTCCGGTAATCCCGCCGATCGGCAATACACTCCTCTCTGCCTCAGACAGTGCTCGGCGAATCGGAACCGACAGGAAATCAAATATCGGGGCGGAAAAGTAAAAGCAGAAAACAAATGCGAGAACTAAAATGATTACTGACCGGACGAGCCTTTTACGCAATTCGTCCAGATGATCTAGAAAAGACATCTGAATGCCGGTTTCCGGCTCTTTTTCTGTCCCATTCTCGTCCATTGGTTTATAGCCAGTTCTTTTTGTCGTTCAGTTCGTCAGTTGGCGCGCTCAACTGCCGCTCAGACTTGTCCGTTTCGGGTTCGGAACTCTTGATCGGTGCGAGCGGATTATTGAAGTTTACGGGATCTATCTCCTTTATCGTCGGCGCGGCAACCTCTTCGTTTGCCTTAGTCTCTGAAGGAGTCGAGACGCTCGATATTGGAACGGACGCTAAGTCATTTAGATTCAATGATTTAGCTTCTTCGTCGAAATTAACCTCCCGTTCCCAGGTCTCCTTGAATTCGCTTGTCGTATTCCTAAAATCAGCCATTATCTTGCCTATCTTCTTTGCCATCTCCGGCAGTTTGCGCGGACCCAGAAACATCAGCGCGACGATGCCGATAAGCAAAAGTTCGGAGGTTCCGATGGATTCAAAAATGAATAAATGCAACTGACATACCTCGATCAGGCTTCGCCGCCAGATCTTCTATCCAAATATAACGCTTTCTATGGCGTCATTAATAGTTGAAAAACACGGTCGAGATCATCGGTACCGTAATATTCGATTTCGATCTTTCCGCCCGTTCCCTTCTTGCCCGGCAGGATCTTAACGTTGGTGCTGAGTTTTCGCATCAACTTAGACTCAGCAGCCTTCACATTCGGATCAGTTGATCGAGCAACTGTATTGTTTTCAATAGTTTGCGATTTGTGATTAGCATACCGCTTGATCGCACTCTCGGTCGCACGAACCGATAATCCCTTTTCAATCGCCTCCAACGCGACCGCTTTTTGAATTGATTGATCATTGCTCATCAGAATCGCCCGGCCATGGCTGAGCGACAACTTACCCTCACTTATATACTCCCGAATATCGGTTGGTAACTGCAACAGACGCATCGTCGTCGCGATCAAAGTTCTCTCTTTGCCGACTCGAGTCGCCACCTGCTCCTGCGTTAGTCCGATCTGCTCCATTAGCTTATGATATGCATTCGCTTCTTCGATCGGATTCAATTCGCGTCGTTGTATATTCTCGATCAGGGCGATCTCAAGAAGTTTGTCATCGGAGACTTCCTTTACGACTACCGGCACTCGTCGTAATTCTGCCCTCTGTGCCGCTCGCCAACGTCTTTCTCCCGCTACGATCTGATATCGCGTGCCGTGCTTGCGAACAACTATCGGCTGGACAATGCCATTCACACGGATAGAGGCCGCCAGTTCGTTAAGATGCTCATCCTCGAATCGCGTGCGCGGTTGTTCCGGATTTGGTTCGATCAGATCGATGTCGATTTCGCTGGCCGAACTTTCCTTCGTTTCGATTTTTTCTTCGCCAAGCAAAGCGCTCAGCCCCCGACCAAGAGATTGTCTAGCCATGACTTAGGATCTCCTTTCCAAGATTGATGTAGCTCTCCGCCCCTTTCGAGCGGCTGTCGTAAAGCATTATTGGCTTTCCGAAGCTTGGGGCTTCGGCAAGACGTACATTACGCGGAATAACCGTATTTAACACCTGTGAACCGTAAAAATCACGCAAATCCTTTACCACCGCCGAAGAAAGGTTGGTAGACGCATCAAACATCGTCAGCAAGAGTCCCTCAATCGTGAGATTCGGGTTGAGTTCACGCCTTAGACGGGCCAGAGTGTCGAAAAGTTCAGTGACACCCTCCAGTGCGTAGTATTCGCACTGGATCGGAACCAGCAGCGAATCTGCCGCGGTAAGGCCATTAATGGTTAAGATTCCCAAAGAAGGAGGGCAATCGATAATAATGTAGTGAAAATAATCCTTGACGCCCGCTAGGATTCTCTTTAAGGTGAAACTGCGGTCTGGAGTATCGACCAATTCGATTTCCGCGCCTGCGAGATTCTTATCCGAGGGTAAAACCCATAGGAACGGAATATCGGTAGGCAGCACCATTTCTCGGACCGGGTCGCCGGAAATCAGCGCGTTGTATAAAGTCTTTCGATTAGTACTTCGAGGAATCCCGGCACCCGAAGTTGCATTCGCCTGCGGATCGGCATCGACAAGAAGAACCTTCTTTTCCTGCAACGCAAGTGCCGCAGCGAGGTTGACGGCAGTGGTAGTTTTCCCCACGCCGCCTTTCTGATTTGCTACTGCGATAATCTTACCCATGTTGCGACCACTCGAAAGTGAAATAAGAACTTAACATAATTTGAAAACGAATTCGATTCTATACATGTGGTACGTACCACACATTATGACCCGGGGGAATAATGTGGTACGTACCACATTATACGGAAATTCCGTGATCCGTAGCTTTTTGGGCAGAAAGGTGAACTAAAACTGTAGAGATAGCTGAGGGAGTTAAACCGGCAATCGTTCTAACCTGACCGAAATTTTGCGGCCTCGCACGCTCAAGCCGCTCGATCATTTCGTTTGAAAGACCACTTATTCGATTGAACTCATAGGTTTCTGGTACCTTTAAGGCATCGTGGTGATTTACGCGCTCCGTCGCAACTTTCTGCTTTGCGATATACCCGCTGTACATCGAATCAGCCAAAGCAGTTTCTAGTTCTGCCACGCGAACATCAGAACGAATATCTTCCGGCAGTAAACGTTGAATAAGTTGAGTAGCAACTCCCTGTCGCATGGAAAGCTGCGACAGACTGATTGAATCTCCCAGATCAACACCCAGCAATTGGGAAACACCGGCATACTCAACTGAAGAACGTTTGAAGCGAGTTACCTCCAAAGTATTTCGGATCGAGGCCACACGGTCGCGTTTTTGATTGAAACGATCCCAGTCAGCATCGCCCACCAACCCGACTTGCCTGCCTTTCGGGGATAAACGCTGATCCGCGTTGTCATGCCGGAGCGTCAATCTGGCCTCAGCGCGTGAAGTAAACAAACGATAGGGTTCATCAACCCCATGACGGATCAGATCATCTGCCAGAACCCCGATATAGGCCTCATCTCGTTGTAAAATAAAGGGTTTACGTCCTTGGGTTGAAAATGCCGCGTTTATTCCGGCCAGCAATCCCTGACAAGCGGCTTCCTCGTATCCCGTTGTTCCGTTTATCTGACCCGCGAGGAAAAGGCCGTTCATCCTCGTCGATTCCATGGTTGCCCGCATTTCCCGTGGATCGACGAAATCATACTCGATCGCGTAACCCGGACGAATTATCTGTACTTTTTCAAAGCCGTCGATCATTCGCAATAATTCGAGTTGCAGATCAGACGGTAGAGATGTCGAAAAACCGTTCAGATAGACTTCGTTTGTGTTGCGTCCCTCCGGTTCCAGAAAAAGCTGATGACGATCCTTGTCGCCAAACTTTACGACCTTGTCCTCTATGGAAGGACAATATCTCGGCCCTATTCCCTGAATCTTACCGGAATAAAGTGGTGAGCGATGCAGGTTGCCCCGGATCGTATCATGTACTTGCTTGCTCGTATAGCCAATAAAGCACTGAATCTGATCCTGCGCGATCCTCTCAGTCGCAAAGGAAAAGGATACCGGTTTTTCGTCCGGTGGTTGAGCCTCAAACGCGTCCCAATCTATGGTGCGGCCATCGAGTCGCGGCGGAGTCCCGGTTTTCAGGCGACCCACTGGGAAACCGAAACGCTTCAGACTCTCAGCCAGTTCGATCGATGCCGGTTCTCCAGCTCTTCCGGCAGAGAAAGTCTTTTCGCCTGTGTGGATGGTTCCGTTAAGAAAAGTTCCTGTGGCGACAATAACCGACTTGGCGCCGAGTCGCCGAGAATCCTGCATTTCAACCCCGATAACCTTATTGTTCTCAACAATTAAGTCGACAACTAAACCTTGTCGCAGACTCAGATTGGGTGTTGCTTCGAGTACCCGCCGCATTTCGATTCGATAAAGACTGCGGTCAGCCTGGGCCCGGGGTGATTGCACCGCCGGACCACGCGATCGGTTCAAAAGTCGAAACTGGATACCGGTGCGGTCGATCACCCGCCCCATGATCCCGCCGAGCGCATCGATCTCACGAACAACATGTCCCTTTGCTATTCCGCCCACTGCGGGATTACACGACATCTGTCCGATGAGATCGAGATTGATCGTGACAAGAGCGGTATCAGCCCCAAGGCGCGCCGATGCCGAGGCCGCTTCACAGCCCGCGTGTCCCGCCCCAATCACGATTACATCAAACGTCTCGTCAAACATAAACAAATAGCCAAACATCGAAATTAGACCGTATCAATCCGAAAACGGTACGTCAACCTAAATTACGGCCGATTCCATCAAGGTCAGTGTTGCGGTCGCCGTGTCCAGCTCGGACTCGATACCAATCGGAAGCGTGCAATTGTCCCGGATATGGCCGAATGACAGTCCGGAAATTACCGGAATGCCTAGATCGCCCAGCCTGTCTTTGAGCACCCTTAGCGTCGACGCCGTCTCTGCCTCGGTCGCGGCCTTGGCGTTTGAAAAAACGCCAAGTGCGACACCCGCGAGCGATCTCATATCGCAGCTCTGCCGCAACTGCGTAAACAGTCGGTCGACCTTGTACGGAGGCTCGTTGATATCTTCAGCAAAAAGTAACGCTCCCTTTACATCCTTAAGTCCGTGCGGCGTGCCGGCAAGTGCCGCCAGCAGGCTCAGATTGCCGCCGATAAGCCGTCCGCGGGCCTTTCCCGGCGTAATAACATTTGGCTTAAAGAGCGCTGAGGATTGGGCCGTGTTGTATTCCGACGGCTGTATCCTGTAGTTCGCGGACGGCGTCATGACTGAATTCACAAGATGGGTCTTCGTATATTCCGAAAGTTCTGACGACGCTACGGGTCCGTGAAAGGTAACCAACCCTGTTTGCCGCGAGATCGCCAAATGAAGCGCCGTAATATCGGAATATCCAACGAAAACTTTCGGGTTCTTCTTGATCATCGAATAGTTGATATTCGGCAGCAACCGCGGTGCACCGCTGCCGCCGCGAACACACCAAACACCCTTAACTTCGGCGTCCTCAAACGCCCAATGGAGGTCATGTAGCCGTTCGGCGTCAGTGCCCGAGAAGAAATCGTTGCTTCCGCGGGCATACTTCCCAATTTTTGCTTTCAGGCCAAGCGATGCGATGTTCGTCAGCGCGCGTTCGAATGCGTCCGGTGTAGCTCCGCCTGCGGGAGCAATTACCGCCACAGTATCGCCGGCATTCAACCGTTTCGGCTTGAGCGTCTTCAGCCGCACGTAGGTTCTTTCGGTACTACCCGCGAAACCAGTAGAAGCGACCAATGACAACAAAGCTGCGGACTTTAAAATATCTCTTCGATTCATAAACTATTTTCCAATGCAAAATGTCGAAAATATTTTAGTTAGCATATCTTCAGTGGTTGTCTCGCCAGTTATTTGCCCTAAGTAGCGAAGAGCATTATGGAGACCGATCAGCACAATTTCTTCGCTGATCTTTTGGTCTAACTGTTCTAGCGATAGTTCGATCTCGGCTTTAGCTCGGACAAGCAGATCGTGATGTCTGGCATCGGTCACTAAAAATCCCGAA
>Ga0105046_10007925_pt1 | contig 16679 bp, 11 predicted proteins | sample MAT03_FD_78385 | JGI IMG/M metagenome (GOLD analysis project Ga0105046, IMG submission 78385) | Freshwater microbial communities from Lake Fryxell liftoff mats and glacier meltwater in Antarctica - MAT-03 (megahit assembly) | ecosystem: Environmental > Aquatic > Freshwater > Ice > Liftoff...
AGCTCGAAGCTGATGTGGTCGCGCTGATGCACCAGTACCCGGCGGCAGTCGCCTGGGTTGCGGGCCACAGCCACGAGAACAAGATCGAACCGTTCAGGGACCCGGCCGGCAACGGCGGTTTCTGGAGCATCCGGACCTCGGCCCTGGTCGACTGGCCCAAGCAGAACCGCCTGATCGAGATCTTCGACAACAAGGACGGAAACCTCTCGATCTTCGGAACCCTGATCGATCATGCCGCCCCGGTTCCGGCGCCTGCGCCGGGTACCAATGCGAGCACCTTCACCCCCGCCCAGCTGGCTTCGGCCGGCCGGACGATTGGCTACAACGACAATCAGAACGGTGGCGAGGCCTGCGGTTCGATCGACCCCTGTGGCGCCGGCACCGTGGCTGACCGCAACGTCGAGCTGCTGATCAAGGATCCGCGCCGTCCGGTTGTTCCGGCGGCCAACATCACCAAGGTGAAGGTCAGCCCGAAGAAGAAGACCCTGAAGGCCGGAAACAAGACCAGGCTGACCGTATCGGTGACCAACAGCGGCGACGCCGCGGCAACCAACGTCAAGGTCAACCTGAAGTCATCGAACAAGCGGGTCAAGGTCAGGAAGTCGATCGTCATCAAGAAGATCGCTCCCGGCAAGACCGCAAAGGTGAAGATCGCCGTGACCGCCAAAGGCAAGGCCCGAGGCAAGTCCAGGATCAAGGCCACCGTCGGCAAGCGCAAGGCAGCAGCCGTGATCAAGATCAAAGCGAAACGCAGAAGTTAGAGCAAAGCAGTGGTCGTGGAGAGCAAATTGCCCGCTGAGCGGGCAATTTGCTCTCCACGACCCTTCGGTTTCGGCCCGGTTCGGCCGGACGTCTAGGGTTGGACCATGGAATTCGACTCCCATTCGTGGGTTCTCTGGGTTGGCGTCATTGCGACGGTCCTTCATGTGCTTGAAGAGCACGCCATGGGGTGGGTCTCCTGGGCCAACCATGAGATCGGGCCGCGCCTTGGGATCGAGTTCACCGAAACCGACTTCATGCTCACCAACGTGGCCCTGGTTTTCATCGCCCTCGCCGGTGCGGCCATCGGCTGGTGGGCACCGGCGATCAGTCTCGCCGTACCCGCGCTTTTCATCATCAACGCGGTCGTTTTCCACATGCTGCCGAGCGCCCGGGCCGAGCGCCTCACGCCCGGCACGATCAGCGCCGTATTCATCTACCTGCCGGTCGCAGCCTGGATATTCTGGGCCGCCGGCGATGACGGTCACCTGAACTTCGGCACCTTCCTACTCAGCTTCATCATCGGCGCAGCTCTCATGGCCTGGCCGATCGCAGTCCTCTACCTTAAAGGCCGGATCGGCTGGGACGACGAATACGTCGCAGTCGCCGCAACTGCCCGTGAAGCCAGGCTGGAACGGGAGACGAGGAACAGGGCTGCTGCTGAGAAAGCGGCGTCCGAAGCTGTCGCCAAAGACAAGGCCGCCCGGGATGCCGCAGCAGCGCAAGCTGAAGAAGAATCAGCCAGAGAAACTGAAGCGTGGGATGCCGCTAACGATGAGACCGTCAGCCATGAAGAAACAGTCAGCCTGGAAGATGAGGACTCAGCGATCGACCTGGCGGAAGACGCAGGGGTCGAAGGCCACGAACCGGAAATGCTCGAGTCAGTCGATGACGACGAAGAAGACGAAACAACAGTGATGCGGCGGGACTAGACTCCAGGTCCCATTCGGCAGTCTCAGGAATTGGAGCATGGATGTCTCTTTTCAATCGCGCGCCCAAAACGATCCGGGAGCTGGAAACGGAAGTCATGGCAGCAAAAGTTGCTGTCGGACTTCTTGGACGGATGGACGAGACGAGGGTGGCACATGTGACCGGGACCGCCCACGATTCGGTAATTGGCTCAACCGCGACTGCTTTGGCCGCAGGGCATGGTCCCGAGGCGAGATCCGTCCTGATAAAGAACGGTTCACCGCCGCAGGACCCGGTCGGAGGGCCGGTATGGGCGACCATCACCGCAACAGCGATCCAGCTAATCGACGAGTACTCAATGCGCGCCGGGGTGCCCCCGTCGGGCCAGGCCCGGCGGACACCGACCCTGCCACCGCCAACTCCGCCTCCGGCGCCTACCGCGGCGGCTCCCGTGCCTTCCCCGCCACCCCGACCCGATTCCAGCCAGGCCGGGATCGCCTCACCTGCGGTGAAGCAGCGGGTTCAGATCACCTTCGACGACCCGGTTCAGCCGTCGCCAGGCGCGCCGCCGCCTGCGCCCAGTCCACCTCCTGCCGCGAAGGACCGTCTTGTTGTTGGAATTCCCCCAGGCACAAACATTCCAATTCCAGCGCCCGTCACGGCCCCGGTGCCTTCAGCTAATTCCCCGGCCAGCCCAGATGAAATGGTCGTTTCGTCGCTGGAATTCACCTGCGTACAAGTTGCTTCGAAACGCTTTGAAAGCCTGAGCTTCCGGGCGGTGAAGCTGGTCGGAAGGGAGGTTGTGGCACAAGTCCGTCCGACTGATCGGACCGGCCTCTTTGTCCCGGTTTCCTTCTACATCAACGGCAAGTTCGAGCCTGGTGCGGTAGTCACCCTCGAAGATCGGGCGATATTCGCCTGGGTCACCGGGAACATCCGGATCAAGAATTTCGAAGCGGTGGTTCCGTACAACTCAGTGACCGCCGTCAAGGACTCAGAAACCGAACCAACTCGCACTGCCCCTGCCTTGCCACTGATTACTGTCACCGCCGACAATCAATGGCTATTGCGCATCGAGACCACCGAAGCGAGCCCGAAGATCCCTTTCTTGCTGGGCGGCGTCTTGACCGGCGCAAGCACCTTCGACTGAACCAGGCGTATTGGAACTTCCCGGCTAGTTGTGGGGTCGGGCCATCTTGTTGTGGTCGAGTGCCTTGTTGAGGACTTCCTCTTCGACTCCGAGTTCGATCGCGACCTCGCGCAGGGCGCGTCCGGAACGGGCTGCTTCGGCGACGATCTCTGACGCCCGGTCGTAACCGATGAACGGGTTGAGCGCCGTGGCTGTGGCCAGGGTCGCTTCGGCGTGGACTTCGTTCCGCGCGACGTTCGCTTCGATGCCGGAGACACACTTGGTATCGAGAAGACGGGAGGCGCTGGCGAGCAGCTTGATCGAACCGAGCAGGTTGCGAGCGATCAGCGGGACCCGGACGTTCAGCTCGAACTGCCCCTGGGAGCCGGCCATCGTGACTGCCACGTCGTTGCCGATCACCTGCGCGGCCACCTGAATCACCACTTCGGGGATGACCGGATTGACTTTGCCCGGCATGATCGACGAACCCTTCTGGAGCTCGGGCAGGCTGATCTCCGCGATGCCGGCACGCGGACCTGATCCCATCAGCGCGATGTCATTGGCGATCTTGTTGAGCGACACGGCGTAGACCTTGAGTGCACCGGAAAGTTCGACCAGCGCGTCACGGTTTGCCTGCGCTTCGAAAGGATCGTGCGGGGCCGAGATCGTCAGACCGGAAGCGTTCTCCAGGTACTGGCGCACGCCGGCAGCGAAGTCCGGGTGGGTGTTGAGGCCGGTGCCGGTGGCAGTGCCGCCAAGCGGGATCTGGCCGACCCGCTCGAGTGTGCCCTGAACCCGGTCGCGTCCATGGCGGACCTGCGAGGCGTAACCGCCGAACTCCTGGCCGAGCGTGACCGGCACCGCATCCATCAGGTGCGTGCGGCCTGCCTTGACCACGTCGGTGAATTCTTCAGCCTTGGCGGAAAGCGCTTTGGCCAGTCCTTCCATCGCCGGAAGCAGGTCATTGGTGACCTGGTCAAGCGCTGCGAGGTGGACCGCCGAAGGAAAGACATCGTTCGACGACTGGCCCATGTTCACGTGGTCATTGCGGTGAACGCCTTCGCCGGCGATGCTGGCGATGACCTCATTCGTATTCATGTTTGACGAAGTGCCGGAACCAGTCTGGAAGACGTCAACCGGGAACTGGGCGTCGTACTTGCCAGCACCGATCTCATCGCCGGCGGCAGCGATGCGGTCGGCGATTTCCTGGTCGAGCAGACCGAGGTCGGCGTTGGTGCGGGCCGCGTTGGCTTTGATCAAACCGAGCCAGTGGACTACAGGGGCCGGAATCGGCTCACCGGAAACGGGGAAGTTGTCTACGGCCTTGGTGGTTTCGCCACCCCACAGCTGCTCAGTCAAAAGTGCCTCTCGTCGAATGGTCTGCCAGTAACGGGGTCAAGTCTTTCAGCCGACGTCCTTGCCGGCTTCGTAGCCGGCTTCGTAGTGGCCCTTCGCCGACTCGCTCGCGCCATTGAGACCGTTGACCACAGCGTTTCGCACCCGTTCGATCAGGGTCGCGTGGATGCCTTCGCTGTTTTCGCCACCCTTTTCCATCGCGCCGACCAGGTAGCCACCATCGATTGCGGCTTTGATGCCATCGGGTCCCGCCCCGGAAATCGCCACGCCCTTCTCGGTAGCCACGTTCACCGCGACCTCGCCGAACCTGAGCAGGTCACCGTCGCTCTGGTTGCGAACGAGGCAGTCGCTGATCGAAACGTTGCCGCCGAGCAGGACCTCTTCCGGCGCCTGGCGGAGTGACGAAGAGAAGCTCGACGAGTTCACGAAACAGTCGTTGGGCGTTTCCTTCTCGCTACTGCCGCACCCCGCGAGAACGAGTCCGAATACGAGGGCCAGGGCAATGGCTGGAAAGCGGAAGTTGGACATCGCTCAATTTTGACACCCTGCAGTCACGGGGGTTTCCCGCGTGACCTCTCAGGGGGCTGTCACCCGTCTTTCCCGTACTCCCTCGTTCCCGTAACAAACACCTATAGGCTGCGGCTCATGCCTACCGTTCGCGAAGCAACTTTCGACCTTTTCCGCAAGCAGGGAATGACCACGATGTTCGGCAATCCCGGCTCGACCGAGCTGCCGATGCTCCAGGACTTCCCGGATGACTTCAATTACGTCCTGGGACTGCAGGAGGCCGCCGTCGTCGGCATGGCTGACGGCTACGCCCAGGTCACCGGCAAGCCGGCCCTGGTCAACCTCCACACCGCGCCCGGACTCGGCAACGCGATGGGTGCCCTCTTCAACGCACAGGCCAACCATTCACCGGTCGTCATCACGGTCGGACAGCAGGCCCGTTCCATGATCACCATGCAGTCCAACCTGACCAACCGCGATGCGATCCGCGTGCCGCACCCTTACGTCAAGTTCGCTTACGAACCGACCCGCGCCGAAGACGTGCCGCTCGCGATAGCTCACGCGATCCACCTCGCTTGCCTGCCGCCAATGGGCCCGGTCATGGTCTCGCTGCCGATGGACGACTGGGACAAGGAGATCGACGCGGCCGACGCGGCCCACGTGATCAACCGCAACGTGAGCGGCCGTGCCACTGCCGACCCGGACCAGGTCTCTGACCTCGCCGAACGAATCCTCGCCGCCAGGAATCCGATCGCTGTCGCCGGCCCGGACGTCGATGCGTCAGGTGCCTGGGAAGAGATGATCGCCCTCTCCGAGAATCAGAACCTAGGAGTCTGGGCAGCGCCCGCAACCGGCGGTGGCCGCATCGGCTTCCCCGAGAACCATCCGCACTGGCGCGGAGTGCTGCCGCCAGCCGTCGGACCGGCTGGCGAGACCCTGAAGGACCACGACCTCGTGATCGTGGTCGGTTCTTCCGTCTTCGCTTATTACCCGAACATCCCCGGGCCGTTCCTGGCCGAGGGCACTTCACTGGTCGCGATCACTTCCGACCCAGACGAAGCCGCCCGCGCCCCGATGGGTGACGCGATCGTGGCTGACGTCAAGCTGACCCTGACCGCGCTGCTCGAGCACCTCGACGGCACCGATCGTGAACCGCCGCCGGAGTGGCCCAAGCCGACCCGGATGGAAGAGACCGATCCGCTCAACGCCTCGACCGTCCACTCGATCCTCAAGGAAGAACTGCCGGAGAACGCGATCATCGTCCTGGAATCACCTTCCAGCACGCTCGCCCTGCGGAACCAGTTGCGGATCTCCAACCCGAACAGCTACTTCTTCGGTGCCGGTGGCGGACTCGGCTTCGGCCTGAGTGCTGCGGTCGGCATCCAGATCGCCGAGCCCGACCGGCCGGTCGTCTGTGTGCTCGGTGAAGGTTCGGTCCAGTACGCCGTGGTCGCTTTCTGGACTGCAGCGACTTACAAGGTGCCCGTCACTTTCCTGGTCATGCGAAACGAGGAGTACGCGATCCTCAAATGGTTCGCTGACATCGAGCAAGTCGGTGGCCTGGTCGGCATGGACCTGCCGGCACTGGAGTCGGCGAAGATCGCTTCCGGCTACGGAGTCGAGAGCACCATGGTCAAGACCGCCGATGAAGTCCAGGCCGCAATCAAGGAAGCCCTCGCCGATCCGAAACCCCGCCTGGTCGAGGTCCCGGTCCAGCCCGGCATGTCGCTGTTCTAGGAACCTGGAGATAACAGATGCCACTGCTCGCACCCGATGTCCTGAAGATCACTCCGGATTCGAGTGAACCGGCAAGCGACCGCGCGCCCGAATGGGTTGCCGCTGGCACCCCGGAGCCGCTGCGCTCCGAGCTGATCAGCCTGCTCGGCGAGCAGCAGGTCCTCAGCCGGACCAGCGACATCATCCGTTACGCCTCCGACGCGAGCCCCTACCGTTTGTTGCCGCAGGCGGTAATCATGGCCCGCGACGCCAGTGACGTATCGAAAGTCATCGAGTACGGGCGAAGGACCGGCATCAGCGTCACTTTCCGCGCGGGCGGTTCCAGCCTGAACGGGCAGAGCCAGACCGAAGGAATCCTGATCGACACCCGGCGGAACTTTGGCGGGGTCGAAGTGCTGGACGGCGGCAAGCGTGTTTCGGTCGGTCCGGGCACCGTGCTCGGCCACGCCAACAAGGTGCTCAGGCCGTACGGCTACAAGCTCGGCCCGGACCCGGCATCAACCGACATCGCCACGGTCGGCGGTGTGGTCGCCAACAACTCCGGTGGCATGCGCTGCGGCACCAGGTTCGATTCATACTCGACGGTGACCGCGATGGAGTTCGTGCTGCCTTCAGGCACGGCAGTTGACAGCGCCGCACCGGATGCTGAAGAGAAGTTCGCGGCAGCCGAGCCCGAACTGGCCGCCGGCCTGCTGAAGATCCGCGAAGAGATCCTTGCTGACCAGGCACTCACCGACCGGATCCGTCACAAGTTCGAGATCAAGAACACCACGGGCTACCGCCTCTGCGCTTTCCTCGACGCCGAGACCCCGGTAGAGATTTTCCGGCGTCTGATCATTGGTTCAGAAGGCACCCTGGCTTTCATCGCGCGGGTCACCTTCAACACGGTGAAGCTGCCGGTAAAGACTTCGCTCGCCTGGCTCCACTTCCCCGACATCCCGACTGCAACCGAACCGGTCAAGGCCCTGGTTGATGCCGGTGCTTCGGCGGTCGAGCTGATGGTCGCCCCGGCCCTGATCGCGGCCGGCTGGAACATGCCTGGTGCGCCTGAATACTTCCGCGACATCGACCCCGCCTCAGCCGCCCTGCTGGTCGAATTCCCTGGCGATGACGACGCCGCCCTCGACGCCGCGGAGGCCCGCGCTTTTGAAATCGTCGACCGCGACGCCCTGATCCGGCCGCCCGAGTTCAGCCGTGAAGAAGAGACGATCGAGACCAACTGGCGGGTCCGCGAAGGCCTCCATGGCCTGATCGGGAAGTTGAAGCTGCCGGGTTCGGCCTTGATCGTCGAAGACGTCTGCGTGCCGCCCGAACGCATCGCCGAAGGTGCCGAAGAGCTGCGCGCGCTGCTCGCCGAGCACGAGTTCCTGGCCGGTGTAGCCGGCCATGCTTCCGCTGGCAACCTCCACTTCATGCTTACCCCGGACTTCTCCAAGCCGGAGGATCTGATCCGCTACGAAAACTTCATGGAGAAGCTGGTCGACCTGGTCATCACCAAGTACGACGGCTCGCTCAAGGCTGAGCATGGCACCGGCATCAACATGGCTCCCTACGTCGAGCGTGAGTGGGGCACCCAGGCAACGGAATTCATGTGGCGGGCGAAGGAACTGGCCGACCCGGAGAACGTGCTGAGCCCGGGCATAGTCCTGAACCGCGACAAGACCGCACATCTGCGGGGATTGAAGACCACCCCCGAGATTGAAGAGGTCGCCAATTCCTGCGTGGAGTGCGGCTTCTGCGAGCCGGTCTGCCCCAGCCGCAACCTGACCACCACCCCGCGCCAGCGAATCGTGCTGCGGCGGGAGATGAAACGTCAGGGCGAAGACACAGCGGTGCGCAGGGTGCTGCTGGAAGAGTTCGAATACGACTCCATCCAGACCTGTGCCACCGACGGCTCCTGCCTGCTGGTCTGTCCGGTCGGAATCGACACCGGGGCTTTTGTCAAGATCTTCCGTGACCAGCAGAACTCACCTGGCGCTGAGAAGCTTGCTTTGCGGGCCGCGAAGAACTGGGACAAAGTGGAGAAGACGGCCCGTTCCGGACTGAAGGTCGGTAACGCGATCGCCAAGGTCACTTCCGACGCGCCGGTCCGTGGCCTTTCCAAAGCCGCCCGGGTTTTCGTCAGCAAGGACCTTGCTCCCGAATGGGGCGACAAGATGCCCCCGGCCGCCACGCCGCACATGCCGCACACGAACCGCGATGGAGCGAAAGCCGTGTACATGCCGGCCTGCATCAACCGGATGTTCGGCCGTTCGAAGGGCGACGAGGGCGACCTTTCACTGCCGCAGGCGCTGGTCGCCGTTTCCAGCCGGGCCGGCCAGCCGGTCTGGATCCCCGATGACGTCGAAGGTTCCTGCTGCTCGGTGCCCTGGAGTTCGAAAGGCTTCAAGGACGCCCATGCCTACAAGGCCAACGAAACGGTCGAGAGGCTCTGGCGCTGGACCGGCGGCGGAGCCCTGCCCGTCGTGATCGACGCTTCCTCCTGCGGCCATGGCATGAAGGATTTCGGCCCCGGTGTGTTGACCGAAGAGAACCAGCAACGCCACAGCGAGATCACGATCATGGATTCGGTCGCCTGGACCGACCAGTACCTGCTGCCGAACCTGGAACTGAAAACGAAGACCGATTCGGTCACGGTCCACCCGACCTGCTCGGGCAAACACCTGGGTCAGGAGCGCGCCCTGGTCCGCATCGCCAACGTTCTGGCCGAAGAAGTTAACGTGCCGGACACCGCGACCTGCTGTGGCTTCGCCGGAGACCGTGGTTTCCTCCACCCCGAGCTGACCGCCAGCGCCACCCAGGCCGAAGCCCGTGAGGTCAAGGCAAACCCGACCACCAGCCACATCTCCAGCAACCGAACCTGCGAGGTAGGGATGGAACAGGCAACCGGCGAGCCCTACAGCTCGTTCATCTACCTGCTGGAAGAGCTCAGCCGCTAGATCTGCGAATCGGTTTCACAGGTTCTTTTACATCTGTGCTCCACTTACTCCCTACAATCGGGTTTCTGGGAATGAACGAAACTGACCTGTGGCGCACTGGCTGCGGGCGACCCACATGGGAATACAAGGGGAATCAATGCTGAAACGTATTTCGCTGGCAACAATCTTCGCTGTGCTGGTCGGGCTCTTTGGAGCATCCGCCGCCCTAGCCGCACCTGACCGTCCGGCCACTCCGCCGCCGACCGACTTCTGGCAGAACAAGGGCTTCCTGAACATGGCCCATCAGGGTGGTGAGCTCGAGGCACCGGGTAATACCCTTTACGCCTTCAAGACTGCAATTGCCGACCGCGGTGCCGACACCCTCGAGATGGACGGCTACGTGACCGCCGACAACATTTTCGTCGTAACCCACGACATGAAGCCCGCAGTCACCTCGAACGCACCGGACGACAGCGACCACGAGATTCGGGACCTCACCTTGGAACAACTCCGGGAATACGACTTCGGCTACAAGTTCACCCCCGGCAAGGGGCACTACGGGTTCAACGAAGCCGATCCACACCCTTACCGTGGAATCGCGACCGGTGCTGTGAATCCGCCGCCAGGATATAGCGCCGGTGACTTCCAGATCGCAACTTTCGAACAGGTGCTCGAAGCATTCCCGGACACCCCGATTAACATAGACATGAAGAGCTACGGCCCGGACCCGTCGGTCACATTGGCGGCAGCAGAATCCTTGGCCACAATCATGAACGCCCACTCGGAACGCAGCGAAGACGTCATCGTGGCTTCGTTTTCGCAGGCATCCATGGAGAGGTTCCACGAACTCGCGCCAAGTCACAAGGCGCTTTCCGGGAGCCTCGACGCTACTCTCGGGTATGTCTCCGGCGACCCATTGACCCCGACCCCAGTGGCTGTTCAGCCGCCTGACACATACAACCTTGGTGCCCCGATTGGCACCGTGCGGACAGTGCCGCTACTCAAGCCACTGGCCGACTACGACGGTTTCGCTGTTCATGTCTGGGGAGATGACCCTCAGCCCGACGCGAGCTCTTTCTACGCCAAGCTCATCGAGGAAGGTGCCGACGGCTTCTTCACTCAGCAGCCGGGTGTCCTCGCCGAGTATCTCTGCGAGAACGGTATCGCTGCTCCTGACGGCAGTCCGCGTTGCGCCAAGCAGATCTGCCCTACCGGCTTCACCGGAATCTCCCCGAGCAATTGCAACCCGATCCCGGTGCTTCCCTGCCCCGAAGGCTCGACCGGCATCACGCACGACTGCAAAGGCCCACTACTGCTGGCCAAGTCGAAGATCACCAAGCTTTCCTTCAACAAGGTGAAAGGCAAGACCAAGGCCGGCAAGAAGCTCAAGCTGACCCTGAAGATCACTGCGGGCAAAGGCACCGTGACCAAGGCCAAGGTGAACCTCAAATCATCGAGCAAGCAGGTCAAGGTGCCGAAGTCGATCACCGTGAAGCTGAAGCCGGGCGGCACCGTGAGCAAGGTCATCACGCTCAAGTCCACCAGCAAGGCCAAAGGCGAAGTCACGATCAAGGCCAAGAGCGACCTGAGCTCGGCCGGCGCAAACGTGAACCCGCTCTACCAGCCTTCCGGACACAACGGGCAGAACCCTTTCCACGAATAGGACCGGGAAAGCCGCACATCAGTTCCGAAAGGGCGTCCGGGAAACCGGGCGCCCTTTCTGTTTCAGCCGCCTGCGCCACCGGCCGATGGCGGCGCTACTTCTTTGCGAGCCGCTCGGCGGTCAGACGCTCGGCGTCACGCACGATCGCCGCAACCCGGGGATCCTTTGCGAACTTCCAGTCCATCAGCGGTCCGAACAGGCCACGCATGTAGAGAACCGCTTTGTATTCGAACGGCACCACGATTCGCGGGTCGCGCCTTTCGATCCCGTCGATGACCGCTTCGCCTGCCTTTTCAACCCGGATCTGCCTGGTCATGAAACCCGGGGCGAGCTTGCGCATGCGATTGACGATCGGGTCGCTGAAAGCGGTGGTGACCATGTCAGTCGTGATCCAGCCGAAATAGGCGACCGATGCGCTCGCGCCAAGCGGAATCAGTTCGGTCCGGATCGAACGGCCGAGGGCTTCAACACCACACTTCGATGTTGCGTAGGAGCTGTTGATCACACCATTCATGAAGGCATAAGACGAAGAGACCAGAACGAAATGGCCACCGTTCTCCACCACCTGCTCCATGCCTGCCCGGACCGTCCGCCAGACCCCGTAAAGATTGACTTCGATTACCCGTTCCCAATCCTCTGCGGGGATGGCGCGGGTCGAGGTTGTTTCCGGCGCAATGCCGGCATTGGCGACAACGACATCAACCCGGCCGAACTCTTCGATCGCGCGGCTGAAGGCCGCTTCGGTCTGCTCACGGTCGGCGACGTTCGCGCCGACGCCGATCGCCCGGGTGCCGACCAGCCCGGCCGACTCGGAGGCGATCGCCTCATCGAGGTCGACCAGAACCACGGAGGCACCCCGGCTGTGCGCAGCCTGGGCCACAGCGAGGCCGATCCCGCGGGCGGCGCCCGTGATCAGGACAACCTTGCCGTTCAGGTCGTAGCTCATCGACTGCCCGGGTCCATGTCGCGTTCCTCGAAGCGGTGGATGAACTCGGCGACCTTCGGGTTCTCTTCCAGTTGTTTGTCGGACAGCGGTCCGATCAGACCGCGCAGATAGAAGGGCGGACGCCACACACGAGGCTCGATCACCCTCGGGGCCCGCCGTTCGATTCCTTTGACCAGTGCTTTCGCTACATGGTCAACACTCATCTGCTTCGTCAGGAAGGAGGGGGCGATCTCTTCCCGGAACTGATCGGCAAGTTCATTGTCGAAGACTTCGGAGACAAGATCGGTCTTGACGTAGCCGAAGTAGGCGACCGTGGCGCTTGCCCCAAGGCCGGCCAGTTCGACCCGCAGGGAGCGGCCCAATGCTTCGACTGCCGCTTTCGAGACGGCGTAACTGCTGTTCACGACGCCGTTTACGTGAGCGTAGGAAGAGGAGATGATCACGATCTGACCCTTGTTGGCCACAACTTCCGGCAGGCCGGCCCGCACCGTGCGCCAGACGCCCATCAGGTTGACGTCAACCACCCGCTCCCAGTCTTCGGTCGAGATCGCGCGGGTCGTGGTCTTCGGCGGGGTCACGCCGGCGTTGGCGATGACCACGTCGACCCGGCCAAACTGGTCGACAGCAGAAGCAACCGCAGCCTCGATCCCAGCGGCATCAACCACATTGGCGCCGATGCCGATCGCCCGGCTGCCGATCTTCGCGGCGGCCTCTTCGGCCGCGGCCGCTTCAAGATCGACCAGCACCACCGAGGCGCCACGCCGATCGGCAATACGCGCGGTTTCGAATCCGATTCCGCGGGCGCCGCCCGTGATCAGGACGGTTTTACCCGCCAGGTCATACCGAGACATGTACGGAGAGTACGCGATTTATTGTCACCACGGCTAATAGATAGCATCACCTCTCCTGTGACTTCGTTCAGATCAGTCGACCCAAAGCAGTCTTTCCCGGAAATGGAAGAGCGCATCGCTGCGCGCTGGAAAGACGGGCGTGTCTTCGAACGATCGATGGAGCAGCGGGCCGATGAAGAAGTCTGGAGTTTCTATGAAGGACCGCCCACGGCGAACGGTCGGCCGGGCTCGCACCACGTGCTTTCCAGGGTTTTCAAGGACATCTATCCGCGCTACCGCTCGATGCAGGGTTACCGGGTGCCACGCAAGGCCGGCTGGGACTGCCACGGCCTGCCGGTCGAGCTCGAAGTCGAGAAGCAGCTCGGCATCTCCTCCAAACAGGAGATCGAGGAATACGGGATCGAGGACTTCAACCAGAAGTGCCGGGAATCCGTTTTCACCTACGTCGAGGAATGGAATCGGCTGACCGAACGCATCGGTTTCTGGATCGATCTGGACGACCCTTACGTCACCCTTGACAACGACTACATCGAATCGGTCTGGTGGTCACTCAAGGAACTCTGGAAGAGCAACCGTCTTTACGAAGGCCACCGCGTTTCCCCCTATTGCCCGCGCTGCGGCACCACCCTTTCTTCGCACGAGGTTGCCCAGGGTTACAAGGACGTGACCGACCCGTCGGTCTGGGTCCGCTTCAGGCTGAAGGACAGCGACGCCTCGATGCTGGTCTGGACCACAACCCCCTGGACCCTGCCCGGCAACTACGCGGTCGCGGTCAACCCGGACGTCACCTACGCCAAGGTCCATGTTGATGGCGAAACCCTGATCCTGGCCGAGCCGCTGGTTGAGAAGGTGCTCGGCGAAGGCACCGCGATCTTCGAGAAGCTCCCGGCCGCCGACCTGCTCGGACTCGAATACGAAGCTCCTTTCCCCGGCATGTCCGAGACCTCCGGCGTGTTCCGTGTGATCAGCGGCGATTTCGTCACCACCGACGATGGCACCGGCCTGGTCCACATCGCCCCCGCTTTCGGCGAAGACGACTACCGGGTAGCGATCGACCAGGGCCTATATGACCCGGTCGACGGCGAGCACCCGCTCTTCAACCCGGTCGGGCTGGACGGCCACTTCGACGGCCGGGTCACCGGCTTCGAAGACGAATTCGTCAAAGACCCCGAAGTCACCCAGCGACTGATTGCACGTCTGGAAGAAACTGGCCGCCTGCTCAAGGCAACCGAATACGAGCACTCCTACCCGCACTGCTGGCGCTGCTCGACCCCGCTGCTCTATTACGCCAAGGCCAGCTGGTATATCCGCACTTCTGAAGCCCGTGAGCAGATGCTCGCCGGAAACGAAGACATCGGCTGGCACCCCGAGCACATCAAGAACGGACGTTTCGGCAAGTGGCTGGAGAACAACGTCGACTGGGCCCTGTCCCGCGACCGTTACTGGGGCACTCCGCTGCCGATCTGGGAATGCTCCGACAAGGACTGCGACGAGACTTTCTGCGCCGGCTCGGTTCAGGAGCTGAAGGACCTCGCCGGCAGCGTGCCGGAGGACCTCCATCGCCCTTTCATCGACAGCGTCACCTGGAAGTGCGAGAAGTGCGGCCGCGGTGAGATGGAGCGGGTTGTTTCGGTGATCGACACCTGGTACGACTCGGGCGCGATGCCGTTCGCTCAGTTCCACTACCCCTTTGAGAACCAGGCCGAATTCGAGGAACGTTTCCCGGCCGACTACATCTGCGAAGCGATCGACCAGACCCGCGGCTGGTTCTACACGCTGCTCGCTGAATCAACCATGCTCTTCGACCAGCCGAGCTACAAGAACGTGGTCTGCCTGGGCCTGATCCTCGATGGCGAAGGCGCGAAGATGTCGAAGTCGAAAGGCAACGTCGTCTCCCCCTGGGAGGTGCTGGACGAGTTCGGTGCTGACGCCTTCCGCTGGTATCTCTTCACCGCCCAGCAACCCTGGGCCGGCTACCGCTTTTCCACCGACGCGATCTCGGAGGCGATGCGCAGCTTCCTGTTGACGCTCTGGAACACCTACTCGTTCTGGGTGCTTTACGCCAACGCCGAGAACTTCGATTCCAGCCTGCCACCAGGCCCGCCGGAGAACCCGACCGACCTCGACCGCTGGGCGATCAGCCGACTGCAGGCGACCAAAGAGACGGTCGCCACCCACATGGATATCTTCGACTGCACCGCCGCGGGCAAAGAGATCAACGACTTCGTCGAGGAACTTTCCAACTGGTACGTGCGGCTCTCGCGCCGCCGCTTCTGGGAGGGCGACACGGCTGCCTTCCAGACGCTGCGCCATTGCCTGGTCGAGGTCTCCGCACTGGTTGCCCCGTTCACCCCGTTCATCGCCGACGAGATCCATAACAACCTGGTGGGCGGTTCCGACGAGGACTTCGGCGAACTGCCCGACTCGGTCCACCTGCGCGACTTCCCCAAGCCGGACTTCGACCTGCGTGACTACCACCTGGAGATGGCGATGGCCGCGACACGCCGCACGGTCGAACTGGGCCGCGCCAGCCGGGCCCAGGCGAAAGCCAAGGTGCGCCAGCCGCTCTCCAAAGCCGTGGTTGTCGCAACCGACGCTGAGCGGGAGGCAATCAGCTCGCAGGAAGCGCTGATCAAGGCCGAGCTGAACGTCAAGGAGATCGAGTTCGTCACCGACCAGTCGGACCTGGTCAGCTACACCGTGAAGCCGAACTACCGCACGCTCGGGCCGCGTTTCGGCAAGAGCATGCCGCAGCTGGCGGCTGCGGTCGCCGCGCTCGACGCCGGACATGTCGTCGAAGTGGTCGAGGCCGGCGGAGAGATCGGTGTGAGCATCGAAGGCAAGGACCACACGCTTGGCCCCGACGACCTCCTGATGTCGATGGAGCCGGTCGAGGGATACCAGGTGGAATCCGAATCCGGACACGCCGTGGCACTGGCGCTCGAACTCGATGAAGAACTGATCAAGGAAGGCATCGCCCGCGAGATCGTCCACGCGGTCCAGAATGCCCGCAAGAACGCCGGCTTCGAGATCACCGACCGGATCACGCTCTGCCTCGGCGGCGACGAGAAGCTGCTCGACGCCGCGCGGGAGCATCAGGCTTCGCTCAGTGACGAGGTCCTCGCCACGGAGACGACTTTCGACGCAACTACCGGTGAAGCGGTGACCATCGATGGACTTGGCCTGACAATCGCGGTGGTACGCAATTGATCCGCGGACGTACGTTCAACGAATAGAGACTGATGGCGAAAAAGGATCCCCTCAAGTACCAGCTTCTCGATCGCTCTCTCGGCAGCGGCCTGATCCCCGACTCAGCGCTCAAAGCAGCTTCCCGACGGGCGGCCCGCACCCGCCTCGCAAATGAACGGCGTGGTGGGATCGAGGCCCAGGAAGAGCGCCTCCGGGACATCGTCGGACGGATGAGCAGCGGCCCGATTGCCGAGCTCGTTCAGGCAGCAAACGACCAGCACTACGAAGTCCCGAGTGAATTCTTCGAGCTTTTCCTCGGTCCCCGCCGGAAATACAGCTCGGCCTACTTCGCCAACGACCAGGTCACCCTGGAAGATGCCGAAGAAGCAATGCTCGGCCTCACTTGCAGCCGGGCCGGCATCGCCGACGGCATGGACATCCTCGAACTGGGCTGTGGCTGGGGATCGCTCACCCTCTGGATGGCGGAGCACTTCCCGAACGCGACGATCACCGCAGTCTCGAATTCGGCCACGCAGAAAGTCACCATTGACCGGGAGGCCGATCGCCTCGGGCTCAGGAACGTCACGGTGATCACTGCTGACGTCAACAACTTCGATCCGAACGCCGACTTTGATCGCATCGTCTCGGTCGAGATGTTCGAACACATGCGCAACTGGAAAGAGCTGCTGAAACGAATCTCGACCTGGCTGCGACC
>Ga0105046_10007926_pt1 | contig 16678 bp, 12 predicted proteins | sample MAT03_FD_78385 | JGI IMG/M metagenome (GOLD analysis project Ga0105046, IMG submission 78385) | Freshwater microbial communities from Lake Fryxell liftoff mats and glacier meltwater in Antarctica - MAT-03 (megahit assembly) | ecosystem: Environmental > Aquatic > Freshwater > Ice > Liftoff...
CCCTCACATCCCTCACATCCCCCACGCTCGGCGCCCCGCGTTCGGCTGCCATCCCGGCTCCTGGCCCGGCTCCTGGCCCGGCTCCTGGCCCGGCTCCTGGCCCGGCTCCTGGCCCGGCTCCCACCCCGGTGGCCGAGCCGGAGCCCGATCCCCTCGACGCGCTCGGCTCGCTCGATGATGACGTCGACCTCGGCCTCGGCGACGACCTCGACGGCCTCGACGACCTCGACGAGGACTCGATGCTCGACGACGACCTGCTCGGCGACCTCGACGACGACGACGACCTGCTCGGCGACGGTCCGCTCGAGGACGACGACGACGACGACGACGGGCTCGCGGCCGCGACCGTCGGCGACGCCTACCCCGACGACGGGGATCCGCTCGGCGACTCCTCGCTGACCGAGGACAGCGACGCCGTCGATCTCGGCGGCAACCCCGGCGGCAACCCCGACGGCAACACGATGCCCGACGACGATCTCGGCGACCTCGACGAGGACCTCGAGCTCGAGGACCTCGAGCTCGACGCCGCCGACGAGCTGGTCGAGGATGGTGATGGCTTCGGCGAGGTCGACGGCGACGAGGGCAGCTATCGCCGCAGCGACGAGGACACCGACGGCGGCTACAAACTGCACGCGGTCGAGACCGCCGAGGCGCTCGGCGCCACCCGCTACGCGCAGGCCGCGGAGGCCATGCACGAGGGTGACTTCGATCAGGCGGTCGCGCTGTTCGAGGACGCCTACGCCAACGGCTACGACGTCGCCGACCTGCACGCGCACCTGGCCTTCGCCCGCTTCCGGGCCAGCGGCAACGACCCCAAGACCGGCCCCGGCGCGCTCGAGCTGCTCGACTGGGCCGAGCAGGCCGACCCCGGTCTACCGATGATCCACGCGTATCGCGGCGCGATCTACGTCGGCCTCGGACGCCAGGAAGAGGCCGACGAGTGCTTCGATCGCGCGCTCTACCTCGATCCCGAGAACGAGCTGGCGATCGCCTACACCCGCGGCGAGTGAGCCCGCGGGTGTGCGGGCATCAGGTCCTATCAGGCGCGCACCATACGACCGCGGGCCCGGACGATCCCTGGGGACCGCCGGGCCCGGCGAGTCGACCGCCGGGATGAGGACCCCGGCCGGGCGTCAAGCGCCGATCACATGGGCTCGATGCCGCAGCTCATGACCTCGTTGGGGACGCAGCCCTCGCAGTCCCACTGCCAATTGTCGATCAGCGCGGTGGTGTCGAAGCTGGAGTCGCCCATGTCGAACACCGCGAACGCGAGCAGGAAGGTCTCGCCGGGCTTGATGCCGCCGGTCGCCTTGTACCAACTGGTCGCGCCGCCGTCGGAGAAGAAGCCGTCGTCGACGTGGCCGGTGCCCGCGAGCTCGGGGGAGTCGCCCGGGAAGTCGATCGGCCACAGGGCGGTGACGGTCATCGGCTGACCGTTGATGAAGGTGACGTTCCCCGTGTAGTCCACGGAGTTTTGCCAGACCACAAAGATGTCATTGAACTGGCTGTCGACGTACTCCGGGAACTCCGCCGAGAAGTACGCGAAGTCGAAGGTATAGCCGTTGGCGTCGGCGACGTCGCCGTCAGCGATCGCCGGGGCCTTGAGCTTGAAGCTAAACCACATCTTGTCCTCGGCGTTGCCGAAGCCGAGGTCCCATTGCTCGAGGATCGTGTTGGAGCAGTCGTTGATGCCGTCGCAGTTGGTGTAGCCCATCGGATCCGGGCTCCCGTTCTCGGCCGACATCGGCGGCGGCATCACGTCGCTGTCCCACACGCCCCCGAAGGCGGTGTCGCCGTAGACGTCGCCGTCGTCGATGAGGACCGCGCCCTGTCCGTTGGGGGTCGGCAGCAGGCCCGTGCTGATCATCAGCAGTTTTTCGCCCTCGCGCGGGCTCCAGAACGGCTTGTTGGTGTTCGGGTCGATGAAGGTGCCGTACGACTTGGCGACCTGCCAACTGCGGGTGGCGCCCATCGGCGGGGGCGCCTGGAAGTTGAGGTCGGTGACCGTGACCGCGTTATTGTTGTTGATCCACATACCCCCGAGCGACGTGCAGTTGAGGCCCATCGCGTGCAGCGCGTCGTTCGAATCGGCGTCGCAGGGCTCGTGCTGCTGCGCCAACAGACACGCCTCGGCGTTGCCCGTGGTGGTGTCTCCGGTCTCGCCGCCGGTGGTCTCGCCGCCCGTGGTCTCGCCGCCCGTGGTCTCGACCACGCCGGTGGTCGTCTCGGGCTCGCCGGTGCTGCCGGTCTCGACCACGCCGGTGGTCGTGCCGCTGGTCGTGCCGGACTCGGTCGCGGTCTCGCCCGTGGTGCTGGTGGTCGTGCCGCTGGCCGACTCCGTCATGCCGCTGTCGATCTCGGTCGTCGGCGTGCTGGTCTGTCCGGTCGTCGGGTCGGTGCCGGGCGTGGTCGTCGGGTTGGTGCCGTCCGTCGAGCCCTCGCTCGTCGACGCCTCGGTGCCCGCCGTACCGGTGTCATCGCCACAGCCGGCGGCGAGGAGCAACGTGCCGAGGCTCAAACAAAGAGGAAGAGAAGTGCGTGTCATCCTTCGATGATTAGCGAAGCTCGCGCGTGAGCACCAGCCGAGGCAGCGTGATTGTGCGCGACGGGGCGTCAGAATTGCCGGCCCAGTGCCTTTTGTGCCGGTTGCTCACGCAAAAACGGGTCGGTCGCGCGCGATCCCGACGAACTGCCGCGGTGTCAGAGCGCCGGTGGCGTGTCGCCCGCGGCGCTCGGCTCGGCGAACGCGCAGCGGAACGGCAGCCCGCGCTGGCCACCCGCCAGCAGATCGCGGTGCTGGGCGAGGCTGCGGACCAGCGCACGCCAGCGCTGCAGGTCCGTGCGCAGGGCGGTGTCCGTGTCGAGGGTCCGCAGCGTCCGCGCCCACAGGGTGCCGGCGATCTCCTCGCCGAGCCAGCCGCCGACGCCCGCCCCGGTCATCACCACGACGATCATCATCACCACCAACAGCAGACCACCGAGCACGAACAGCATGTCGATCGTGAACTGCGGAGGGGTCGTCAGCAGGTACGAGGCGCTCCAGGCGACGAGGCTCCCGCCGAGCAGCCCGCCCGCAAATCTCAGCCGCTCGACCGCCGAGGTCGCGGACCGCTCGGTGATCGCCACGCGCTGGCTCCCCGCGCTGCCTGACAGTCGTAGCCGGGGCGCGCCATGCCGGTGCCCGCCCGCGACCTCGACCTCCGCGTGGAAGTCTCCGCGGGTGGCCACGAAGCGCACGCTGCCCGGCAGCTCGCGCCGGATGACGCGATAAGCATCGGCGTCCGGGAAGTAGCGAGCCCACAGCGCCTCGACATGTCGCAGCGACACGGCCTCGCCGTCCGCGGGGCACGGGGTCGTCCAGCCGAAGCCATGGCCACGCAGCACATCCATCGCTCCCAAGCTAACCGCCGACCCGGCGTTCGTCCACCCGGCTTGGTCAAGGGTCGGCAGGGTCTGGCGGATCCAGGCTGCGGATCAACGGGGCGAGCACGGTCGCACCCGCCTGGAGCGCCGCCGCGAGCGCGGGTGCCAGCGGCGGCGGAGAGTTGGCCGCGTCCGTCGCGCTGAGCCGGGGCGCGTTGGCGGCGACGCGTCGCTCGAGCATCTTCGCTACGACCTCGCTGGCGACCGTCGCCAGCTCGACGCCTGCGAGCGCGCCGGCCGGCGCCAGAACCACACCGCACCGCCACACGCTCCCCTCCTCGGTGAAGACCTGGCGCAGCAGCCAGCGCCCCGCGTGGCCCGGCTCGTCGCCACCCGAGCCGAGCAGCATGATCTCCTGCTCCTCGTCCTCGGATTCGGCCCGGAACCGGACCAGCCCGAAGAACACGTGCTCGATCGCCACGCCGTCGAACCTGCCGGTGATCTCGCGCTGATCGAACACACCCAGCTCCGTCGCGTGCGCGGCGACCAGATCGATCACCTCGGTCAGCAGCCTGGCGCGCAGCTCCGGCGCCGCCCGGGCCCACGGACTGCGCGGCATCGGTCGCAGCAGTCCAGTGGCGTCGATGCGCGAGACCGGCGCCCCGACGACCTCGGCCGCCGCAGCGCACCAGTCGCGCTGCGCCGCCTGGAGCTCCGCGAACGTGTCGTGCCGCGGGATCAGCACGACCCGCGTGTAGACCATCGGCACGTCGCGGGTCGGCCAGGGCGTGACGCATCCGTTCGCCAGGTAGTAGATCGGAAGCTCCGTCGCGGCGATCGCGGCGGTGATCTCGTGGACCCTGAGTTCGACGGTGCTGAAGCGAGAGCCGAGGAATGCCATGGCAGGAACCGCCGCGTTTTAGCACTTCGCCGGGCCCGCACAATGCCCGTGGCCTCGACATTCACCGGCTCCTGCGGATCCCGCCGTGTTAACAAGGAGACGTGCCCGGCCTCGCTCTCGGCCTCGTCCTGACCGGCCTCGCCGGCCTCGCCGGCCTCGCCGACCCCATCCTGCGGCCCGTCGACGGCCCCCTGGCGGTCGCCGCCACGGCCACCCGCGAGCCGACGACCACGCCGACGATCGCCGTTCGCAGCTTCGCCGCCGACCCGCTCGCGGTCCAGCAGATCGTGCTGGCCAACGGCCTCACCGTGCTGCTCAGCGTCAACCGCGAGCGGCCCGAGGTGTTCGGCGCCGTGGTCGTCCGCACCGGCGCGCGCAACGACCCGCCCAGCGACACCGGCATGGCGCACTACCTCGAGCACATGCTGTTCAAGGGCACCGAGGACCTCGGCACCACCGACTGGGACAAGGAGCGCCCGCTGCAAGCGCAGTTGGAGGCGCTGTACGAGCGCAAGCGTCAGGCCCCCGCCGCCCAGCACGCGGCGATCGACCTCGAGATCGGCCGCGTGGTCCAGCGGACCTACGCCTACGCGGTGCCCAACGAGATGGACCAACTGCTCGCCCAGCTCGGCGGCAGCGGGGTCAATGCCTTCACCACCTACGACGAGACCGTCTATCACAACACCTTCCCCGCCAGTCAGATCGACGCCTGGCTCACGATCTACGCCCACCGCTTCCAGGACCCGGTGTTTCGCCTGTTCCCGACCGAGCTCGAGTCGGTCTACGAGGAGAAGAACACCGCGATGGACACGACCGGCTACGCCCTGTTTCGGACCTTCATGCGCGGCGCCTTCCCGGGCCACCCCTACGGCGCCAATGACATCCTCGGCGAGGTCGAACACCTCAAGCGACCGTCGCTGCGCGCCATGAAGACCTACTTCGAGCGCTACTACGTGCCGCAGAACATGGCCCTGGTGCTCTCGGGCGACCTCGACCTCGAGCGGGTCATCCCCGCGATCGAGGCCAAGTTCGGGACCTGGCCGCGGGGCGCCGACCCGCACCCACCGGTCCTCGAGGTCTCGCCCTTCGCCGACGACCAACGCCTGCGCGCGCGCGCCACCCCGGTGCGGGTCGGCGCGATCGCCTATCGCACCGTGCCCGAGTCGCACCCCGACTACGCCGCCCTGCTGCTGGCCCGCCGCCTGCTCGCCAATCCCCAGCGCTCCGGCTTCATCGACCGCCTGTCCGACGACGGCGCCCTGCTGTTCGCCGTACACGTCCCCGCGGACCTCGCCGACACCAACCTCGACGTCGTCGCCTACATCCCGCGGATCTTGACGCAGTCGTTTCGCGGCGCCGAGCGCAAGGTGCTCGCGCAGTTCGCCAGGATCCGCGACGGCGACTTCGACGACCGCATGTTCGCGGCGCTCAAGGAGGGCCTGATCACCGCCGAGACCGCGAAGTGGGAGAACAACGAGGCCCGCGCGCTGGCGATCGCCCACGCCTTCGTCGCCCACGGCGGCTGGGCGGGCCAGATCCGTCACCTGGAGCGCCTGCGCAGCGTCACCCGCGAGGACGTACAGCGGGTCGCCCGGCGCCTGTTCGCCGAGCGCCGCCTGGTCCTGCGCTCGCGGATCGGCTTCCCGAAGAAGACCCGCCTCGCCAAGCCGAAGGTCCCCCCGGTCACGCCCAACGGCGGCCACTCGCGGTTCTTCACGACCATGCGCGCGACCCCCGGGCCGCCGCCACGCGTCGACCTCGTCGACTTCGAGGGCGCCGTCGAGGTGGTCCCGATCCGCGAGGGCGTGGCGCTGCACGCCAACACCAACCCCTTCAACGACCTCTACCAGCTCGAGCTGCGCTTCGGCGTCGGCGAGGCGACGATCCGCGAGCTGGGCGTGCTCGCGCAGTACCTCGAGCGCACCGGCACCACGGCCCACTCGGCCGAGCAATTTCGCCGACGCCTGTTCGACCTCAGCACGACCCTGACGGTCCGCTCGCAGCTCGATCGCTTCGTGGTCAAGCTCGCCGGCCCGCAGCGCCACATGGACGCCGCGCTGGCGCTGCTCGCCGGGCTCATGACCTCACCCGCGCCTGAGCGCCGACCCCTGCGACAGATCCGGCGCGAGACCTGGGCGCTGCGCCGCTACGCCCGCCAGGACCCGCGCAGCGTCGGCGAGGCCCTGCGAGACCACGTGCTGCTCGGCGACGAGTCCCGCTATCACCGCGAGCACGGGCCGCGCGGGACCCGAAAGTTGCACGCGCATCGTCTGCTGCGCACCTGGGCGCAGGTCCAGGAGTACGCGCTCGAGGTCGGCTACGTCGGCCGCGAGCCGCCCGCGAAGGTCGCCGCGGCGGTCGACCAGCACCTGCAATTCGCCGCCAAGCCCCGGCCCGCGCGGCCGCCCGTCGTGTACCCCCGCAGCAGCCCGCCCCGGACCACGATCTACTTCGTACCCCAGCGCAACGCGGTCCAGACCCAACTGTGGTTCGCGGTCGAGGGCGACCCGGTGAGCCCGAGCGAGCACGCCGCCGCCGACGCGTTCGGCGAGTACCTCGGCGGCGGCATGGCCGGGCTGGTGTTCCAGGAGGTCCGCGAGTTCCGGGCCCTCGCCTACTCCGCCAGCGCCGGCTTCCCACGCGACCAGTCGCCGACCCAGCGCGGCCACCTGCTCGGCCACGTCGGATGCCAGGCCGACAAGACCTTCGATGTCCTCGACGTCATGCTCGGCCTCATCACCGATATGCCAGAGCGCCGCGACCGACTCGAGCTCGTACGCTCGGCGCTCATCCGCGGCCAGGAGACCGAGAGCCCGGCGTTTCGCGCGGTGCAGGACAAGCTGCGCGAGTGGCGACGCCGCGGCCACCACGAGGACCCGCGCCGCGCCCTGCTACCCGCCTACGCCGCGCTCGACTTCGACGACATCGTCGCCTTCTATCGCCGCCACGTCGCCGGTCGCCCGCTGGCGATCATGGTGGTCGGCGACCCGCGCAAGGCCGACCCCGCCAAGCTACGCAAGTACGGCCGCGTCGTCCGCCTGCGCGAGCGCCAGCTCTACAGCCCCTGACTCGACTAGAAGCAGGGCCCGCCCTGGCAGCAGTCGCCGTTGAACACGCAGTTGATGTCGCAGTAACAGGTCGGGCCGCCCTGAAACCCGCACTCGCAGGGCGAGCAGGCGTTCGGGTTGTCCAGGCAGTCCTGGAAGCAACTGCAACTGTCCTCACCGGCGTCGCAGGTGCCGTCGCCGCACACGAACTTCTTGCAGCCCATGTTGTTGAACGAACACTCCGCCGTACACGCCAGGTTGCCGGCGTCGAAGCCCTGGCTCGCGCAGCTCTGGCCGCCGAGGTCACCCGACTCGCAGGGCTCGTTGCCGTTGCGGATCCCGTCGCCGCAGTAGGTGCAACCCTGCTCGTTCAAGCTGCAGCTCTGCGGGTCGCACGACAGCGTGCCGCCGCTGTACGGCGTGCCCTTCGGGCTCGGCAGCGCCATGCAGTTGACGTTGCCGAGCTGGGCCGCGCTGCACTGACCCGCGCCGCAGTCACACTCCTCGGTGTCCACGTCGAGCAGGCCGTCGCCACACACCGCCGCCGCGTCGCACATCGAGGTGTCGTAGGTGCACTCCGGGCTGCACTCCAGGGTCCCACCGTCGAAGCCGAAGCCGGCGCAGGTCTGCGCGTCGAGCTCGCTGCCGTCGCACTCCTCGTTCGGGTCGAGCACGCCATCGCCACACACGAACATCGGGTCGGACGACGCGTTGGTGGTCGGGGACCCGCTGTCGTCAGGCGGCGGCACGGTGGTCGGCGCGAAGGTCTCGCCTCCGTCACCCGAGCTCGTGACGCTGCCGGTCTCCTCGCCCGCCTGCGAGCCCTGGCTGATCGCCCCGATGCTCAGCCCCGACGCGCCGGAGTCGTCGGTCCCCGCCGCGCACCCCAGCAACCACGACAGGGAGACGAGCAGCGTCGAGGGTGAGCGTCGCGCGAACCGGACCACTTTTCCATCATAGGCGCCCCGCCCCGCCCCGGACAATCCCCCGCGAGCGCCGCCGATGCGCGACCCTGTTGCCCCGATCGCCGATCTCTGACCGCGTTCGCCGATCTACGCCCGCGGCGCCGCCCCCGACGCCCGCAATTTGCCGGCGAGACCCGCGACTCATCAACCAGTGAACTCGTGTGAGCGCCGCCACTCGTTGAGCGGAGCGGGCCGCACCGTCACTCCCCGCGTCGCCTCGAGCACGCAGGTCCCCAGCGCCGCCTGCCCGCGGTGCGGCTCACGAGGCGTTGCCGCCGTGATCCTCCCTGTCCGTGCCTCGACGACGATGTCGAAGCGCACCCGCGTGCCCGCCTTGATGCCCGCCTGCGCGAGGCAGCGACGCACCTTCACGCTGGCGCGACGCATGACCTCGCCGAAGTCGCCGCGTGGCTCCGCCTTGCGATCCCTCGACTCGACCCGCGCCACCGCCTCCACGACCACCGGCTCCGCGGCGGCCGCTCCCTTCGCGTCATCCACGTCATCCACGTCATCCACGTCATCCGCGTCGTCCGCCTCCGCATCAGCCACATCCTCCACCCCGGGCTGCATCGCATCCGCCATCGCGGGCTGCGCCTCGATCACCGCCGCGATCGGTGCTGCCGGTCGCGACCCCTCGCGCGGCCCGACGATCGCCAGCGAGACCGCGGCCTCCGGCTCCGCCGCGACCCCCGGCGCCGCGATCCCGGGGCCGCGCAGCAACCCCCAGGTCATCACGGCCGCCGCGAGCGTGACCCCGCCGACCAGCGCGAGCGGCCGGCGGCGCCGCGGGACGTACTGCCGCGTGGGAGGATCCTGATCCTCGGTGCGCGCCGCCTCGACGCCGCTGCCCGAGCTGGCCGCCGCGCGCGTGCCGGCGACGATCGGCTCGATCATCGAGGCCGCCATCGCCGACTCGCTCGCCGTCAACGCCGGGCTCGAGTCCGGGTCCCCGGTGTCATCGGCGGGACGGCACGCGTCCTCGGGCAGAGCCATCAGCGCCTCGTGCAGCGCCGCCATATCTTGATAGCGCTCCGCCGGATCGCGATGCAGCGCGCGCGCCACCAGGGCCTCGAGCTGCGGCGACGCGACGATCCCCGGGTGCATCGCCGACAGCCGCGGCAGCTCGGCCTGCAAGATCGCCGTGAGGATCTGACGCGGGGTCTTGCCGCGAAACGGCAGCCGTCCGCACAGCGCCTGAAACAGGATCACGCCGGTCGCGTAGACGTCGATGCGGTGATCGAAGGCCTCGCCCGCGGCCATCTCCGGCGCCATGTACGGCGTGGTCCCCACGACCTCGCCGATCCGCGTCAGGACCTCGCCCTCGGGCTCGTCCGGGGCCACCAGCTTGGCGATCCCGAAGTCGAGCACCTTGACGAAGTCGGGGTTGTCCTCACGCCGGACCAGGAACACGTTGCCGGGCTTGAGGTCGCGGTGTACGACGCCCTGCGCGTGGGCTGCCGCCAGCGCGCGGCAGATCTGGACGACGATCGCCCGCGCCCGCGGCCACGGCAAGCACCGCTCGCGCCGCAGCAGCGCGTGCATATCCTCGCCGCGCAGCCACTCCATCACGTAGAAGCACAGGCCGTCGTCGCTGACGCCGACGTCGAGGCACTCGACCACGTGCTCGTGCTCGACGCGCGCGGTGAGCCGGGCCTCGCGCCGGAACCGTTCGACCAGCGCCGGGTGGGCGGCCGACTCGGGCCGCAGGATCTTGATCGCCACCTTGCGACCGACCTCGAGGTGCTCACCAGCGTGTACGGTCCCCATGCCGCCGCCGCCGATCTGCGAATCGACACGGTATCGGCCGGCCAACAGGGTGCCGCTCAGATCACGTTCGGGCGCCATGAACCCCGCCACGATCGCCGATCCGGGCGCCCACAACAATCCCAGGCGAGCCGGCACGAACCCGCGCACCTGGCCCATGAGACATGTACACAAGCGCGCGAAACGGCCGAGGGCGACGTGGTCGAGGCCGTCAGGCTGACGACCTGAGGCGTCCACACCCCGGCGATCCGGCATGGGTCTTTAGAGGGCGTCGGCGGCGGCGCGCAGGCGATCGACGAGGTCGGGGCCGTGCAGCGGGTCGCCGTGGCTCGGGATGAAGAGGGTCGGGCGGTCGCGCCCCAGCTCGGCGAGCAGCCATTGTTTGTAGGCGGGGCGGTCGGCGAGGAAGAAGCGTCTAAAAAATGGGTTGGTCATGAGGCCGGTGCGAAAGCCGAAGAGGCGGATGATCAGGCCGGTCGGGCCGCCGGGCAGCTTGGATTCGTTGACGAGCGCGTCGGTGACGAACCATGCCGGGCCGGTCGGGCGCTGGACCGACACGAAGGTCTCGCCCTGTTTGGCGCCGGGCGGGCTAAACACGCGGACGCCGGGCGGGAGGGCGGCTTGCAGGTCCGCGAGGTCGGTGATGGTGTGGCCGGGGAGCTTCTTGCGCAGGCGGGCCTGCGCGCGCGGGTGGGCGACGATCTGGGCGTCGGGGAAGCGGGCCTGCCACTTGGCGAGGCCGGCGTTGTGAAAGTGGTTGGGCGCGAGCAGGAAGCGCGGGGCGCCCCAGGCGGCGACGCGGGCCCAGGCGGCGTCAGACATGCCGGTGCCGGGGCTGACGATCAGGAGGTCGCCCTCGCCGATGGCGCCGATGGCGATGACCGCCATGCGGGCGCGCTGCGGGCCGTAAGTGGTGGTGGCGAGCAGGACGGACTCGTCGTGAAGCTGCCAGAAGTCATCGGTGGTGGTCATGGATTTTCTGGCTCGTCGGTCGTGCCGCCGGTCGCCGGCGGATCGCGACGCACGAACACGAATCGACGCAGGCTATCACGACCCTCGACACCGGCGCCGCCACGGCCGATGCTCGCGCCATGTCCACCGTGCTCATCCACCGCGCCGGCCCCGAACAGCGCGAGCCCTGGCACCTCGGCATGGCCCACGCGAAGCTGCACGTGCGCGGCCGACTCCCCGGCGCCTTCGGCTTCGACCTCGCCGCCGCCAGCTACCGCGAGGCCCGGCGCGCCGGCCTCGCCGCCGTCGACCTGCTGCCGATGGCCCTGCCCGGCTCGTGGATGGTCAACAACAAGGTCCCCTCGCCCGTGTTCTACCGGTGGTTGCAGCCCCACAACCGCGAGCTGTGGGCGCTGCTCGTCGAGCTGCTCGGCGGCGACTGTGACACCTGGCTGGCCCGCGGCGCCGACGAGCGCGCCAGCGTGGAGGCGGCCGTGCAGCGGCTCGCCGCGCAGGACGCCGCCGCGCGCACCGGCAGCGCCGGCGGTGCCGCGCCGGGCACCGCCGCTGGCCTCTCGAAGGTGCTCGCGCTGTTGTGTCCCGACACCGTCCCGCTGATGGACGACGCCGCGATCCACTTCGCTCTCGGCAGCGTGCCGCGGCCCGACAGCGCCGACACGCCGAGCGCGGGCCCCGAGCACTTCGTGCCGATGCTCGACTGGTTCGCCGGCGAAGTGCGTTCGGCGACGCCGAAGCTCGAGCAGCTCGCCGACGAGTACGAGCTCGCGCCGCTGAGCCCCGCGCAGGTGCTTGACCGCCTGCTCTGGTTCGAGACCTGGGGTTACCGCGTGTGTCGCACGCCCTCGGCGTGGTGGTGGGTCACCGACGGAGCACGCGACGCGGTCGTCCCCATGCCGGCCCCGCAGCCCCCTGACCTCCCCACACGGGTCCCGATCGACGCCATCCCCGATCCCGCGTGGCGCGACACGGCCCGCGAGGCCCTCGCGGTGATCCACGCCGGCTCGGCGCCCTGAGCCAGGACGGCGGGAGTACAATGCCGGCCGCCCCCGCGTCGGGGGCCGATGGACGGAGGGGTGGCGATGGTACGGACTACACGGGGTGCATGGACATGGCTCGCGGTCGCGGGGATCAGTTGCGGCGGCGGCGGCAGCAACGAGACCGGCGGCGGCAGCAGCAGCGGCGGCGGTACGACCAGCGACATCAGCACCAGCGCGGCGCCGACCAGCGAGACCCCGACCTCGGATCCGACGCCGACCACCGGGGGCGGGGGCGGCACCGGGACCAGCGCGACCGAGACCACCGAGACCACCACGGACACCACCGCTGCGCTGACCACCGGCCCGAGCACGGGCGAGCCCGGCACCGGGTCCGACACCACGATCGCCGGCGGCACCACCGGCCCGAGCTGCGGGGTGTGTGATCAGCCGAATCAGCAGTGCGTGGATAACGAGTGCATCACCAGTTGTCAGGGCCAGGACCCCGACCCCTGCGGTCCCGCGTTGGTGTGTGATGTCATCAGCGGCGAATGCAAGGACCCCGCCGACGCCTGCGTGCTCGCCGGCCCCGCCGAGGTCTGCGGGGCTGGCACCTGCGGTCCGGGCAGCGTCTGCGACGGCGTCGACACCTGCCTGGCGATCTCGCCCTGCGGCAGCGTGTTGTGCACCGCGGACGGCGATTGTTGGGGCAACGAGTGCGTCTGCGAGCGCGCGAAAGACTGCGTCGATCCGGCCCTGGATCTGCTCAATGGGCCGTTTAGCAAGGACATCGGCGGCATTGACTTCGCCGACGATTGCACCGCGTGGATGGTCACTTTGCGCAGCGGCACCGATTATCTCCGGCGGCTCACCCCCGCGGGTGAGGTCAGCGAATGGGCCGGGGTCGCCAATCTCAACATGGGCGAGGTCAAGGTCCTGCGCAGCCTGACGATCCCGCAATTGACCCTGCCCTACCCGCTCGCCGATAAGCCGGCGCCGCCGACCCCGAAGGAGGGGCTCGGCGAGGTCGCCATCACCTACACCTGCTGTCCGGCGTGCGGCTGCTTCGTCGACCCGCCGCAGGGCGTCGCCCGCCTCGTCGAGGAGGACCTGCTCAATCCGCTGCCGATCGTCATCGTCGCCCAGAAGACCCAGGGCACCGGCCCGTTCGGCGACGCCCCCGCCGACGCCGGACCGCAGGGTCTGACCTGGGGCGTCGACCGGGTGCTGTATGTCGGCAACAGCACCAGCAACGGCGACTTCAACAGCGCCGACCTCGACGCGGTCACCCAGGAGGTCGAATACAAGTTCGCCGACCGCGTCACCGCGGCCGCGCCGGTCAGCCCGGTGCACCTCGTCATCGGCCTGATCGGCGGCGACGTCTATCGTTATAACGTGCTCACCAAGCAGGCCGACCTGCTGCTCGACCTCGGCGCGGACATCACCGGCTTTAGCCACGACAACTTCACCGGCCAGGTCTACGCCGGCCTCGCCACCCTCGAGATCGTCGTCTTCGACCCGTTCACCGGCGAGGTCGCCAGCTTCGATACGATGCCCGGCAAGGGCCGCGTCACCGTCAGCCCCAGCGGCAACCTGTACTACGCGCCGATCCGGTACCTGTACCCCGGACCGATCCAGGCCTATCCGCTCCCCGATACATTCTGAGCGCTCCGACGCCAGCGCGCGCGTTTTACGCGCCCCCTCGCAGTGATGTCGCTACGAATCGTCGAACGAGTCGAACACGGCCGCCACCGACAGCGTCGCTGCGAGCCGTGAACCGCCATGGCCGGCTTGGTCAGCGCGGCCGGCAAGATGTACTCGCCGAGGATGCCGAGCGCTCGCCCGGCCTTCGGCGAATTATAGTGACTGCCGGTGAACACGACCACGAGGTCGAGCGCGGGTGCGATGAAGATATACTGGCCGCCGTTGCCCTCGGCGTAGATCAGGTCGATCATCCGCGCGTCGATCACGGCCTGCACGCGCCACCACAGATATCCGTACGGTCGGTCATCGGCGGCGAAGCGGGTCTGCACGGCCGTCGATGCGTCGATCCACGCGCCCGAGACGATGTCGCCTTGATCCCACACGCCGCGCTGCAGCACGAGCTGACCGATCTTCGCCATCGCCCGCGGGCGCAGGCGCAGATGGCCGCCGGTGTCGATCTGTTGGCCGCCATCGAAGGTTTGCCACGCGTACGCGAGGATGCCGAGCGGCCCGAACAGGGCCTCACCGGCGAACTCCGCGATCGGCGTCCCCGAGGCCTCGGCGACGATCCGCCCGAGGGTGACCACCCCGCCGGTGCAATACACCGCGCGCTCGCCGGGCGCGTGGAGCCGCGGCAGCTCGAGGAAGAACCTGGTCCAGTCGCGCGACCGCATCATGCGATCCTCGTGGCCCGGCGAGCGGCGGTCGCGGTCATCGCAGGCGAGGCCGCCGCGCATCGTCAGCAGGTGCTCGAGCGTGATCACTGGCGCGGTCGTGGAGGCGCTTGGTCGCGGGTATGCGCGGGTCAGGTACGGCAGCGCGGGGTCGTGTACGTCGCCGAGCACACCGCGGTCGATCGCTATGCCGACCAGCAGCGAGGTGACGCTCTTGGTCGCGGAGCGCAGGTCGTGCAGGGTCGCCATGTCGTGGCCGTTCCAGTAGCGCTCGGCGACGAGGCGGCCGCGCCGGACGACCAGCATGCTGTCGACGCCGTGGCGCCGCTCGCCGTCGAGGCGCCGGACCGCGGCGCGCAGCAGGTCGCCGTTCATGTCGACCTCTGCTGGCCTGGCGGTGACCCAGCCCTCGACCATGCGCGTGCGACCCCGCAGCGGCGCGCAGGCCGTCAGCGCCCCCGCGAGCGCGAGCAGGACCAGCGAGCGAGCGGGGGACATCGCCAAGGCCCGCGATGGTACCCAAAGCCCGCCACGCGCGTGCGGCGGATCCTCAGCCGACGATCCGGGCGAGGCGGCGCTCGCAGTCGTCGGCCTCGGCGCCAGGGCCGAGGGCCGACCCCTTCGCCGTCACCGGCGACTTCAACGCGGCCGAGGGCAACCTGGCGATCCGGTTCCTGAAGGGTGACGCGAAGATCGACGGCAACACCAACGAGGTCCCGATGCGCGACACCTTCCGTCATGCACCCCGACGCCGACAACTTCGGCACGGCCCACGAGCCGTGACCCGCGCGGCCTCCGAGGCGATATCTTCGGCGACCGTGAAAAGCTGGATCCTCGCCGGCCCATCAAGCAACAGAATAAGCTCGCGTGGGTCTGGAACTCGCACGCCCGCGAGCCGAAGCAGTGAAGCGCGCGCAGTACACCACCCCGGCCGCCTCGGGCCGGGCCCGCGCGGATCACGGGAGCGTCAGGCGTACCTCCAGTCCGGGGTGGTCGGTCGTCCCGCCCATGTGATCGCGGGTCACGGATTGACACGGCGGCGAACGGCCCATAAAAGACTCCGGGCATGACAGCCGTGGTCGACTACAAGAGCCTGTTCGATGTCTCGCCGAACGCGTACATGGTGCTCGACCGCGAGTTGCGCTACGTCGCGGCCAACCCTGCCTACCTGCGAGAGACCGGGAGCAGCCTCGATCTCCTGCTCGGCCGCTACGTCTTCGACCTGTTCCCCAACGACCCGAACGACCCGAACAACGCGCCCGCGCGCATGTTCCAGAAGTCGCTCGAGCGCGTGCTGGCCACCGGTGAGCGCGACCACCTCGCCGTCATTCCCTACCGCGTGCCCCGCGAGCCGGGCGGCCCGCTGAGCGAGGATCGCTTCTGGAGCGCGACGCACTCGCCGGTGCTCGACGCGGACGGCCGGGTCGCCTTCATTATCCAGCACGCCGTCGATATCACCGAGCTGCACGCCGTGGCGCTACGTGGCGGCAGCGCGACCGAGGCCGGGGTGCTGTCGCGGGCGCATGCGGTCCAGCAACAAATCTTCGAGCTCGACAATCAACAGGAGCTGCTGCGCTCCCTGTTCGCGCAGGCGCCCGGCTTCATCGCCTTCGTCGAGGGCAGCGACTTCGTGTTTCGCCTCGCCAACGAGGCCTATCTGCGGTTGATCGGGCGCCCCGATATCAACGACATCATCGGCAAGCCCGTCGCCGTCGCGCTCCCGGAGGTCGCGGGCCAGGGATTCTTGCAGCTCCTCGATGACGTGTTGACCACCGGCGAGCCGTTCGTCGGCCTCGACACCCGCATCCTGTTCCAGCGGCACACCCGCGGGCAGCTCGACGAGGTGTTCCTGGATTTCGTGTATCAGCCGGTCCGCGGCGTCGACGGCGCGCCCCGCGGCGTGTTCGTGCAGGGGCACGACGTCACCGCGCGCAAGCTCGCCGAACGCGAGCGCGAGGAGGCCCACCGGGCCGCCCTGGCGTTCTCGGAGGAGCTGGTCGAGCAGAGCCGCACGGTCAAGGAGTACCTCGACCGCGCCAACGCCAGGATCGCCGAACTCGAGGCGAAGCTTGCAAGCAAGTGACACCCCGACGCTGGACGGCGAGCTGCACGCGCTGGTCGAGCGCAAGCTGGTCAAGATCTTCGGCAACGAGCGCGGAGGGGAGCTGCTGCGCACGCTGCTGGCGGACCTCAAGCTGCCCGCGGTCGCCACGACCGCCGACCTCGTGCGCCTCGCCGACCTGCTCCAGACCCGCCAGGGCTTCGAGCGCACCGCCGGCGCGATGCTCTCCGTGATGGCCGCGATGCGCAACAG
>Ga0105046_10007927_pt1 | contig 16677 bp, 6 predicted proteins | sample MAT03_FD_78385 | JGI IMG/M metagenome (GOLD analysis project Ga0105046, IMG submission 78385) | Freshwater microbial communities from Lake Fryxell liftoff mats and glacier meltwater in Antarctica - MAT-03 (megahit assembly) | ecosystem: Environmental > Aquatic > Freshwater > Ice > Liftoff...
ATTTTGGCGTCAGCCAACTATCTTTTGAGGCGAATAGCAGCGCTATTTAACGAAAAAGATGGGACGGATGACGGCAAAAGAATGGCATCAAATTGGGAAGTTATTTTGACACCGTTCCTTAGGTCACATAGAACACATAGCGTTGCAAAAAAGCGTACAAACAAAAATGAGTCATCCCAAAGTTTCGGGACAACTCATTTTTGTTTTACGTAGTAAATATCGCACTTTATCCGACTAAGGCGTCGGGCTTCATTCGTTTAGTCGTACGCAAAAAAGCTGCCGGCAATATCTACCGCTTTGTTTTCATACCCATCGGCATATACGATTACGACAAGCAGGTTGGTGCTGCTTTCCGTGTCCATCATGGCCATCAAAACTGCATTGACGCCTTCTTTGCGGCCTTTCACGTAGTATCCGGTAAAATCGTCCACATCCGCTTTGTCTACCTCGTCCACAACGTCGTAGTTCAATTCTTTGGCCATGGCAATGACCGCATCCGCAAGGTGGTCTTTGGTCAGGTTTTCATCCTGGATCGGAATGATGCTGAGGTACAGGTTGTCGTTGGATGCCGTGAATTCCTCGGCATTGTTTGTTTCGATCTTGAAATTGGAGGGCACTGAAAAACCCACGCCATGGGTGTCCCAGCGCAATTCCACTTGGGCAAAAGCGCCTTGCTGGGCCAGCAAGAACAGCATTGGAAGCAGCAAGAGGCAACGATTAAGCTTAGTCATCATATGTTTGATTTTGTGTAAAAAGATGGCCAAAGGTACTATATTTACCCTTTAACCAATAGAACTTGAGCCACTGGATTTTTACGATTTGTATGGATCTGAACCACGTATGGCCCGCCAGGCCATGCTGCCGAAGAAATGTTTAAGCGCGCCGGCGTCTTTGGCGCCAACATTACTTCGGCCATGCGCCGGCCACTGGCATTATACACCAAAAGCAGGCCCTCCTGACCCGCAAAATCGCCCAAATCGATGTTAATGTTGTCGGTAGCCGGGTTGGGAAAAACGCTGAATTGCCGGAGCGAAGAACCGTTTTGGCTCCGGTCAATCGAGGCTTCAGGCAAAATCTGCACCGTATAATCCTCTACCTCCCCGAACGTAAACTGCTCGCATGCAGTGGAATAGTCGCCCCGTTTCATGCTGACACGCATGCGCGTGGCGCCCAACGCAGCGTTGAGCGCTACGGTAAATGCGCCGTTCAGGGTACTAAAATTGATCCCGTTGGCCGGTTTTGGCAACAAACCGGCATAGACTTTTTCCGAAGGCGATTCAAACACGCCGTTCTGGTTGTAATCTATCCAGATGGTCCAGTATTCGTCGAATGTTTCCCAGCTAAAACCGCTGGTCAGGATACAGCTAAGTGACTGGCCTCGTTGGATGTCGGTGGAGATACCGGTAAAATCACTGTACGGAGTTTTGACGCTGGCATGGTCCAGCGAGCCTATTTGGACCCGCGCGATCCAGTCATGCCAGGGATAATCCGACTGGCTGCTGCAATAAGGTACCACACCGCTGCCGCCTCCGCTGCCGTTACCGCCAATGGTAATCGAATAATCTTCCACTTCCCCAAATGGCAGGATCTGGCACGGGCCGGCGAATTCGCCCCGTTTCATACTTACGCGCATCTTGGTGTCTCCGGTTTGTGCAGATGCCGGAATGTTCAGCATACCATTGAACAGGGCGCTTGTGATGCCCGACACCGGGGCCGGCTGAATACCTTCGAATGCGACTTCGCTGGGCTCGAACACGCCGTCCTGGTCAAAATCGATCCATACCCGCCAGTATTCATCATAGGTCAACCAACTGAATCCGGATGTCAGGCCGATGGGGTATACGTTTCCCGGGGCAATGGTATCATGCTGGGCGCTGAAATCGCTGTACGGACTTTTGCCGCTCGTTTGGTTGATCGAACCGGTTTGTACGCCTGCGATCCATTCGTGCCAGGGATAATCCGATTGGGACGAACAATATACGTATGGTATGGAACAGGGCGCCGGGGCTACCGCGATCGCATGGGCCGTACACGCATTGTCGTCGGCGTCTACTACCGCAATCTGTATATTTCCGCCGGTAATGGGGTAAGGGCCCAGATTCACCGTTGCGCCGATGATCCCGCTTAGGTCCTGCCCGGCAACGGTTGCAATCCAGTGGCCGGAATTACTGATGCCGCCCACGGTTAACTTAAATGTGTAGGTATCGTCGCTTAAGGTATTATTGGTGTTGTGGTCGTCGCAGCGAATATCCGTAACGCCGGCAAAAATAAGGCAAGGCGTTTGGCCGGAACCGGTTGTGAAAAATTTTGGCCGGGCGTCCAGTTCGATAAAATCCGGGGCAATGGACTGAAATGCATTGGTATAACCGTAATCCCAGTTGTATTGGACGCAATAAGTAGCGTTAAAAGTGCCTGGAAATGAATACGTGGCTAAAGCTGATTCGCTTCCATCTACCTTCGTTCGGGCCCAAAGGGAATAAATAAAGCTGCCGTCGACCCGTTTCCAGGCATACCCGCGCACGCCTGGCGGGAAATTCAGGGCGGCCGTTTGAACCGGATCGTATTCCGTATCAAACACGAGATCGGTCATGGTTTTCAGTGCCTTCCCTTCGTCGTTCACCACCTGATTGTAAGGCGTTATGCCGTCTATTTTTTTATACAAACCCATCAGGTCAAATTCGTAGCCGGCGTCCTGATCGGTTTTCTGGTCAAATAACTGATACGGATGCAATTGATGAATACCGTTGATTTTAGCGATCATCTGGGCTTTCATCATGTGGTTGATCTGCGCGTCCACCCCAGCGAAATAAGGCCCGGTAAATGCTTTGCGCGGCGAGTTGATCTCTGTGGAAATCCATTCTTTTTTGGGGTAGGTCACGCCGTCATAGCCGTATTGATCCAGCACGGCCTGGAAATCGTCGCGGGATTTGGTAACGCCGTCGGCAGCCTGATCCGAATGACGTTCGTAAAAATCAAGGTCCGGGTTAAAGGTGGAGCCGTCGAAATGCGGATAAGAGTGAATGGCAATGCAGTCGAAATAAGCGCCGCCGCCTAAGGGATATTCCGGGGAAACGTCGCCGCCGTTGGGGTTATCGGTGTTGCGCAGCAAAGCGTTTAAAAAAGAAGGATAGCCCACGCTGCCCAGGCACACGTAAGAATCCGGGTCGAGGGTTTTGATCACTTCCCAGGCGATACGCAAGGTGCGGGTATAGTTGTAAATCGGTGCCTGCATAATGTTATCGCAGGGGTTGGGGCCTTCCAGCCACCAGTTGCCGGGGTAGTTTTCATCACGCCAGCCGAGGTTGCCGGTAAAATCGAAGCCCGGTTCGTTCCAGATTTCCCAAAAACGTACCTGGTCTTTGTACTGACTGACTGCTTTATAAAAAAAGGCGGCGCAGTAATTTTCATCATTATAGGGCGTGTCGTTCGCTCCGCCGTCCCAAATCGGTGTATACAGGTTGGCAAACATATAGGACGACCTGCCTGGACAGTATTGGGTCATATCCCGGTGGAAATCGGTCGGACCGGCCAAAAAAGCAGTGTATTCGCCCATGCCGAGATCGTTCCAATGCTGAAAATCATCGACAACGAGGTCGTAACCGTAATAATCCAGCACGTATTCCAATAAGCCTACCCGATTGGATTTGGCGCCGATTCCGGGGATGTTCAGGGACGGGTTGCCGGCCGCCACGTCTCCCAGGGCCTTATTGCTCCAGCCTGGGTAATAGCCCATGTTGATACCGGGGCGGAATTTGCCGGTATACGGGGTAACCTGTTGATTTGCAGTGTAATTGACCTGGGCTGAAACAGGTAAAATAGTCCAGCAGAAGGCGAGGATGCCAACGTACAGTTCTTTCATGATGAAGCGGTTTATATTAAAAATGAAATAGTAGCGTAATACTACTTTCGCGCACGATAAAATTTTCGCCAACATCGTGTTTTGACTGGTTGCGGACATATTTTATTTTTAGGTCAAGTCTGACGCTCAAATTTGGTATAGAAAAGTTTAGAGGTTTATAGTTCTTTGAATAACTAACTTCCTATATTCTTAAAACCAAAAGCAGGGTGTCATGTTGAGCGCAGCGAAACATCTGAACAAAAAGCCTCGATAGCCAATGCACTTGTGAACCCTATTAGGCCTATCTGCCCCAGATGAATTCGGGATTCGCTGCGCTCAACATGACACCCTGCTTTGGGTTAGAGAAAGGAATAATAAAGGAAATTAGTTCACTCAATTAGTTGATCAAAGAACTATAGAGGACTTATAGCGGCTTTTTTTAAATATTTTAAAAAAAACCTGACCTATTTGCCCCTAAACCTCCTAAACGCACAAAGGCCTACCTCTATTTGAATACGAATAGTTTAGAAGTAACAATCACCTTTCCCTCCCTGCGCTGAACCAGTACGTAGTTGCCCGATTGATCGAGGCAAACGGACTGACACCGATCCTGCAATGGGGCCGACCAGATGATTCGGCCCGTAAGGTCGTATGCTTCCAGTACGTCGCCTTTTTCCTGATCGCTGCAATACACTGAAGTACCCTCCGTCGGGTTGGGCGATAAAGAATATTCGACCTTTAATTCAGTGGTTCCGGTAATTCCGTTTGGGGTGAAATATTTGGGAGCGCCGTCTAAAACGACCGTCGAATTGATGACCGTCGTTATTCCGGTAGCAGACCAGTCCCAGTTGCGTTGTACCAGCGACTGGAGATTAATCGCAGCGAAATCATAGGTCGCTGTTGCCACCTCGGTCTGGTCGCCGGTAGTCACAGCCCACAGGACGTATTCATCCGTAACCCCGTCCGTAAAACAGCCGCCCCGAATGTTCGCGGGTAAACCCATCGCATTCGTTTTTGTGGGATCGAAGTGTTTTCCCAGCAGTGTCTTGCTCACTGTACCGTACGCCTGCGCAGCAAGATTGGGCACATAATCCGGTGGCGTTATTCCGGTTAAATTCTGCACCAGACCCATATAAGCAAACTCGTTTTGGCTGTTCGTCGACATGGCCTGTTCGTCTCCCAGGGCATAAAAATCTATCGCCTGAATGTCAGGCCGCATTTGCGCCAGGACCAGCAACTTGGCAATGTAATTTGCTTGTGCCTCATCGGAGCCGACGAAGTCCTGAAACTGCTTGCGCGGTACGTTCGTTTCACTGATTCGGACCGGGAAGCGATTGCCGGTGCGTTCCATACTAACTCCTTGAAACTTATCGACATACAGCAAAGTGGCATCGGCCAGTGCATCCGAATTACGATGGTATTCAAAGCCGCCGATCGCATTCGACCATTGGCGCACGCCGTTGAAGTGCGGGTAGTAGTGAATGTCGAGTACGTCCACAAGATCAGCGCCTTTAAGATTATACTTATCTGTCAAATCGCCGTTGCTTGGATTGTCCGTGTTTCTTAAAATTGCATCCCAAAAGGAAGGCCAGCCCAAGCCGCCCACCGCAATTTTTGCCTGCGGATCGTTCTGCTTGACCACTTCGCGCGCAATTCGCAACATCCGGATATAGGAATAGATGTCCGAACCCAGTACGAATTGGTCGGCAGCAGGGTCCTGGGTCCACCAGTTGACCGGTTCGGAAGCGGGCGCCCATCCGCAACCGCAGAGGTCCACGTCCGGCTCGTTCCAGATTTGATAGGTCCCGATAAGTCCGGCATACGTACTGCTCAATTGATCCATGTAAAAGGCAAAGTAGTTATTCGGATTCACGGCGCCATCGCCCAACCGGATCGGTTCATACAGGTTGAGGAAGGAGTTGCTATGCGGCGCCTTCGCCCATGGCGCGGGATAGCCGCAGATCACTTCGATATCGGTCAGGCCCATCTGCTCGTATGCTTCAAATTGAGGCAGGCGGACGGCAAACCCGAAGAAGTCGAAAAAATGGTGATAACCGCCGACCCGGATCGTGCTGCTGCCCAAATCGTGCGCCAGCTCGGCTAAAGGCAGGTCTACGTAATCCGGCGCGTAATAGCCGAGGTTCATGCCATACCCAAACGGCTTACCATTGTCAGGTTGTGCGGAAAGTTGATTGATCTGTAATAACAGGCAGAACAGAAGGAGGCATACAGTTTGAAAGCTGCGCATGATTAAAAGATTTGATTGTGAACGTTATAAAAATCGGTTTGGAATAATAAAAGAGCAGCCGCCGGGCAAGTGAATGCAGCGTCGGGAGCATTGCGCCAGATGGAATTCAGCGGTAACTAATGCCGAGGGTTTCAGACATTAGCAAACAGGCGTATGATCCGCATCGCGTACAATACGCGACCGGGTCAACAACTCGAAAAAGGACATGGTGAATCAGGTAGCCACTTTATCGGGCAACTTGAGCAGATCGTTGGAAAGATCTTGTAACTGTTTCCGTCCGAAAAGGACGAGTAGGCGGGAGGCGGTAAGGTAATTCATACCCGAAGGAGGTGTGTAAAAAAATCGGTTTGAAATCAATTCGCAGCGCGGGAGCTGCCGGATTAAAAATCTAAGCGGGATTAATAAATGTTGGAACTGCGTGAATGGTAAAAAATTGTCCGTGTCAACTGCAGGCAGCATAATTTAACGCAAAGGTCTCTGGTGGGGAAGGGAATTTTACAATTTTCGGGTGCATATTAATGCACATGGAGGACAAAAGGACAATTAAGCCGTGATTTATTCCGAATATAAAAACAAATTAAATTTTTTATTTTGATTTTTACTACATTGGCCGCGAAACCCGGATTACCATTTTAAATTCTTGCATCATGAAAGGTTTTTACATTGTCCTGTTTGGTTTTCTGTTTTCCACCACCTACTCCTTACACGCTCAATGTCCCCCGCCGGGTTTCCCAAGTCCGGGCAATACCTGCGTTACTGCGCCGATCCTCTGTGAAAATCTGGACGGGTACTGCGCTACCATCAACAACAACAATTCTGTTCAGGGCTTTCCCGGGTGTCCCGGCTGGCAGTTGAACAACGATGAATGGTTTGCCTTCTATGCCGGGAGCACGACCATTACCATGGTGGTGACGCCCAGCAACTGTACGCAGGGCGGCCAAATGGGCCTACAGGGCGGTATTTATACGGGGTGCGGACCGCCGTGGGTGTCCATGGACCTTCAATGCTCCTGTACGCAAAACCCCTTTACGCTCACCGCCACTAATTACGTGATCGGGCAAATTTACTGGATGGTGCTCGACGGCTGCGCAGGGAATATTTGCGATTATTCCATCGACGTAACCGTTGGATCTACGGTGGGCGCTCCACCGGCCAACCCGGGCGCCATCACCGGCCCGCCCAATGTATGCCAGGGCTCTACTTCCACGTATACCGTTCCGCCGGTAACCGGCGCCACCATTTATAACTGGACGCTTTCCCCCACGGGTATGGGCACAACGAGCGGCACCGGCAACAATGTTACCGTAACCTGGGGCAGCAGCGCCGTCGGTCCGGTAAATCTTTGCCTGACCGTCGCCAATGCCTGTTATCCCAACCCAACCCAGGTCTGCTATCCGATCAATGTGCTTCCCAGGCCGACCGCTGTCATCTCCGGTAGCGGAGTACTTTGTGCAGGCTCTTCCACACCGGTTAACCTGAACGTCAGTTTTACCGGAGACGCGCCCTGGACCTTTGTGTACACCCGCAACGGCGTACCACAGGCGCCGATCACTACCAGTAATAACCCGTATACTTTAATGGTCACACAGCCAGGCACTTATGCGCTGCAAAGTGTCAGCTCCAGTAATGGGGCGACTTGCACGGGTACCGTTTCCGGTTCGGCTGTGGTAACCCAAACGACAATAACCCTTTCGTCTGCCGTGACCCATGCACAATGCGGGCTTTCCAACGGCGCGGTCAACCTGACCGTCAGCAATGGTACGGCGCCTTATATGTTTGCCTGGTCCAGCGGCGAAACCACCGAAGACCTGAGCAATATTCCCGCCGGAACCTATACCGTTACGGTGACCGATGCAAACGGCTGCACGGCAACCAACACGGCGGTGGTCAATAATAATATAATAAACTTTACTGTCACCGGGGTTGTGGTCAACAACACGACCTGCAACGGTGGTAATGGCAGCATCGATGTGAGCGTCAATCCCGGCGGTACCTATACCTACGATTGGTCGAACGGCGCGACAACCCAGGACCTGAGCGGCCTGCCGCCCGGCACATATACGGTTACCGTCACCGTCTTGGGCACCTGTACCTCGACCGCTCCTTTTACGGTAAATGATAACCCGAATAACCCAAACCTGTCCACATCACAGATACAAACCACCTGCGATCTGAGCAACGGCAGCATCAACCTAACCGTGTCGGGTGGCGTTGCGCCTTATACTTTTAACTGGTCGAATGGCGCCACGACCGAAGATCTGAGCGCTATCCCGGCAGGCCCCTACACCGTAACGGTCACCGGCGCGAACGGCTGTACCAATACGGCCACCGTTACGTTGAACAACAACAACCCGCCGATCAACGTAAGCGGGGTCGTATTCAGCAATACTACTTGCAACAATGGCAACGGGAGCATCGATGTAAGTGTAAGCCCTGCCGGCACGTACACATACAACTGGTCGACCGGCGCGACAACGCAGGACGTCACAGGACTGACGCCCGGTACTTATACCGTCACCGTCAGCGCCGGCGGCAGCTGTACCAGCTCCAATGAATTTACGGTAAACAACGTCCCCAACGTGCCCGTCATCAACTCCACCGTAATCCAGTCCACCTGCAATTTGAGCAACGGCGGCATCAACATCTCCGTTAGTGGCAGCGTCGCGCCGTATACGTATAACTGGTCGACCGGCGCCACAACTCAGAACATAACCGGCCTGCTCGCCGGTGCGTATACGGTCACCGTCACGGGCGCAAACGGCTGCACAAATTCAGCCAGTATCACCGTAGGGAATAACAACCCGCCGATTACCGTCACCGGCGTCGTGGTGACCAATACCAGTTGCAACAGCGGTAACGGCAGCATCAATATAAGCGTGAGTCCTGTAGGAACCTACACGTTTAACTGGTCGACCGGCGCAACGACCGAGGATGTGAACGGGCTGACGCCAGGGACCTATACCGTGACGGTCACCGGCGGAGGCAGTTGTTCGACGACTGCCCAATTCACCGTGGGGGATAATCCGAATCTGCCGGTAATCAATCCCAATGCCATTCAATCCACCTGCGATTTGAGCAATGGCAGTATCAACCTGAACGTAACGGGAAGCGTTCCTCCTTACACTTACAATTGGTCGAACGGCGCGACGACCCAAAACCTGACCGGTCTGTTGGCAGGGTCCTATACCGTCACAGTCACGGGTGCAAACGGCTGTACCAATACCGCCGGCATCACGGTCTCCAATACCAACCCGCCGATCAACGTCACGGCGAGTATTACGTCAAACACCACCTGCAACGGCGGAAACGGCGCCATTACGCTGACGGTCACGCCGCCCGGCGTCTATACGTTTACCTGGTCGAACGGCGCGACGACGCAGAATATTAATGGCCTGCCCCCGGGCGACTACACCGTCACGGTTCAGGGAAGCGGTACCTGTGTGGAAGTAGCCACTTTTGTCGTGCCCGACAACCCCAACACCCCGAATTTGTTTTTTACGTTCATTCCTGCAAACTGCGACCTGAACAACGGCAGCATCAACCTGACGGTTTCGGGTGGCGTGACACCTTATACCTATCTGTGGTCGAACGGGGCACTGACCCAGGATCTCAACAGCATTCCGGGTGATGATTATACTGTCACGGTCACCGGCGGGAATGGATGTACCGCTGTGGGTACTGTCGCTTTGCCGAACAATGTTATTCCGATCACGATCAACGCTACCGTAATAGCGCAAACGTCTTGCGTCATCAACAATGGGAGAATCACGCTGATGCTGTCGCCTAATAACTTAGCCATCAGCTGGTCGACCGGTAGCAGTTCAACCACCATTAGCAACCTGGCGCCCGGAGCCTACACGGTGACCGTAAGCGCGGGAGGAACTTGTACGGAAACGGAAACTTTTTTCATCGATGATAACTCGGAAGTGCCCAACCTGGATGTGGATATTACGGCTGCTACCTGCGGTTTTTCCAATGGTGCGGTCGACCTGAGCGTGTCGGGAGGCATCCTGCCCTATACGTACATCTGGTCGAACGGTAAAGTGACGCAGGACATTTCCAATTTGCCCGGAGGGAATTATGCCGTGACCGTTACCACTTCGGTTGGCTGTACGGCGCTTATTTTTGCGGCTGTCCCCGACGAAGACATTACGATCGATATATACGGCATTCCTTATGATAACCTGTCCTGTACCGTGCCCAACGGGTACATCACGATGGATGCTGAACCGACCGGCCTGCCGTATACCTATTTATGGTCAACCGGGCAAGTTACCAAAAACATCAGCAACCTTGCGGCCGGCGCATATACCGTGACGGTCACGCTAGGATCCTGTAGCGCCGTGGCAACCATCGACGTAAACGATGGGGTTGTGTTGCCAAACGTGTCCGCCGTGGGTATTCCGGCCATTTGCGGCCTGAACAACGGCGGAACGGATGCAACGGTCAACGGCGGTACGCCGCCTTATACCTATAACTGGTCGAACGGCGGCAATATCCAGGACTTGGTTAATCTGTTGCCGGGGACATACACTGTCACTGTCAATGATTTATACCAATGCACCGCGACTGCAACCGCCGTGGTATCCAACAACAATGTAGCCCTGAATATCAGTGGAATTCCAACGGCCAACACCTCTTGCGTGGCAGCCAACGGCAACCTGGATATCAGCGTGGCGCCTGCGGGAAACTACGGGTATGCCTGGTCGACCGGCGCCCTTACGCAGGACCTCAATAATCTCGTAGCCGGTATGTACACCGTGACCGTCAGCGCGGGAACCAGTTGTTCCTCTGTGGCGACTTTTACCGTGGCAAACAACACCGTCGATCCCGATATTTCCCCACTCGTTACGCCGGCTATTTGCGGAAACAGCGACGGCGCGATCGACCTGACGATCAGCGGCTCCACTCCGCCTTACACGTTCTCCTGGTCGAACAGCGCCGTTACGGAAGATTTAGTCAATATTCTTTCCGGCAATTACACGGTAACCGTCACCTCGGCCAACGGCTGCACCTCAGACACCACCCTGAACGTGGCGAACAACAGCTCCACCTTCAGCCTCTCCGGCTTAGCGGACCCGTTGACCAATTGTGCATCCAATAATGGCGGCATCGACCTGACGGTTACGCCGGCCGGCCCGTACACCTACTTGTGGTCCAACGGCGCGCTAACGCAGGATATCTCCAGTTTACCGGCGGGCACTTACACTGTATCCGTGACCGAAACAGGCACTTGTACGGCCTCCGCTTCTTATATTGTAAATGACGCCCTAACGTATCCAACGACCAGTCAAACCGTTACATCCGAAATTTGCGGACTTGCAAACGGGGCGATTGACCTGAGCGTAAACGGCGGCGCTACCCCTTATACCTTCGTATGGTCGGGCGCCCAAATGAGCGAAGACCTGAACGGCATCGCGACTGGAACCTACACCGTCACAGTGAGCGGCGCCAATAACTGCACGGTTACTGCAACGGCGAATGTGCCGGGGAATTCCATTTCGTTTTCTTTAGGAGGAAGTACCGTGCCGAATTCTTCCTGTATTGTGAACAACGGCGCCATCGACCTAACTGTAACGCCATCAGGTACTTACACTTATATATGGTCAAACGCCGCGATCACGGAAGACCTGAACGGCATCAGCGGCGCAAATTACACGGTAACCGTCAGCGCCGGCGGCGCCTGTACCAATTCAGCCACCTACACAGTCGATAACAGCGGCTTATCGCCTTTGATTTCGCAAAGCATCACCCCGGGTGTCTGCGGGCAAAACACCGGCGCCGTCAACCTGTCTATCAGCGGCGGCCAGGCGCCTTATACCTTCATTTGGTCGACCGGCGCAGTGACGGAGGATGTGAGCGGCATCGTCGCCGGCAACTATACGGTCACCGTCACAGACGCCGGTAGTTGTACGGCTTCGGAAGTGCAGGTCGTGCCGGATAATGTCATCGTGCCCACATTGTCGGGCATTCCAACACCCAACACCTCCTGCGTGGTCAGCAACGGCAGCGTCAATCTAAGTGCCACCCCGGCGCTACCGTACACCTATATCTGGTCTAACGGCCAGGCATCTCAAAATTTGAGCAATGTCGGCCCCGGCACGTATACCGTTACGGTCAACGGCGGCGGCGCCTGTACGGCGGTGGATAATTTTACGGTGGGTAACAACACGGCCGCGCCGGTATTGAGCGAGCTGATCGCCGCCGCGTTCTGTGGACAAAACAGCGGGTCTGTCGACCTGACGGCTGCTTCCGGCGTACCCCCTTACACATTTACATGGTCGAACGGCGGAGTAGCCGAGGATATCGGCAACCTCGTTTCGGGGAACTATACAGTCACGGTCAACGGCGCCAACGGATGTAGTTCCACCGCCACGATTGCCGTTCCTGAAAATTCGACCGTACCGGTTATTACCGCCACGATGACGCCCAGTACTTCCTGTGTTTCAAACAACGGTGTCCTGGCCATTGCTGTCACGCCAGCATTGAACTACACGTTTATTTGGTCAAACGGGGCCATTACCCAAAACCTGAACGGCGTTGCGCCAGGCGTTTATACGGTCACGGTTAACGGCGGCGGCGCCTGTACGGGGTCAACGTCCTTTACCATTACCAGCGACGCACAATCGCCCTCAATTGCCGAAACCATAAGCCCCGCTTTTTGCGCCAAGGCCGACGGCGGTATCGACCTGGTGGTTACCGGCGGGGAAACGCCTTACACCTTTGCCTGGTCGAATGCCGGCGTGACGGAAGACCTGAACGCGGTGCTTTCCGGTACGTATACCGTGACCGTGACCGGTTCCAACGGTTGTACGGTGACCGGCGTTTATATGGTGCCGGATGACATTATTCCGCCGCTTATTACCGGCGTCAATACGCCCAGCACGTCATGTGTATCAAATAACGGTGCGCTCGACATTTCCGTAACGCCCGCGCCACCGTATACGTACGTCTGGTCGGGTGGTCAAATTTCGCAGGACCTTAGCGGACTTGCGCCGGGTATTTATACGGTCACCGTCAATGGCGGCGGCGGCTGCACCGCCACAGCCTTTTTTACGGTTGTGAGCAATACCGGTACCGTTTTGGCCGGCGGCGTGGCGACCAATATCCTTTGTTTCGGCAATCCGGTCGGCGCGATCGACCTGAGCGTAAGCGGGGGTACGCCACCGTATACCTACGCCTGGTCGCCCGTTTTACCCGGCAACCCGCAGGATCCATCCGGTTTATCTGCAGGAAATTATGCACTCACGGTTACCGACATTGCCGGCTGCACGGCTAACCTTGCATTTACCATTACCCAGCCTGCGGCGAGCGTGCAACTGAACTGCGTCGCCTCCGGCGTCGTCAATACCCCCGGCGCATCCGATGGCGCGGCAACTGTGGCCATTTCGGGCGGCATTGCGCCTTACACCGTCGTTTGGTCGCCCGGATTGACCCAGGCCAATGTCCCGGCGGGCAATTTTGCGATTAACAACCTGAGCGTGGGCAATTATCTCGTGACGGTCACCGACGCCAACAGCTGTACGGCCCAATGCAATTTTACCATTACCCTGCTTCCATGCGGAACGGCCATCGGTACGATGTCATCGACTTTGCTCAAGTACTGCGGAACCGCTTGTGCGACAGCAGTTTATAATGCTGCGGGTCAATTCCTCGAACCGGGCGACGTGCGGCAATTTATCCTGCATGAAGGCAGCGGCAACCAGATTGTCAATGAAATAGCCCGCAGCGCGCAACCCACGTTCTGCTTCGATCCGGCCACGATGAACTTCGGAACGACGTATTATATTTCCGCTGCAGCCGGCAACAACGACGGCAGCGGGAACGTCGACCTGAGTCATTTTTGCACGGTAACAGCCCCCGGAACGCCGATCGTGTTTTACGATCAACCGGTCGTGGCGATCGCTGTGCCGGAAGTGATTTCCTGTGCAGTCCTGCAGGTTACCTTAAACGGTAGTTCCAGTTTGCCGGGTTCCGGATTTGCGTGGACCAGCACCGGCGGTCTGATCATCGGGTCTTCCACCCAGGCAGTCATTACGGCGGGTAAAGCAGGTACATACACCTTGGTTATCAGCAGCAACGGTTGTTTGGATACCGCAGCCGTACAAGTCACAGACGTCACCAACCAGCCGCTGGCGACCATTACCGCCAGTCCGGACGACATCCTCGATTGCACCATCGACGAGATCGTTTTGTCCGGCACCGTGGAGGGCACGTTTTCGGCCAATACCGTCTGGATCAGCAACGGCAGCCTTTTCACCAACGGCGCCACACTGGAAATCGACGTGGCAGGAACGTATCAATTTATCATTCTCGATACCCTGACGTTTTGCAGCGACACGGCTTACATCACCATCGATCAAAATCAGGTGTATCCGCCACTTTTTGTCAACACGCCGGGCACATTAACTTGTGTCAATCCGGTAGTTACGCTCAGCGGCGGCTCGCCGGTGGCTGGCATCAATTTCGTTTGGGCGACGATCAACGGCTCGGATACCACCCAGGTGGGCGCCGGGACCAGCCTGCAAGTGACCTTACCGGGCACTTATTACCTGATCGGCAACGATCCGAACAACACTTGCACCAATATTCTGGGCAGTACGGTGTCGGCCGACAATGCCTTGCCCGTAGCAGATGCCGGCACGCCATTTTCCTTGTATTGTTACGGCGAAACGGCATTCCTCGACGGTAGCGGCTCTGCGGGCGCGCCCGTCCTGAATTTCGTGTGGACAACCACAGACGGCAACATCGTGGCCGGTTATGCCACCAATGCGCCGAAAATCAACGAACCCGGGAGCTACCTGTTGCGGGTGACCAATCCGGCCAATGGCTGCACGGATACGGACGAAGTGGTGATTCCGCCCAAAGAACCGGTGGCTTCTGCCGAGATTCACCAGCCGCCCTGCGCCGGTGATAAAGGGTATATTCTGGTCGACAGCGTGAGTGGCGCCAAACCGCCGATCCGCTATTCCATAGACAATGGCCAGAGTTTCACGACCCAGAACCTGTTTGCAAACCTCAATCCGGGCGATTATACGGTCTTCATCGAGGATGCAAATGGCTGTAGTACGAGCCTGAACGCCACGATCAATCCAGGCGTCGTATTTGAAATCACCCTGATCCCGCAGGTGCTGCTGAAACTCGGCGAGAGTTATCAGATCATTACCCAGATCAGCGGTCCTCCCGGCGATATCCAGTCCATCAGCTGGAATCCTTCCACGGGGCTGGATTGCGACACCTGCCTCAATCCGCTGGCCACGCCGCTGGTAACCACCCAGTACCGGATTACGGCCAGCAACAAAGTGGGCTGTACCGATTCGGCGCCTTTGCGGCTGTTGGTGAGTAAACAAATCGACATTTATGTGCCGAATATTTTCTCCCCGGACGGCGACGGCGACAACGACGTGTTTATGATTTTCGCGGACAACCGGAGCGTTAAAAACATCAAATCCTTCCAGGTTTATTCCCGTTGGGGCGAACGGGTTTGGGAATACTACAATTTCCAGCCGAACAATCCCAATTTCGGTTGGGACGGCAAGCACCGCGGTCAGGATCTGAATCCGGCAGTGTTTGTGTGGTATGCGGTCGTGGAACTGATTGACGGGCAGGAGATATTGCTGGAGGGGGACGTGACGCTGAAGCGGTAAAATTTTGAGGGTGGGCTTATAAGTTGGTTTAGAGGGTTTAGAAGCGGTTTTGTGGGTAATCGTTAATCCTCTTAACCCTCGAAACCCTCTGGGCACTTTTTAAAAACAGTTATAAACGCTCCTTATGAAAAATTACAGCCTACTCTTAGCCGGATTCCTGCTCCTCAGCAGCCAATTATTCGCCAAATACCCGCCGGCCGTTTTACCGATGGCGGATCAAGACTCCGGGCTGTATGTGCCGGATATATTCTCCCCGAACGGCGACGGCGAAAACGACGTGTTGGTCATTTATGCCGATACCGGGGACGTTAAGAACATCAAATCTTTTCAGGTGTATTCGCGCTGGGGCGAACTGGTGTGGGAGCGGCACAATTTTCAACCCAATATTCCCGAATTTGGCTGGGATGGTGAGCGTCCTGATTTTGAAATAGCCCCGGTGGGCATGTACCACTGGCGGGCCATTGTGGAACTGGCGGGGAAACCGGCGGTTTTATTACAAGGGAACGTGACCCTGGCGCGTTGATGGAGTGTGGAATTTATTGAAGTTGTTTTTTAAAACGACTTGTAAATTATTCGCAAGTATTTGATTGTCAATTTATTGTAAAAAAAATGTTAACTGCGTTTTAAAAAACAACTTCAATAACGCCGAGCTACCATACAAAACCCCGTATTATAGTAGACGCAAAGTGGTTTTGAAGGAACCGGAATTGCAAGATATTCACAATCAACATTCTAAACCCACTCAACCCTTCTAAACCAATCTAAACCGGCTATAGATAGGCTTTGCTACCCATAGATGGGGCGCCCGTTTATCTGCATTGGCGAAGATCACTTGGCCCGGTAGCGCGGCGTTTACGCCGCCGGTAAAAGGCCGTTTACGGCCGTCCCTGATATTTGTTATTTTAAATATAAATTATATTTTTGTATTTGCCCAACGGGTATTA
>Ga0105046_10007929_pt1 | contig 16677 bp, 16 predicted proteins | sample MAT03_FD_78385 | JGI IMG/M metagenome (GOLD analysis project Ga0105046, IMG submission 78385) | Freshwater microbial communities from Lake Fryxell liftoff mats and glacier meltwater in Antarctica - MAT-03 (megahit assembly) | ecosystem: Environmental > Aquatic > Freshwater > Ice > Liftoff...
CCCCGCGATCAAGCCACCACCACGGACTGCGCCTCGGCCAGACGCTCCTGTAAATCCGCCTGCTGAAGTGAACCGATCATTTCGGCGATGTCACCTTCCATAAAACGATCCAGATTATAAAGCGTGAGCTCGATGCGATGATCAGTCACCCGGTTCTGCGGGTAATTGTAAGTGCGGATTTTCTCCGACCGATCCCCGCTGCCAATCTGGCTCTTGCGATGTGCCGCATACTTTTCCGCTTCCTCACGTTGTTTCTTCTCCAAAAGACGCGACCGCAAAATCCCGAGCGCCTTTTCCTTGTTCTTCTGCTGCGAACGCCCGTCCTGACATCGCACGATCATACCCGTCGGGATATGCATGACCTGCACCGCAGAATCGGTCGTATTCACGCCCTGACCGCCCGGACCGCCTGCACGACAGACTTCGATGCGAATTTCGTCGGGCTTTAGCTCCAAATCAACCTCTTCGGCCTCAGGCAGCACGGCCACCGTCGCCGCGCTCGTATGAATACGCCCCTGGGCTTCCGTCGCAGGCACACGCTGCACGCGATGTACCCCACTCTCAAAGCGCAGCTTCCGGAAGACTTCGTTCCCGGTGATTTTGAAAATGATTTCCTTAAAGCCGCCCATCACGCTCGGATTTGAATCCATTGACTCAACCGTCAACCCCGCCACCTCGGCGTAGCGCATATACATACGGTAAAGATCGGCGGCAAAAATAGCTGCCTCGTCGCCGCCGGTGCCTGCACGGATTTCCATGATAGCGTCGCGGTCCTCATTGGGATCGGGTGGAAGAAGGGCGATTTGCAGATCAAACTCCAGTTGCTTGAGTCGCGCTTCGAGCTCGGGGATTTCCGTCCTAGCCATTTCCGCCATTTCCAGATCGCTCCCTTTCGCAAGCCCCTGATTCTCCCCCAGCTCACGGGTTGCCTTTTCGAACTGCTCCCATTTCGCCATCAGTTCCTTCAGCCTGGTGTGCTCCTTCAGCATCTCCCGGGCTTTTTTCGGATCGTCATAGAGATCCGGCGCGTTGATGGCTGCATCCAGCTCCATAAAGCGCTCGCGCATGTGGTTGATGAGAGGTGCGAAATCCATGGAAAAGCGAAACGGTGGAGACGACGACGCGTCTCCACCGTTTGAAATTTACTGTTTGGGCTTTAAGCTGCGGTCGGCTTGGTGCGACGCAGGGTAGTGCTGCCGTAACGCCTGGAGAACTTCTCAATACGTCCGGCGGTATCTACAAACTTCTGTTCACCCGTGAAGAACGGATGGCAGGCTGCACAAATACCAATTTTGATATCGCGCTTGTTGGAACGGGTCTTGTAGATGGTTCCGCAGGCGCAGCTGATGTTGGTTTCGAAATAGTCGGGATGGATGTCGGCTTTCATAACGGGCAAAAATGGGCTGGCAAACTAGCTGCGGTTTTGTTCTGTGCAAACAAAAACTCTATTACTTTTGAGCGCAACCCCTCTCCATAATCCCATCCTCAAGTCCTGGAAGTCTGTCCTGGCCTCAAAAGGCGGGTCTCCGGCGCTCGTGGGAGTGGATGGAAAAACCCTCGCTACTTTTGATGAGATCGAGGCAGCGGCGGTCGCTTTGGAGCCGGTTTTGGCAAAACTGGAGACGAAAAGTGTTGTGGCCATTCAGCCTGGATGCGACCCGCGCTTCCCTGCCCTGCTGCTTGCACTTTGGCGACACAACCTTATTCCACTACCCCTCGATCAATCGCTGGATGGCAATCAACTTACGGAAACTCTTCAGCATACTAGGGCGACCGCGTGCATTCAGATGATGTCTGGCAGTGAAATAATACTTCGCCTTGTTGATGTTGAAGGGACAGACAAAGAGACATCAAGATGCGCTCTTAACGAGACCGATTTTCTCAAGCTCACCTCGGGAACAACCGGGAAAGCGCGTGGAGTCCGCTTCCGGGCGGCACAACTTCTGGCGGATTGCGACGCCGTCTGCGAGACGATGGGTCTCCAGCCCGACGACATCAACTACGGGGTGATCTCCTGGGCTCACAGCTACGGATTCAGCAACCTCCTCACGCCGTTGCTTTGCAGGGGCATCCCGTTAGTCGTCACTGAAGACCGACTCCCCCGGGCGATTTTATCCGGCCTGCAAACCAGCGGCGCAACTGTCCTGCCCGCAGTGCCCGTGCTTTTCCAGAACCTTGCCAGACTGCGCACTGTTCCGCTTCCAAAGTTGCGCCTGTGTATTTCCGCAGGCGCACCGATGACATCTGCTGTCGCGGAGGCTTTCCATAAAGCGCACGGACTCAAGATTCACAATTTCTACGGCAGCTCCGAATGCGGAGGGATCGCCTACGACGCCACAGACGCAGCAACGCCCGAGGGCTGCGTGGGCCAGCCGATGAAAGGCGTCACTTTACATCCCTGCGAGGACGGACGTATCGAAGTCCATAGCGCTGCGGTTGCCGACGGCTATTTCCCGGAACCCGATGAATCCACGCTCGGAAACGGACGTTTTATTCCCGGCGATCTGGTGTCTCAAACTGGCTTCGGATTGCAGATCACCGGACGCATCAACGACTTCATCAACATCGGCGGCCGCAAGCTCAACCCACTCGACATCGAGACCGTCCTGCGCGACTTCCTTGGCATCCGAGACGTCATCGTCTTCGGAATCCCGCACGCCAGCCGCGGCGAAGAACCCATCGCCTGCGTCGTCGGTGAATCGATCACTCCCGCCGACCTCCTTCAATTCTGCCGCCAGAAACTACCCGCCTGGCAATGTCCGCGTGTTATCTGGGTCCTCGACACCATCCCCCTCAGCGAACGTGGTAAACCCAGCCGCGCTGCTCTGGCTGTAGAGTACGGCGCTCAAAAAGCATCGTCGCAAGTTGGCTAAAGTCATAGCGATGCGCGGCATCTTCACACCGATAAATAACGCAGGAGCGGTAATGAAAGAGTCTCTCAATCTGGGTCGCCCTTTGATGCGAACAGTGACGGAGCTGTAACTCTGCAAAACCGGACCCGCCTTTCTTTTCGTGCCTTTGGTGCCTTTCGTGGACCAGTTCTGAATAGTTACGGCTGAGTGAGAGCAAGGGATTCCGCGCGGGTCAACAGTGCCTGGATAAAGCCTTCAGCAGCGGATGGGTTGCCCTTGGCGATAAAGCCAACAATTCCGGCAAGGTCGCCGCTTGAAGCGTTAAGCAAACAGACTTTCCAGCCATTGCGCAAATTTCTCTCAAAATACAGAGTGTAACAAAGTAAGCCACGAACCCTTTTTCTGATCCGTTTTCCATTCGCTTCTAATCACACCGGGACGAAAGAACGCGCAACTTTAAGGTGTGTTATCTTACGTTTTTAGATATGCCAAAGGCCAACATCTCTGCATACGAAAAATTTTGCCAAAGCTGAAATCGCAAAGATGCTGCCAGGCATGAGGCAAATACCAGCCACCCCAAAATTCGCAGTTCCGATTGTGCTGAACCCCAAACTAATTCGTCAAACTTCCGCTGACTTCATACGGTTTGGCATTTATGGAATGATCGGTGTGACTTGCGGTTATGCGCTCATAAGCGTGTGTTTTCAAAAGCCTCAAAACGGAGCCAATCTGGATAGCCATCTCAGCTCATCTGCAATCCCAACGCTCGCGGACATAGAGAAGGATGGCGATGAGCAGTCGCGTCGGAAAAAGATCACTGTTTTTGTGCAGGGTCTGAAAAGTGAGGGGTATGAAGCGGCACTGGATCTCATGCTTCGCACTCTGACAGGAGATGACAGGCAATTTGCTATTACGATGCTTCTGAAAAAGTGGAGCGAAGTTTCACCAGTAACTGCGGTTGAGAAGGCATTCGCGCTCCGTGTTACCGTGGTGCCCTCGAAACTCTGGAAGGAGCTATTGTCTGCCTGGGCGAAAAAATCTGAAAAGGAAGCACTCGCCTGGGCTTCTGCGCAACCTGAGGGGAGCAGGCAACGGGAGGCGATCATCGCCGTTGCAGAGGTTGTTTTAGAAAGCGATCCGGTGCGCGCGGTGAGGATGCTATCGGGGGCGGACTTGCGTGCGGAGGATTTTGGCGTCCTCAAAAAGGCCATAAAACAGTGGGCGGCACTGAGCTTTGATGAGTCATCAGCTTACGCGAAAACGATCAAGGATATCGGAATGCAGAAGGCGATGGTCGAGGCATTGATTGAGGCCCGGGAGGGACTTCCAGTGTTGGAGACGCTTCAATGGCTCGGGAGTCTTCCTACCGGTGTGTTTCAGCAGGAAGCAATGTCCAAGCTGATGCGGTCGTGGATGCATTCGGATATCAACGCGGCCTTAAAATATGCGGCCAATGACGTGCCTCTTTCAAAAAAACGCGCTGAATTGCTGAGCTACGGAGTCGGACTCCTTGCGAGGGATCGCTTGGCGGATACCATCGCTTTCTACAAATCGCTTGCCGTGCCAGACAGGGCACTGGTGCTGGAAGCACTGGTTTCTGCCGGTCTGTCTGGCAACCGACAGGACACGCTTGCGTTTATTCAAGGCATTCCTGAGGAGAACCTCCGATTGAAAGCACTTGGGCAGGCAATCGGAACATTGGCTAAATGGAGCACCACGGAAGCCATGGAGCTTCTCAATACATTTCCGCAGGGAAGCGCGCGGGCGGCAGCGGTAGGTAAATTTGTGACGGTGCTTGCAGAGACGGATCCCCGTGCTGCCGCCGATTTTTGCCTGAAAGAGTTACCATTTGTTGCCGATACCGAGTGGCACAAACAACTGGGGCCTTTGATTCAGAAGTGGGGAAAGATGGATATTCATGCGGCGGCGGAGTGGATTCGCTCCCTTCCCGAAGGGACGCACAAAGCGTGGTTGCTTAGGTCCGCACTTGGAAACAACCACTTGCTAAAGGAACAAATGGCTATTGCGAGTTCATTTGATCCGGCAACTTTTGCAAAGATGCAGGAGGGGATCGTCTTTCAGTGGTTTCAGTCCGATCAAGAGGGAAAAGACTGGCTGGCAAAAATGCCGGAGAGTCCAGGTAGGGACAAAATTATAGGACATATTGCCGACTTGGTAGCAGATCAAACGGATCGCAAACCGGTTAATCAAATGGCTGATCTGGATCAATGGTTGGGTGGACTAAATCCCCGTGAGTTTGATGTTGCGGCATCACGCGCCGCTTTTACGTTAGCTTCTAGAAAGAAGGATTTAGTTCGCGCGCTTGAGCTCTCCTCAAAAATCAAAGATCCCAGACGGAAATTTCAGACTGCCGCCTGTGCTTATGGAGGATGGGTTAAGCGAGATCCTCAGGCAGCAGCTCAATGGCTGAACAACACACCTCTTTTTCCTGAGCCTTACAAAGAGAAGCTTCGACAGGAATACGCAACGTACGCAAACGAAGATCCATGAAAGATTATCGTTTACGAAAAGCAATTTCAGCCATGCTCCTCGGAGTTGTCTGTGGAGCAGGCTGCTTTCTGCTGATCCAGCCACGGGGGAATCTATCGGTTGTTGAGCGAAAGGACTCCAACACGAATCAACCTAGTGAAACCTCACGAAAGGAACCTCGGCAGCAGGCGTTGCTGGCAGACACGACTTTGCCCCTGAAATCAAAACAGGATTTCGAGTCCGAAGCTTTTCAAATGATGCTGGAATCCAATCCGGTGGCTGCTTTTGCAGAAATCCAAAAGCTGGAGAACAAAAGCGGCCGGGAGAGAGAGCTCAAGACAGCGATCAAACGTCTGGTAGATTTTGATCTGGAGGCTGCAAAATCGCTTTTGGCGGCAACCCAGGATACCTGGCTGCGAAACGAAATCAGTGCCGCCATCGCTTCGGTCTGGGGAAAACGCCATCCGCAAGCAGCGCTCGCATTTTCAGGGTTATCGTCGAAGGAGAGATTTTACTGGGTGAACGGAGTTATGAATGCATGGGCGGAAGCCGATCCTGTTGGGGCTGCAATTGCATGCAAAAACCTTTCTGCAGGACGCGACCGTAATGCCGCAGCGATGCATGTAGCTGATCAATGGAAGCGGCAGAACCTGAAAGCTGCTGCAGATTTCGTATTCAATATTCCTTCAGGGGATGAGAAGGATTCGTTCGACGGCGACACTATCATGGCTGGTGTGATGGGGACGTGGACGGAAACCGATGTTCCCTGTGCGCTGGATTGGTTAAAAACCCTGCCGGACGGCTCCCGGAAAGACACGGCTGCACATGCAGCACTCGTGGTGATGACCACGAGTGATATTTCAGCGGCGAAAGAGTTTTTGGCGGAGTTGTCTATTGAGCAAATTCGGCGCTCCGTGAATTCACTTGCCGGTAGATGGGCTGTGGATTCTCCTTTTGAAGCCGGTGAATGGGCTGCCAGTTTACAGGATGAAAAGGCTCAGATAAACGCGTTGAAAGGGGTTATGGGTTACTGGGCCCAAACAGACCCTGCCGGAGCAGCACAATGGTTGGAGAAGCAGCCTACTGGGGCGATGCGTGATAAAAGCACTCAATCTCTGGCGTCTATGATTAATGAACTAAACCCAAACCAGGGGATGAAACTCGCCGCATCCATTGGAGATACCAAGTTGAGAGCGCGCGTTCTTCGAAGTATTGCAACCAATTGGCTCATCCGCGAACCCGCTGCCGCTACTCGCTGGATTCAAAACGCACCCGACATTTCACCTGATCTGCGAGAGGTTCTGTTAAGTGAGCCATAAATAATCGCACCCTCCGGGCGTATCCGCGGCCACGCGCTCACCTCATTTTTTGCATCAATTTTCGTCTCACCCTGAGGGTGCCCCAATCCAAGATCATATTTTTGTCGCATCCCTCTTCTTTCACGATCTTTACGCAACGACTCATACTCCCACAAGACACAGTTGATAGATGATGGTTGATAGAGGCGACAGGCGTTGATCGGGCTTTGCCGCTTCTTAAAAACGGCATTGGGATGTCCACGAAATACTAAGGCGTAACTGACTATGCAAAACCGGAGACCGGATAGCGAAGACCGGTAAGGAAAACCACACGCTATACGGAACTCAAAAGCGTAATGAATTCACTCACTGTTTGGTGAGAACTTTCCTGCTCATCATTCCTTGCTTCTCTGCCTGTATTAAAACTTCACACCTAAAACTCGGCCATTAACCCGAGCTGAGAACTTTACTCTGGCGTTGCGCCAGTCTTGTCGGATTGATTCGCTCCTTCGTGATCTCCACTTTTGTGCCGACGCTGATGGCGTCGAAAAGCTCGATCACATCTCTGGATTTCATACGCACGCAGCCGTAGCTCGCCCGGCGTCCGATTTTGCGTTCTTCGGGCGTGCCGTGAATATAGATGCCTCGTGAAGAAGCGGAAGAATTGTGTTTTTCCAAGCCACGCAAACGCAGGATGCGCGTGACAATAGGGTCGCGTCCTCGGGCATTCACCTTACAAATCTCGCCAGTTTTTCGGCAGCCCTTGAAGACCGTTCCTGGCTGGGCTCCCTGACCGATTTTGGCGGAGACCTCCAGCAAACCGAGTGGGGTGGTGTAACTTCCGCGTGCGTCGCCCAAACCAAACTGGGAAGTGGAGACGCGGTAAGAGGAGACCACTTGATCACCTTGAAATAGATAAAGCCGCTGGTCGGGAACGCTGATGCGCAGGGAGCGGCTTTCAGCTGATGCGGGGGATGCACCGATAATAAACAGGGGGATGAGAGTGAGGAATAGACGGAGTCTTTTGATCATCGTAGCTGTTATTATATAGGCATCGTGGATTGAGTTCGGGGGGTTGAGTTATGCGGGGAGAACGTCGACTTCATCCCGCCATGGCATCCGGATTTGCGGGAACCATTGCAGGATGGAGCAGGTGGCTACGTAGGTGAAACCGCCTGCAAACAGAAGAAGGAAAGGAATGGAGAACCAATTTGAAGCCATGATTCCGAGATAAAGGAATCGAATGAAATAAATGGCAAAGCCGAGTTCCACAAACGGGAGAACTGTCTTGAGAGGTGAGTATTTGGACTTTTTCCAATTATGTTTTTTGCCCTTGATGCCATATTTTGGCGTGCGGGTGAACTCTGACTCATGTCCGCACATTGCCTGTAGAACGGCCCAAGCGTTATTGACCGCCAGCCCGATGGTGAGCGCGAAGAGCGCAGGCATGTAGAGTATTTCCTTCCACCAGCTACGCGGATAAAGCTCCCGTTGAGAGACCATGTAAAAGATGACTGCGGGAAGACAACCTGTCGCAAAGATCGGTATATCCAGCAGGATGGTGCGCCAAACACTACCGGTGGTGCCGCCGGTGCCGGGGTGCATGAGCACGCAAATGCAGGCGAGAAGTAAGAAGGTGTAGTTGCACGTAAGATGAACAGTGCCCTCGACTTTCACCAGAAACGGCACATCGGCCCGCCACAAAGCGGGCAGCAATTTACGGCAGGTCTGAATCGAGCCTTTAGTCCAGCGATGCTGCTGGGATTTGAAGCCGTTCATGTCCACAGGAAGCTCGGCGGGCGTAACCAATTCGGGCAAAAAGACAAACTGCCAACCCTTGATCTGCGCCCGGTAGCTGAGGTCGAGGTCCTCGGTGAGCGTGTCGTGCTGCCAACCACCTGCGTCCGCAATACAAGTCTTTCTCCAGACTCCAGCGGTCCCATTGAAATTAATGAAACGCCCGGCGCGGTTGCGTCCGGTCTGCTCCAGAAGCAAATGCCCATCGAGGAACATCGCCTGCACACGGGTCAACATAGAGTAGGTGCGGTTCAGATGGCCCCAACGGGTCTGGATCATCCCGATTTTTTCGTCGGTAAAATAATGAATGGTCTTTTTGAGGACATCCGGAGCGGGAACAAAGTCGGCATCGAGAATAAGGATGAAATCGCCTTTGCAAATCTTGCTGCCGTTTTCAAGAGCGCCTGCCTTGAAGCCGGTGCGGTCGGTGCGATGCACATGGGTGATGTCGAGCCCGGTAGCTTTGAGTTCCGCAACCTTCTGAGCGGCAAGCTCCCGTGTTTCGTCCGTGGAATCGTCGAGCACCTGAACGTCGAGAAGCTCCCTAGGGTAATCCAGAGCAGCCACGGCGTTGATTAAGCGCTCTACCACATAGAGTTCGTTATAGATCGGTAACTGAACTGTAATACGAGGCAGAGCCTCAAACTGCCCTTTGGGTTTAGGCAGGTTTTTCCGGTGTTTTAAATAGAGGTAAATAATTACGTAACGATGAATACCATACAGGGAAAGGCCCAGTAATACGATCGTGTAACAAATTGTCCAAATGATGTTTCCCAGATTTTCAGGCATGCTTCGCTAAGTGTTCGCCGCTACCGGCAAATAAAGCCGCGCATCATGTCGGCATCGTCTTTTGGGTCAAGCGGGAAATTCCCCAGCGAGGTAAGGCTGATGAAAGAAACGCGACAAAGAAAGGCCTCTCTCATCATCATGGATTTTCAGGCGCTGACTGCGGAGAGCGTGCCTTGAGTGTAATCTGCTTGATACGGCTGTCGTTCTCCGGGCTCCAGCTTTGAACCTCGGGGTCGTCCTTGAACATATTGTGCACGAGACGGCGCTGATAACTGTTCATCGGTTCCAGATGGCACGAGCGACCTGTTTTGCGAACCGTCTCAGCGAGTTGCCGGACTTTCTGGAGCAGGCTGTCGTCCTTCATCTCCCGGTAATGTTCGCAATCCACGACAATACGGGGGCTTTGCGGGCTGTTCGTCTGGATCATCCGATTGAGCAGCAACTGCAAATCCTCGAGTCCCTCCCCCCGACGACCGATGATATCGTTTTTCTCCAGGCTGTAGATCTGGAGCGTAATACCGTTGGGTGTTTCAAACTCCTTGATTTCAAATGTGAAACCCAGATGCCCCAGCATGGTATCCAGCATTTCTTTAGGAGTCGCGTTCATGGTGCGTTAAAAACTAGCGGGTAATTAAAACTAGCGGCGCTTGGCTGGCGGTGGAATCACTGTGACTTTCTGCAACGAAATCTCGTCCTGATTTTTGGTAACCAGAAGCTGGATGATGGAGAGGATGTTTTGAACCGTCCAGTAAAGTGCCAGAGCTGAAGCGAAGTTGTAACAAATGAAGATGAAGATCAACGGCATAAACATGAAGATTTTGCGCTGAGCAGGATCTCCAGTTTGCGGAGACATCTTCATTTGCAAGAACATGGTAGCCGCCATGCAAATCGGAAGCGGATTGATCGGGATGGTCATCAACGTGGCGATCGTGTCGGGCGACGCGAGATCTTTTACCCAGAGGAAACCGTGGTCACGAATTTCCACCGCCTTATCGAGCATGTTGTAAAAGCCGACGAAAATCGGGATTTGCAGGAACATCGGCCAGCAACCGCTCAGCGGATTCACCCCATAGGACTTCCAAAGCCGTCCCATCTCCTGCTGGAACTTCATCGGGTCGGACTTGTATTTATCCTGAAGCTCTTTGATCTGCGGTTGCAAGAGCGCCATTTTTTTCATCTGCCGGGTCGCCCGGTTTTGGAGCGGCCAGAGAATGGATTTCACCAAAATGGTGAGGAGAACGATCGCCACCGCGTAGTTTTTGCACCACGAGTAGAACCAGTTTAGCATGTTGAGTAGCAGCTTGCTGAAAGGTCCGGTAGGAATGCCGAGGAAGGAGCCATACTGCATGGCTTCGCTTTCGTTGTTGTCGAGCAGGCGCAGGCGGCGGTATTCGCGCGGCCCGGCGTAAATCTGAAACTCCTTCGAAACGGTTGCACCAATGGCGACTTCGAAGCCTGGCATCTGCATCGCAGAATCCACACGCTGTAATGGATTGCTCCCTGACAAACTATGCTTGGAGTTTGTCCAGGTCTCGACGGGTATATCCGTCCGCACTGCCCAGACGCCTTTGCCACGGAGCTTGGCGCGATCAATCGGAGCCAGCTTCTCATCAGTCACCGCCGTGATCATACTGGTGAAATACTGGTTCACTACGCCGGTCCAGGTGACATCAATCTCCGACTTCTCAAAAACAGGGCGTGCCTCGTGCCGCCAGAAAAGCATTCCGCCCGCAGAGAACCAGTCCACGGTTTCGAACGTGGTATTATTTCCGTGAAACCACTGAAAGCCGATGTAGTGGCGGGCATCGCGCTGATGAATAGGGGCGACGCTCCCGGTGTGAATGTAGTAATCCGGCTGAAGGAGCGGACTGGCTCCGACGTTTTTGGTGTCGATCTTGAGGTGCACCGAGTATTCGCCCTTCAGGTCTTTCGTCTTCGGAAGGGTATAAGTTTTGGTAACTTCCACCTGCTTCGCTTCGTCTCTGCGGGTGAAAATCACCACGCCTTCCGCTTCCTTTGAGGCGTCCCGTTTCCATTCAGCGCGCACCTCTGTGGGGTCCCCCGGTTTAATCGCAAGCGCTCCGGTGGGGATGTTGCCGAATTCATTGAGAACCATCCGCATGGTATCTTCACTGCGATGATCCTTGAGGGTGATTTTGGAAATACCTCCTCCGAGATTGCTAAAGAGATAATCTACAGACCCAGCCGGGCTGGTGACACTAAAGGTTTCCTCGGCGACTTCAGGTGCAGGCGCTGGTGTTGCCGTTTGATTCGCTGTAGCGGCTGGATTGGTTGGATTGACTGGAGCAGGGTCCCCGGGTTTCGGCGCCGGAGTTTCGAGGTTGGCTGTGGAGTCGGGCGTTTCCGTAGCTGTTTTTTGCGCCTCCTTAATGCGATCCTGCTCCTGCTTATATTCCGCGACCTTCCGCTTGTACTCGGCATCCCAAGGGAGATAATAACCAAAATGCCATGTCAGAAGTGCGCCAACGGCAACGAAGAGAATGAGAAAACCTTTGCGATCCATAGATGTAATTATTCGGAAGAAATGAGAGATTGATGAGAAACCGACGGTGTATCAACACCGGGGACGGGATCGTAGCCCGACTTCCCCCAAGGATGGCAGCGACACAGACGACGAACACCCAGCGAAGCTCCCTGGCAGACACCGTGCGTTTCCACCGCCTCGGCAAAGTAATCCGAGCAGCTCGGCAGAAAACGGCAGCCAGAACCGGGGCCAGCCAGCCAATGCAACATCGGAGAGACGACCCATTTATACGCTTTGAAGAGCAGACGAATAATCAGCTTCACGGCATCGCCTCCTGCAAAATGGAACCGCGCTGTGCAAGCTGATGCCACTCGTCGGATAGTTTTTGCTGGGTAGCTTTTGCTGCGCTGGATTTTGCCACCACCACCAGCCAGAGACCTTTGATCATGGACGGACGAGCCTTGCGGATGATTTCCCGGAGTCGGCGACGAACCTTGTTCCGGGTTACGGCATTGCCGACGCGGCGGGAAGTAATCAGACCGATCCTCGGCTCGGAAGCTTCCCCACCTTTTAAAACTCCCAGGGTCATAAGGCGACCATGCACCGGATGTCCCTGCTGTCTTACCTGTTGAAACTCAAAGGCACGGATGAGCCGGGCTTGTTTTGGGAATCCCAGCTTATTGCCCGGGCGGCTCGATCCTGAAAGGAAACCGGGCATTGCCGCTCGGGATGTTTTCTCTGCAGTCAGAGAGACTAGGCTTCAGTATGACGCGCGAAATGCACTTCTACACCCTTTGGCAGAAGGCGCTTGCGGCCCTGACGGCGGCGGCGGGAAAGGATGGCGCGGCCATTTTTAGTTTTCATGCGAGCACGAAAACCGAACTGTTGTTTGCGTGTGCGCTTCGAAGCTTGATAGGTACGTTTCATAAAACCGGTTTACAGGTAAAAAGGGACGTGGAGTTTATGAATCGAAACAGGGTTGTCAACGAAGGCTTTAGAAAATTATTGGGGGATGGGTGGGGCGGGTTTTCGGCGGTAATAACCAAGCCAGTCTGGGCCGGGGCCTTGTCCGCGCACGGCGGTGTCTTGTCGGTGTGTGACGCCAGTCAGTCGTTCAATAACCGCCTCAAGACGCTGCCAAAACGCGATTTTCTCCAGCACAGGATTCACAAAATTGGTGATGGGACAGTAGTAAGTGTTTTTCGGATCGCTGTGATGCAGACCATGATGGCGGGATGTCTGTAAAATGCGCATGTCCTGAAGCCAGGAAATGAATTTACCGTTTTCCGCACGGGTTTGATGCGCGCATTTGTGAACGTGGTTGGCATTCATACTCACCAGGGCGAACAGCCAGATATGCCAGGTCAGGAAATTGAACCACCAGGCGCAGGCGACAAGCAAACACGCGAAAATGAAGAGGTCTCTGGAGCTTTCCCACCAACTCAGCTTTGTAAAGAAGCGCGGGAAATGGTGATGCACGATATTGGGCCGAATAAACAGCGGCCCGATGATCGGGGTGTCCTCGGTAAAATAAGCATCTTCAACCCAATGGATGGCACCGGCGATTAGGTCGGCTAGGGCCACGACGCCAATGAATTCGGCGGTGATTCTGAGGAGTTGCAGCAGTGTAGTCATGAGCAGAGGTGTTGTCCGGCCAGTGGTGACCGATGTGCTTTGACGCTAGCTCTGCGGCGTGTTTGGGGTTATTTGATAAACTTTCCATGAGGTATTGAAATTTTTGATAGGGTCGGTTTAGCTACGCCCGCATCATGAATGTCCACTTTCTGGAATTGTTCTACTACGTGGCCAAGCACGGAGGCATCAGCGCGGCTGTGCGCAACATTGATTACGGAATCCAGCAACCTGCCGTCAGCACGCAGATCGGGAAGTTGGAGAAGGAGCTTGGTGTGCAGCTATTTGAGCGAACGCCTTTTCGTTTAACTCCTGCGGGCGAGATTCTCTATGCGCACGTCGCGCCTTTTTTTGATAAATTGCCGCTCATAGCGACGCAGCTGCGGGGCAAGGTAAGCATGCAATTGCGGATCGCAGGCGCCGAACTGATTTTGCGCGATCACGTTCCGGAAGCTCTGCGGGGAGTGAAGAAATTGTTTCCCGGTCTGCGCTACAGCCTGCGCACTCTCGGGTTTCAATCGGAGACGGCAGCATGGCTGCGGTCGCGTCAGATCGATGTCGCATTTATGCCGCTCAATGACCGTGCGCCTACAGGATTGAGCCAGAAGGCCATGGCGCGAGTGCCGCTGGCGCTGCAGGTGCCAAGGAAATCAAAGTATAAGACTGCGGAGGAAATTCTTTCGCAGAAACGCATTACCCTTCCGCTGATCTGTCTCGCTGAGAACTCCAACATCGCACGCACCTTTCAGCGCGAACTCAAACGTCGTGGCATTCATTGGCCGCAAACCATCGAAGCGACCTCGCTGGATTTGGTGGCACGTAACGTTGCCGATGGTGACGGAATTGGGGTCGGCGCGCGTTTGAAGACCAGTCCAGGCGGAGTGCGGATGCTCGATCTGGATGGATTCCCGCCTGTGGTGTTGGGGGCGATGTGGTATGGGGAACCGGGTGCCGCTACGCAGGCAATCATTGATGCGGTCTATGAATACGTGAAGCGCGCATGGCCTGAGGCGGTGTGTTAGACCAGTGGGAACAAAGGAAGAAGGGCAAAGGAATAAGGAGAAAGGGCGAGGCGCTTTGCGCAGGAGTTGAATATTCTGGATAAGATGAGGCGCGTTGTTCGGGAGCAGAGAGTGAAGATATTTGGCTTCAAAACCGAAAAATCCCATAGACAGCCCCGCCCGGTTTATGGCCATCTGACAGGCTCCTTATGAGTAATTCACGTACAGGCATTCTCGCAGGCGGCAACTGGATTGTTGACGCCGTAAAAATCATCGATGTGTGGCCGCAGCAGGACACGCTGGCCAACATCTTCTCCACCTCGCGTGGCGCGGGCGGATCGCCCTTTAACATCCTGGTGGATATGGGGATTATGGGCGCGAAGTTTCCGATGGAGGCGATCGGCCTGGTGGGGAATGACGAGCACGGTCAGTGGATTATTGATCTCTGCAACCAGTGCAATGTGGATACCGCGAAGCTCCAGATCACCAAGGAGGCTCCGACCAGCTATACGGATGTGATGACGGTTCAAGGGAACGGACGTCGCACTTTCTTTCACGCGCGCGGCGCGAATGCATTGCTCGACTCGCATCATTTTGATTTCACCAAAAGCAATGCGAAGATTTTCCATCTCGGGTATCTGCTGCTGCTCGACAAGATTGACGCTCCAAGCGCCACGCACGGAACCGTCGCCGCCGAGATTCTCTCCCGCGCACAGGCAGCCGGGCTGAAGACTTCGATTGATTGTGTGAGTGAAGACAGCGACCGTTTTCCAAAAATCGTCCTACCTGCGCTCAAGTATGTGGATTACTGCATCATGAATGAATTCGAGGCCGGACGCGTGACCAATCGTAAGGTGCGGAATGGGGAGCAACTCGACCGCAAAGAACTCCGCGAGGCCATGCAGGCTCTGCTCGATGCAGGCGTGAAAGAGCGCGTGACTGTTCATTATCCGGAAGGTGGATGTTCGCTCGGACGCGAAGGCGACTGGACGGAACATGGCTCGGTGATTCTTCCCGACGGCTATATCAAAGGCGCGGCTGGTGCGGGCGATGCGTTCGCCGCAGGAGCGCTGTTTGCATGGCATGAGGGATCGTCCGTCGCGGATCAGCTCCGCTATGGAGTCTGCGCCGCCGCCGCCAATCTGAGCGACGAAACCTGCACCGATGGACTCAAGCCGCTCGCCGACTGTCTCGCGCTTGGAAGCAAGTATGGCTTCCGTTAAAGCGCCTTATCTTACTCTTTGTCTTGCTCTTGATCTTACTCCCTCACGCTTCAGTTGATGGATGATAGATGATTGTTGATAGGAGCGGCAGACGCTGAGCGAGCATTGCCTTTACTTAAAAATTAACACTTAAAACTCGGTTGCTGAGATCGAGTAAGAAACTAACTCCCAAACCCCAACCCATCATTTTATGCCCAACCCTTGGACTGGAAAAGGTAACCCCTACACACGTCAGGAAGTGCGCGACCGCCTGCAGGCAGTGCGCGACCGTAACGAACCCATCATTGCTGCCGGAGCCGGCACGGGTATCTCGGCGAAGTTCATCGAAAAGGGCGGGGGAGATTTGATCATCATTTATAATTCCGGACGCTTCCGGATGTCGGGACACGGCAGCACGTGCGGACTCATGGCGTATGGCGACGCAAACGCGGTCGCCATGGAGATCGGTGAATACGAAGTGCTCCCAATTGTGGAGGAAACGCCGGTGATTTGTGGTGTGCACGCGAGTGATCCGCGCCGCCGGATGTGGCACTGGCTGGGTCGCGTGAAGGAGATGGGTTTCTCCGGCGTGAACAATTTCCCGACGCACTGCATTATAGACGGTCATTTCCGCAAGGTGCTGGAAGAGACGGGGATGAGCGTGGAGAAAGAATTTGAAATGGTCCGGCTCGCCTCAAAGATGGATATTTTCAGCATCGTGTATGTGGCGACTGCAGAGGAAGCGAAGCGCATGGCCGAAGCGGGAGCGGACGCCATTATCGCGCATGTCGGCACGACTGTCGGGGGGAGTATTGGCGTCACCGGGGCGAGTTGCTCGATGGACGATGCGATCAAGCGCACACAGACGGTGATCGAAGGCGCGAAGTCGGTGCGCAACGACATCTTCTATCTCTGCCACGGCGGTCCCATCGCCACGCCGGAAGACGCGCAGAAAGTGTGCGACGCGACTGATTGCGTCGGTTTCGTAGGAGCCAGTTCCCTGGAGCGTCTCGGCGTTGAGCAACCGTTGATCGATATCACCCAGCGGTTTAAGAATATTAAAATTACGAAGAAGTAGGTTTTAGTGAGTGAGAGTTGATTCCTCGTTAACAAGCTCCAGCTTGGTAACGC
>Ga0105046_10007931_pt1 | contig 16676 bp, 17 predicted proteins | sample MAT03_FD_78385 | JGI IMG/M metagenome (GOLD analysis project Ga0105046, IMG submission 78385) | Freshwater microbial communities from Lake Fryxell liftoff mats and glacier meltwater in Antarctica - MAT-03 (megahit assembly) | ecosystem: Environmental > Aquatic > Freshwater > Ice > Liftoff...
ATCCCCGCGACGTCATTGCCCGATCCGGCACCGACCACGAGCGTCTTCCGTGGGTTCGGGTGCAATTTCGGCGGAACGTCGTACTGAGAATAGCCGAGTTGATCGGGCGGGTACTTTTCGGGATCGTTCGTGGGAATCGCTCCGGGGCGATGATCCACTGTGGCTTGGTAGCCGACGTTGTTCACACCGATCATGTGGGTACCGAAGTTGGCCACGGTTGCAGGGCGACGCTCACCCCCGATTTTGCCCCATATGGTGGTGGCCTCCTTGGGCCGAGACGTGTCGTAAATCGAGAGCTTTTGATAGGGAGACCACCGCGTTTCTCCCCAACCTGGTTCGTAGCCAGCCAGTGCCCCGAATCCGAGGATTACGGCGAGCAAACCCAGATCTACCAGTTTGGATTTACCCCCCTGACCCAAGAAGAACATGGCCCCGGCCACGAACACGATGAACCAGGCCACGGGGGGTAAGCCCAGTGCACTGCAGCCCACGAAAAGCCAAATGCCCACGAGGCTCCCGGCGACATTCACCGAGTAAGCCCAAAGGGTATTGGGGTGTTTGTTCAACGAGCTACCGAGCATACGACCGACGGGCACAAACGTTGCCCAAAGTAAGAACATCATTCCAAATGTCAGTGCGAGTCCGATGGCTCCCCCGATCACGCGTTGTAGTCCGCTCATCTGCGTCGGATCCCAGATCTCGTGACCGCTGGCACCGCTGAGCAGATCGGTGATGGAGTTGCCGAGGTAATTTCGCGAAGGGGGTAACGCGAGCAAGCCGGCAAAGATGACCAGCGGAACGAGGAGGTCGCGGAGGGAAAATTTCTTGCGGCTATCCCAGCAACCCATGCCGAGGCCGAGGAAACAGACCACTAACACGGTATTCTGAAGGTAAGCGAAAATGCGGATTTCCGTGGTCACCCACCGGATCAGCAGCAATTCCAAGAATAGGCCCACCACGCTAATCGCGAAGAGGTTCACACTCAATTTGGCGGGATTCTCGGGTCGAACCGGCGCTGTTCCTGGCATGGGCGTTTGCGTCAGCGAAGTGGTGGGGGTTTCTTGGGTTACTGACATCGTCATTCGCTCCGTGAATCCATGAGTTGGCGCAAATTTAGAACAACCTTTTGCGGCGGGCGCGAAAGAATCACGACTCCGTTGAAATCGCGGCCGGTTTGGGCGATAGCCGTTCGATGGCCCACACCACGAGGAGTACCTTCAATCCCAGAAGCGGGTAGGTGTAACGATCGTAGTAACTCACGATTACGTACGGCGCTAGGCACACGAGATACGCGAGCAGTACGCCGATTTGCACTCGGTTCAACGGCCGCCAATACGCCCCGGCGATCAGCACGAGGCAGGCGATCGTCGGGAGAGTGTGAACCACTTTTGAAAAGGTGAGGGCTCCGGGAATCGGCGGTTCGAGTTCTTCATCGAGAGTGCGATACCAAACGAACGCGGCGAGGAAACGATTGCCCACGCGGCGTGCGAACTCACTAGAATTCGCTTTCAAGGCGGAGAGAAATGCGTACTTGCGATCATCGAGAAACGCCATCTCCCCTTTTTGAATGTACTCCGCACGCGTGCCCGCGATTTTTTCGTCGTTCGCGGGGTGGGTCGGGAACAATTGGGTATCGATCACCCCGTCCGGCGTCTCGAAATGGGATTGGTAAAGTTCGTAGTACAGATTCGATTTGAGGGGAATGAATCGACCGAATACGACGGCATTGCGCACGATCCAAGGGGTGAGTATTGCACCGGCGATCACAGCGGCCAACACCAAATGGCGTCGTGCCCCATTGCGAATCCCGCGGCGGATCGTCAGGCCGCACCACACCAGAGCGATCACCGGCGCCGAGAGCATGATTACCCCGCCGAAAATGCCCCAAAGAATCGTCGAACGGCGATCCGCCAGCGGATCGCGGCAGAAATCCCAATAGAGGCAACCGTTCAACAACAGCATGAGCAACGAATAGTCGTGAAGGCTTTGGAACGTCAAGCGGAACTGCATCGTCAACAACAGGAGGAAGGTACCGAGGATCAACAGCGGCGGGCGCCCGGGTAACATTCTCCGAACCAACGCGAAGCACAGCGTGACAGATGCGAGTTGTGCCCCGAGCCAGATCACGACCAACGCTTTCACCGAGTTACCGGTGATCAGAATCAGCGGAGCGAGAAGGTACGGAATCAGCGGTGGCATCCACGCCGTGGGGCCGCTGGGGGTGAGGAAAGGATCGGAAAATCCGCGGCCGGTTTCGATTGCCAAAGCGATGTTGTAGTATTCGCCCCCCAACGTGCTCACCATGTTCGCCAAGACACCCGTACGGAACGGGGGGAAATACTTCGCATGCTCGGAACTCGCGTCGGAGCCCACGAAGCAATACAACGCGATCACGGCGAAACTCAGGCCGAGAAGCGAGTTCCAATGACTACGGGATTTGCCTTCGATGGAACGCGGTTTGACTCCGGACGGTGCTGCCTTGTTCACGCCGATGCCATCGGGGGAAACATCTGTGGCGGACGACATCGGTGATCGACTCCCAAATTCCAATCGATTTCTACCCCGCAAATTTAGAACACCGTTTTCCGGCGGGCGCCGGAATTCTACAATGCCCGCATGATCTCCATATCCATCAAGAACCAGCAAGAACTCGTCGAAATCGACTACGCCCCCCTGAAAGCAGCCGCGAAGGCCGTGTTCGAGGGCGAAGGCGTGCCCGCAGCGAAGGTGACGTTCGCGTTCTTCGACAATCCCACAATCCACGCGATGAACCTGCGGCACCTGAATCACGACGAACCGACCGACGTTCTCACCTTCCCCTACTCCATCCGCGGGGCCGCGAAACTCGAAGGCGACATTGCCATCGGGGCGCACGTGGCGAAGGCGGAAGCCGAGGAACGCGGCCATCTGGTGATCGTGGAACTTTGCCTCTATGTGATCCACGGCTGCCTACACTTGTGCGGCTACAACGACAAAAAGCCCAAAGATGCCAAGGAAATGCGGGCGAAAGAACGCGAATACCTCGCCAAATTGAACCTGCCCGACATCGTCGAAGACGGAGACGAAGAATGATTCGCCAGCTCTCGCCCTTCGAGGTGAACAATCTGATGATCGCCGGAGAGAAAGTGATTCTTCTCGATGTGCGCGAACCGGAGGAATACGCGATCTGCCGGTTGCCCGGCAGCGTGTTGATCCCCCTCGGCGAATTGCCCAGCCGCTTCGGCGAACTCGATATCGCCGAAGATGCGACGCTCGTGGTCTATTGCCACCACGGGATCCGCAGCAACCGGGGGGCAGCGTTCCTGCATCAACAGGGAATCGAGAACGCCGTGAACATGACCGGCGGAATCGAATGGTGGAGCCAACAGATCGATCCGAGCGTGCCCCGGTATTGAGGGAAACCCGGTTCACTTCGAGGAGTTCGCCATGCGATATTACTTTGCGTTCTTCGCTTCGGTTGCGGTTGCCACCACTTTTCAAGCCGCACCGCTCCCGAAAGAGTTGAAGGCAACGGCGCTCGAGCGCCTCTACGGCAAGCCCGTTGATGATTCCGGCAAATGTGAATTCACCCTTGATGCCGCCGTCTCGCACGGAGCGACCTGCGAAGTGACTACCGCAGAAACTCCGAGCCGTATGCGATTGATTCGCAAAGGCGACTCGATCACCAGTTCCGAAAGCCGGGATGGCGGCAAAACTTGGCAAACCACGGGTAAGATTGAAGGAAAGCTATAGAAGGAATTGCAGGTGGGTGTGGTCGCCGTGAATGCAACGAAGCGGAAAGCGGAAATCATCTTTGACAGCTTCGAAGTAACGCAGAAGTGATCAAGTTGGATCCGCCCGCGTGATCGGGTGGGAATGGGTTTGCGAATCTCACCCATCCGCTGACGCGGACGGTTCCAAAAACGAAAAAAGCCCACCCGAATCCGGTTGGGCTTTTTTGTTGCGACTACTCAAGGAGCAGGGTTGGTTCCCAACCGACGCGTTCGGCAGAGGCACGCAGCTTTTCGAGTGCCCGGTTTTGGATTTGGCGCACGCGCTCCTTGCTGATCCGGAGCAGATGGCCGATCTGGCGGAGGCTGTGCGTACCGTTGCCGGTGAGGCCGAAGCGCAGATCGAGAACCTTCCGCTCGCGGGGGCGAAGATTTTCCATGAGGAACTTGAGCGCTTCTTGGCGTTCGTTGTTCTCGTGGAGCGTGAGGGTTTGCGTATCCGGCATCGCTTCGGTCAGCTTGAAATCGCTGTCGTCGTCGAGGACGGCGTTCAGGCTGACGGGAGTGCGGGTGGCGGTTTGCAGGTGGGCCAAGTGTTCGAGGCTGCTGCCGGTGCGGGCCGCGAGTTCCTGTGGCGAAGGCAGGTGCTTGCCGCCGTGGGCGAGGGCTTCGGATTCCTGTTGGAGCAGGCCGAGTTCTTGCAAGTGGTGCGGGCTAAGGCTGACCAAGTGGCTCTGGCGTGCCACAGCGATTTGCAGGGTTTGGCGGATCCACCACGTCGCATAAGTGGCGAGGCGGGTGCCGTGGCTCACGTCGAAACGGTCGATCGCCTGCATCAACCCGCACACAGCTTCTTGGAGAAGATCGGTGTAGGCGAGGCTATGGTGACGGAAACGCTTGGCTACGTGGGCTGCCAAACGGATATTGGCGCTCGCGAGGCGGTGCTTTAAGTGAACGTAGCGAGTATGCAAACGCTTGACGGCTGTCACTTCTCGGGTGTTTTCGAGGCAATTATCTCGGATGAACTGGGCCATGGGCCAAGGTTCGAGCGGCGGCCGATTCGCCCGGAGATCGGGGAAATGGCGGAGCAGCACGCGAACCAGTTCGTTTTTGCAATCCCAGAAGTTGGTCAGAAGTTCGCGTTCTTCTTCAGGTGTGAGCAAATCCGAGGAAAAAGTCGTTACCGCGGTTTCATCGGCGACTTTGGCAGACGGAACTTGGCGGGTCCGTCGGGCGGTCGTCATGGCTGGCCTTTTTGCCAATAAGATTGGCAGCAAGAGGTTGTGGAAAACAGTGCTCCAGTATTCGCGGATCGTCCGTAATGGAGGAAGCGAATCGTGGAGTTGCCGGATACACCCGGCTTGAAACCCCGAAAATACTACATCGGCATCCTGCGGGTTCAACCGAAAGGATACTTACGAGGAGTAAGGGCAAATAAGAAAACGATTCGTTACGCAGCGTTTTGGGCAGTACACCGGGTTAACCGGAGTGCGATCATATTCGCATACGAGCGAGACTCGGGGCTTAACTGGAAGCCGCACAAGAGCCGAATGATCGGTACAACCCAAACGGCGGGCACGATCGCGGTTTCCCTCGATCTTCTCCCCCACTTCATTTCTTCAACTGCTGGATTGTAACTGGCAAGTTGAACCCGTTCAAGCGATTTCGACAAAATCGCGCACTTTTTTCTACGCAGTTTGGATATCAACGTCCAAATAGCCGAGAGGGATATGCCGATTCGAGTGAATACGCCTGAAATTCTGGAGAAATTCGTGGATTTTGCAGCGTGGAGGTAACGCGGATTTTTCTCACGAACCGAACGGATTCCTCACCGCGATACCGTTCATGTAATATGTTTACTACTGATTCTATTATGAAAGAGCGGATGTCCCACGGATTGGGCGACCGGAACGCAGGGAGGTTCGGTACTCGTGAACGCTTTGGCTCGACTCCTCGATTCCGATGCCGTACTGAAGGCTGGCAATCCCCTTCCCTACGCACCCACCCGCGACACTTGCACACTCCTCGTGGTGGATGACGAACCCGCCGTGCTCACTCTCTTGATGCACCAACTCGGCGGCGAATTCGAAGTTTTAACGGCGAACAGCGTAGATAAGGCAAAACAGATCGTTTCGACGCGTTCGGTCGATATCGTGATGACCGACTTGCAATTGCCCGATGCCTCGGGGATGCACCTCTTGGAATGGGTCAACCGGAATTCTATTCGTACCGCTAGGGTTCTCGTCACCGGCACGGCTCGACTCCAAGATGCTGCCGATGCCATTAACTGCTGCCGGGTGCACCGCTTGATCCTCAAACCGTGGCGCGGCATCGATCTGCTCAACCATCTGAAAGATGTGGCCAAGAGTTTGTTGCTGGAACGCAGCCACGATCAACTTTTGGTGGATATGCGGGCGTTGAACGCCGAACTCGAACAGCGGGTGCAAGAACGCACCCAAGATCTCAAGGTGATGAACCAAATTCTCGGGAAGATGGCCCTGACGGACGCCCTCACCGGCTTGCCGAATCGCCGGGCGATCGACATCGTCGCCCGCAAAGAGATGCTCCGCCGAACGCGGGTGAATGCACCGATTTCCTTGGGTTTGGTGGATGCGGATCGTTTCAAACAAATCAACACCCTACACCTCCTCTCCGGCGGGGATCACGTCCTTTCGCAACTGGCCAAGACGTTGCAGCGCACCGTTCGCGCCACCGATTCCGTCGGCCGCGTCGGCGGCGAAGAATTCCTCGTCATCGCCCCCGAAACCGATTTGGAGGGTGCCCGCATCCTAGGCGAACGACTGCGGATTGCCGTTCAAGATTCGGTCCTCGAATTCCACGGAACGCTGATCCCACTCACGATCAGTATCGGCTTCGCCACCGCCGAGGCCGATTGCCCGTGCAATTACGAACAACTCCGCGAGAAAGCCGCCGCCAACCTCGCCGAAGCAAAAGCCGAAGGTAGAAATCTTTGCGTGGCTAAATCGGTCAAGACGGAAAGTTTCAACGCGCGTTGATCGTTCGCCTATAATTCTTTGTATCAGTGCCTTCCGCCCCGGTTTTTCTATCTACGAGGAACATTTCGATGACTCGCCTTTTCTCTTTCGCCGGAATCTTGAGTTTGGTTCTTTCGTTCCACGCCCGCGCCGAGGAAGCCCCCAAATACACCGGGGTATGGGTGAAGGAGGCCGATGGCTTGAGCCTGACCGTAAACTTCACCAAGCCGGGCGAACTCGATTACAAAGTGGAAGCCGGCGAGAATTCCATTACGATGCATTGCACGTACACAACCGAGAAAGACGGGTTGGTGAAGGTGAAAATGACCAAGAAAACGTTGAAAGGGGAGTTCCCGTTCGATCCCAAAGACGGTTTCACGTTCCAATTCAAATTGAAGGTCGAGAAGAAAGAAGCCACGATTTCCGATTTCGATGCCAACGAGAACGCCGAGGCTGGAAAAGGGGCTGTGGAAGGCAAGTACACGAAGAAAGAAGCTAAGTAATTTCGCATCAGCCTGATTCACCGAAAGCCGGGGTTCAACCCTCGGCTTTTTTCATTCCTTGGAAGTAATCCGCTTCGCTTCTGTCCTGAACCCGTGACTACACTTCAATCATTTTCGGAAATTCTTTTCGGCGAAGCATAGGAATTCCGCTCCGCTCTGAATCTCCTCTGGCAGCGCAATTCTGGCTGAAATCTGTTGGGAAATCGGGTTGCGGCCCCGAGTGTGGCCCTCGTTTTTTCTCGCAAATCGGCTTGGGTGTCCACTCGGGCATGAAAATTCGATGCCGGTCGTAACAAATTTGATTGCAAAGTTATTGCACAGCGAGTACTTTATTCTCACAGACGACTTGCCGGTAATCGGCATGCTCCCGCGAAGCACCCTCACTCATTTTCCATCGGAGCCATGAGCATGAGTTTTAAGTTCAAACCGACACTTTTCCGTTTGGAATCCCGCGACAACCCTTCCTCCACCGATCCCTTCCAAGTTATCGTTGTCGAACCGACGGTGCCGCCGAGCGAGGAAGCTCCTCCACCGGTCGCAGGTGAAAATGATCCGGGAGTGCCATTGCCCGCCAACCCGCCGAGCGAAGGCGAAGTCGAAGCGCCGGTGCTGCCACCCGTAGAAGTGATAGATGAAACTCTTCCGCCGATCGACCCGGATGATGTGCCGCCGCCGATCGGCGATGAAGGTGCGGATGTTCCATTCGATGATTCTGGCCTCGAATCCGAAGGCGAGGAACTTCCCCCGCCTCCTCCGATCGATGGCGATGGTGTGGATACTCCCGTGATCGAAGATAATGACCCGGCTCCGGGCGAATCCGATCCTGATTCCGTTCCCCCGCCCATCGGTTGATCTGCAATCTCTGAAGGTATCAACGAAAAACCCCGGTCATTCGACCGGGGTTTTTTCGTTGGTTCCAATGCCCCTTCCCCCAACGGGAGAGGGTAAGATAAAACTGCCGTTCGCCTTAAAACCCGCTGCGGATGGGATTCCATAAGAGTCGCAAGAATGATCTACCGATTACTCACCGCATCAATCATCTTCGCGTCCTCTGCTCTCACCGCGGCGGAACGCGCGGCCAAGCCCAACATCGTGATCATTTTCACCGACGATCAAGGCTACGCCGACGTCGGCTGTTTCGGCGCGAAAGGTTTGGTTACGCCGAATTTGGATCGGTTGGCCAAGGACGGCGTCCGCTTCACCGATTTCTACGTTTCGCAGGCGGTTTGCTCGGCCTCACGGGCATCGCTACTCACGGGGTGTTATTCCAACCGCGTCGGCATCCACGGTGCCCTCGGGCCGAATGCGAACATCGGTTTGAATCCTGAGGAAACCACCTTGGCGGAAGTTTGCAAATCCCGGGGCTACGCCACGGGCATGGTGGGTAAATGGCACTTGGGCAGCCGCCCGGAATTCTTCCCCACCAAGCAAGGGTTCGATTCCTACCTCGGCCTTCCCTATTCCAACGATATGTGGCCTCACCACCCGGAAGCCAAAAAGGGAACGTACCCCAACTTGCCGATGTACGACGGCGATACGATCGTGAACCCGAATGTTTCCCCGAACGATCAATCGAAGCTCACCGCAGCATACACCGAACGCGCGGTGAAGTTCCTCGGCGAGAACAAAGCCAAACCCTTCTTTTTGTACGTCGCCCATTCGATGCCCCACGTTCCGCTCTTCGCCGGGCAATCGTTCCGGGGGAAATCCGAACGCGGCATCTACGGCGATGTGATCCAAGAAATCGACGCCTCCGTGGGCAGCATCCTCCAAGCCCTCGAAACGCACAAACTCGCCGAGAATACGCTGGTGATCTTCACATCGGATAACGGCCCGTGGCTCAGTTACGGTAACCACGGCGGCAGCGCCGAACCGTTGAGAGAAGGCAAAGGCACCGCGTGGGACGGCGGCGTTCGCGTGCCGATGATCGCACGGTGGCCAGGGGTGATCCCCGCGGGTTCCATCTGCAAGGAACCTGCCATGACCATCGACGTTCTGCCCACCGTGGCCAAATTCATCGGAGCCGAGTTGCCTAAAGAAAAGATCGATGGCTTGGACATCGGCCCGATGTTGCGGGGCGAACCGGGGGCGAAGTGCCCGCACGGAGCCTACTATTATTACTATCACACGAACGAATTGCACGCGCTTCGCAGCGGGCCGTGGAAACTCGTACTGCCGCACGCGTATCGAACCATGCAAGGGCAAGCACCGGGGAAGGATGGGGTTCCGGGGAAGTACAAGCAGGCGAAGATTGAAAAGGCGCAACTATTCAATTTGACCTCCGACGTTGGAGAATCGAAGGATGTGGCGGCCGAGAATCCGGGCGTGGTGAAGAAGTTGTTGGAATATGCGGAACTGGCCCGGGAAGATTTGGGCGACGCACTCACAAAACGAACCGGCAAAGGACTGAGGGAACCGGGCCGTGCGGCGAAGCCGTAATCAGGATCGTTTCGGCGTGCCGTTCATGTGCCGGGTGGCCGTCACGCGATCGTACATCAGTTCGACGACCTTTTCCAAATGCTCGATGTATTCGGAACCGGCAATTACCCGGACGTGATCGATTAACTGCCTGCGGCGTTCGATCATCGACACGCACTGTTCGACGCCCAAGCGTTCCATGGCGCCGCCCGGTTCCTGCATCGCCAACAACTCGGTGATTTCTTCGGGCAGAAATTCTTCGGCCCGCTCGGTATTGCGTTCCAGCCACGAAACCATTTCTGGCAAATTCGCCTTCGATTGCAGGAGTTTCACCGCTTCTTCGTTTGCCGGCGGCTTGCCGTGCATACGCGGGAGCAGGCGTTCGAGCGGGAGCGTGCGCAGTTCGTTGACGGTGAGGCCGAGGGCATCGGCACACTGCGAAACAGTGGCGTTGCGGAGGCGGCGTTTCGGCCCCGCCGTGAGGATTTGTCGAATCGTGTGGCGGTTGAGTTGGGCGATCCGGGCGAAATCTTCCTGATTCCAGCCCCTCTCTTCGACTAAACGCGCGATCTTGAATGCGAGTTCCATCTCGCCGGTGGCCGTGGTCATGGCTTACTCCGCCGCAAATCGCAGTGCTTCCGGGTGCATGCGGAAATCCTATGGCGAGCGCTTCCCGATGCCAGTGCCGATTGGGGGAATTGAGCGAAGTTTGCACAAAGCGATCGTGAAACGACCACGCGGCCCCGGAAAACCGGAGCCGCGCAGGATGTGTGTACTCCCCTCTCCCCTTGCGGGAAAAAGGGGAAAATAGGCTTAGTAACGGCTGTTGCTACCCACGACCAAAGGTGCCGTTGGGATCACCAAGGTGGTGGTCTTCGGTTTAGGTTCTTCCTTCGGCTTCGGCATTTCCTTGGGGGCTTCAACCGGAACGGCAGGAGCCACGGCGGGGGCGCCGGTGCTGCAACCACCGGGGGTACCGCAACCGCTGGTGCAGCTGTCACAGGTCGCTTCGCAAGGCTTCTTGCTGAAGCGGGCTTTGATCCGTTCCAAGAGGCCGGGCTTCTTGGCGCAAGGATCGCAGACTACTTCACAGGTCGGAGCACAAACCGGAGCCGGGGCACAAACCGGAGCCGGTGCACAAACCGGAGCCGGTGCACAAACCGGAGCCGGTGCCGCACAAGCGGGGGCACAGGTCGGGGCGGGGCAACAATCGTTGCTCTTCTTGGCGAAGCAAGCCTTGATGCGATCCATCAAGGTGACGCGCGGGCCACAGGCCGGTGCACAAGCGGTTTCGCAAACGGGTGCGGTAGCCGCACAGCCGCCGCAGTTGGTCGAGCCGCCGCCGAAGCCAGGCGACAAGACGGCACTCATCAAAAGTAAAGCAGTGTTCACAGTATCAAACCTCCTCAAGGAACTCAGGGACGCAAGCCACGGTGCTTTCACGGTGCCATCGGGCGACCGGGAGAACCGGAGGGGCTTCGGGTGTCCTGTTTCGATCCCGGCAACGAGCCGGAATACGAATCCGAAGTAACTTCGAGAACTATCGCCCATTTTTATGGGGGCGTTGAAAACTCGGAAGGAAATATCCCCGGCCCCACACGAAAAGCGGTCGGGTTAAAGCCAATCTGCGCACGGCGCCGCGGGGAACTGTTGTTTCCACGGTAACTGCCATTCCGTTTCGGTAAACTATCCGTTTCACAGAATGCCCGGAGAATCGCTTTGCCCCGCGCCACCCGCGAATGGCACCTCGCCCCCACCGAGGATGCCGCATGCCAACAACTCGCCAAGAACGCGGGGGTCTCCCCGATCGTGGCCCAACTTCTATTGAATCGCGGCCTATCCGATCCCAAAGAAGTTCGTTCGTTCCTCGATTCCCCCATGTCCGGATTGCACGCGCCCCATTTGCTCCCCGGCTTGGAACTCGCCGTGGAGATCATTCACAAAACGATCCTCAACTCCGGCAAAATCTGTATCTACGGCGATTACGATGTCGACGGCACCACCGGCACGGCCATCCTGCTGAATCTACTGCAACGCCTCAACGCCCCGGTCAGCTTCTATGTTCCCCACCGCTTGGACGAAGGCTACGGCGTGAACGCCGCGGCCGTTCGCCAACTCGCCGCCGACGGCGTGGCCCTCCTTATCACGGTCGATTGCGGCATCGCCAGCATCGCCGAGACGGCCTTGGCCAAGGAACTCGGCCTCGCGATCATCATTACCGATCACCACGAGATGAAGGCCGAACTGCCCGCGGCCGATGCGGTCGTCCACCCGAGGTTGCCCGATTCCCAATATCCCTTCGGCGGCTTGTGCGGTGCGGGCGTCGCCTTCAAATTGGCGTGGGCACTCGCCCAGCGAATCTCGGGATCCGAACGGGTCACGGCCGATTTGCGGGAATTCCTCCTCGATGCGATGGGCCTTTCCGCGTTGGGCCTGATCGCCGATGTGGTGCCGTTGCGGAACGAGAACCGCGTGTTCGTCAAACACGGGTTGAAGCGATTGGTCGCGGCGCCGCCCGTGGGCATTCAAGCTCTGCTCACCGTATCGGGGTTGGCCGAGGGGAAGCCGCTGCGGGCCGAAGATGTTGGCTACCGAGTGGCCCCGCGCATCAACGCCGCCGGCCGGTTGGGCTGCGCCCGCTTGGTCGTCGAACTGCTGACCACGAAGAGCGCGGTGAAGGCGAAGGAAATCGCCGAGTTCCTCGAAGGGCAGAACAAGGAACGCCAAGCGATCGAACGCAAGATCGTGAAGGAGGCCCGCGATTCGGTAGAAGCCGAGGGTTACCACACTCGGAGCGCCATCGTGCTGGCGAACGCCGATTGGCACGCCGGGGTGGTGGGCATCGTCGCCGGGCGGATCGCGGAATACTACGCGCGGCCGACGTTGATCGTGGCCTTGAAAGAGGAAGGCATCTCGACCGGTTCCGCGCGCTCCGTAGCCGGGATCGCCGTGAACCGAGCGTTGCAAGCGTGCGACGACATCCTCGAAGGCCACGGCGGTCACGCTGCCGCCGCGGGGTTCAAAGTGAAGAATGGGAACGTGGCGGAGTTGCGGGAGCGTTTCTGCAAAGCGATTTCCGAACTCAGCCCGAGCGGCCCCGCTTCACCGCAACTCCACCTCGATGCGGAACTCCCGCTGGCGTCCCTCACCTACGGCTTGCTCCAAGACATCGATAAACTCGAACCCTACGGTTCGGAGAACCCGAGGCCGAAATTCCTCGCCACCGGCTTAACGATCGAAATGCCCAAGAAAATGGGCCAAGGCGAGCGGCACCTTTCGTTCCGGGTGAAGCAAGGGAACACCACGCTGCGGGCCGTGGCCTTCGGCATGGCCGAACACTTGGACGACCTTCTTTCTCAGGGAGGGCAATGCTGCTTGGCGTTCACCCCGAAGATCAACGAATGGAACGGCGCCCGCCGCGTGGAACTCGAAGTGATCGATTACCAACCGGGCACCACGGCCAAGCTTTCGTAGTAAAAATGGGATTCGAGCGTGCCACACAAAATCGTAGCGGTTCTTTGCCGCACTAAGGATCGTGTGTAAAGTAGAACCGCTACGATATTGTGAAGACCGCTCTATAACGGCACCCGCGGAAGGAAAATCATCCCAATCCGAGGTCGCTGCGGGGGAGCAAATCCCGCGGGTTCCGGGCGTTCTGCCGTTCGTACACTCTCGGTTTGCCGAGGGTTTCGCCGGGGGTGCGCGGGCAGGCTTTGTTCCTCGCGTGAGCCAATCGCAGCAGCAGCGCTAAGCACGCTTCGCAAGCGAGCGAGTAGGTTTTCAATTCGTGGGTCATCCCGTCGCTCCACTCTGCGGCGATTTTGAATCGAACCGGATGCGAGCAGTTTTCGCTATGGCATGCGACCGGATATTCGAGGGGCATGGCTGCGCTCAACACAGGGGGAAAGGGATCTCGTCGCCGCGGATCTCGGCGAGGGCATTCAACGCGGCTCGGAGTTCGGCTTCTTTTTTGTTCCGGCCCCAAACCGGGGTGTAACGCTGCCCCGAGATTTCCGCCGAGATCTTGAAGCATTTATCGTGATCGGGGCCTTGTTCATCGAGAACGAGGTACCGCGGCGGATTGCCGAATTGTTTCTGGGCCAGCTGTTGCAATTGCGATTTCGCATTGTTGCCGATGGCATCCTCGGCGACCCGATCCACCTCCGGTTCCACGAAATCGGCCACGAAGCCGCGGGCGATTCCGTAACCGCCATCGAGGAAGATCGCCGCGACGAGCGCCTCGAACACATCCGCGAGAATGTTCGAAGGGATTTCCCCACTCGTAGAGACCCCTTTCCCGAGGAAGAGGTAATCGCCCAATCCGACTTGCTTGCTGAACTCGGCGCACGTCTTCCGGCTGACGACCACCGATTTCACCTTCGTCATGTCCCCTTCTTGGTAATCCGGGAACCGGGAATAGAGGATTTCGCAAGTGACGAGGCCGAGCACGCTATCCCCGAGGAATTCCATACGTTCGTTGGAACCTTGGCGCGTGAAGGCCCCCGAGGTGTGCGTGAGGGCCGCCCGGAGGAGTTCGGGCTTTTGGAAACGGTAGCCGATCGCCTTTTGGCAATCGGCGAGAATTTTCAACTCGCGGGAATGGGGGTGATCCATCGGCGGCATAGTGCGAATCGCGGGCGGGCCAGTGTGAGAGGATACGGTGAAGGTAACGTTTGCGTGCGGGAGTGTCAACAAACTCAACGATTTGTTTGGCCGCGGCACGAGTCTTCGAGCGGAGCGCTTCGCTCGAAGACTCGCATCGCGGATCGGGTAGAATCCATTCATTCACCCGGAACCATAACGATCTTCCCCGAAAGGGTTCCCGCTTTGCCGAGGGTGTTCTCTTCCTGCAACTGGTGGGCGGCGGAAGCATCCCGAAATGGGAACACCTTGCCGATATGCGGTTTCAGCGTTCCTGCTTTCATCCAACGGTTCATGTCTTCCGCGCAGGCCCGCTGTTCCTCCGGCGTGCAATTGAACATGGCGAACCCCAACAATTGCAGGCCCTTCACGTAGAAGGCGCCGTTCGGCAGAGTCGGCTCGGCGTTGCGGCCCGCCATCACGATGATGCGACCACGCGGGGCCATCATTTCCACGGTGGGAGCGAAATCGGTGGGGGGTTGAGTTTCGTAGTACACGTCGATGCCGCGGCCAGCCGTGGCGTCTTTCACGGCGTGGATGATGTCGTCGGTCTTGTAGTTGATGGTCGCATCGGCACCGAACTGTTTCGCCAGCGCCGCCTTGGCTTCAGAGCCGACCGTCGCGATCACCTTCGCCCCGGCGATCTTCGCCATTTGAATCACGCACAGGCCCACGCCGCCGGTGCCGCCGTTTACAAATACCGTTTGGCCCGCCTGAAGGTTGCCGCGCCAGAACAGCCCGAGGTGAGCCGTGATGCCGACCAAGGCGAGGGCCGCCGCGGTTTGTTCGGGAACGCCGTCGGGCAACGGATAGAGGAAATCTTCATTTACCGCCGCGAACTCGGCGAACGTCCCTTGGCGACCGAGCATTCCTTGGTTGCTTCCCCACACCCGGTCGCCGATTTTGAACCGTTTGCAACCCGTGCCCACCGCCTCGACCGTTCCCGCGAGATCGGCACCCGGAACGAAGGGGAACGGCGTGGGCATCTTCACCAAACCGCCGCGGATGTAGACATCCAACGGGTTCACGCTCGCCGCCGATACGCGAACGAGCACTTCCCCCGGCTTCGGTTCCGGCGTGGCGATTTCCCCATAGTGGATTACTTCGGGGGTGCCGATCCCATCGTAATAGGCTGCGTGCATTCGATTCTCCCTATTGTCCGACAATCGGAGAAGGTAAGATATAGAAGACACCTGCTCACGGAGGAATCCCGGATGACGGAACCGAGGCTGACCGAGTATGGCCAAGCGTTCGACGCGAGCAGCATGGTCGCGCCGCCGGATGTCGCGGTGTTCGAACTCGAACCGGAACACCCCGGCCTCGGCGATGCCGAGTATATTGCCCGGCGGAAGTTCCTCTTCGACCTAACGCGCAAGCAACGGCTCGAACGTCTCGGCCCGCCGTTCGTCGAATACACGAATGAAGAAACCCGTATCTGGCGCGAAGTGACGATCCAACTCGACGAACTCCACCACAAATACGCCAGCGAAATCTATCTGAAAGCGAAGAAGGAACTGGCGATCACTTCGGATTCGATCCCGCAACTCCGCACACTCAGCGAACGGGTGCAACGCGAAACGAACATGCACCTCGTGCCCGCGGAGGGTGCCCTACCCTACCGTACGTTTTACGAATCGATCGCCGAGCGGGGTTTCCCCGTCACGCAGTTCCTCCGGCACGGGAGCCATCCGGAATTCACGCCGGAACCGGACATGATCCACGATTGCTTGGGGCACGTGCCGCCGCTGATGAACCGCGATTACGCGGAGTTGCTCACGCTCATCGGCAAAGCCGCCGCGACCACGCCGCACGGCGATCAAGTGTTGGCCCTCAAGCGGTTCAGTTGGTTCAGTATCGAATTCGGATTGATCGAGGAGCACGGCGAAGTGAAAGTCTTCGGTGCCGGCATCCAATCGAGTTTCGGCGAAATCCCTCATTCGCTGTTCAGCAAGGATGCCCGCCGACGGCCGTTCCTCACGAACGATGTGATCGAACAGGATTACGATCCTTCCAAGATGCAAGTCGATTTCTTCATCGCCCCGAGCTTCGCATTCCTCCGGCAAGAGTTAGAAGGGCTGGTGCGGCGATTCGGAATTATTGTCGGGAACTAACCTCGGAGGCACGGAGAAGAATCAACAGTAGGAAACATGGATCACGATGAAGAATTGAGTGGTGTAGTCATCGGTGCGGCCACTGAAGTGCAGAAGTTGGGTATAAGAATTGAATGCTAACCACGGAGTCACGGGGGCACGGAGAAAACAAGGAGATTGTAGATGGATCATGAAGAAGAATTGACCGGCGAAGTGATCGGTGCGGCCATTGAAGTGCATCACGTTTTAGGGCCGGGCCTGCTCGAATCGGTTCGGTATAAGAATTGAATGCTAACCACGGAGTCACGGGGGCACGGA
>Ga0105046_10007932_pt1 | contig 16673 bp, 18 predicted proteins | sample MAT03_FD_78385 | JGI IMG/M metagenome (GOLD analysis project Ga0105046, IMG submission 78385) | Freshwater microbial communities from Lake Fryxell liftoff mats and glacier meltwater in Antarctica - MAT-03 (megahit assembly) | ecosystem: Environmental > Aquatic > Freshwater > Ice > Liftoff...
GCCCTCATTGTCCTGCGTGCAGGTGGTTCCCTCCCGGCATGGGCGGGCGTTGCGCGTGTGGGCATGTGGGGGGTGGTGGGCCTCTTTGGCCTCAATGTGCTCGGCAACCTCGCAGCGAAGGACCTGCGCGAGACCCTGCTCTTCACGCCGGTAGCGTTGGTCCTTTTCTTCCTTGCGTTGCGCGTGGCCATGGGGCGCGAATGAGATATGGCTGTGCAAGGTCCCAAGGCGCATGACCAACAGCGGTTCAAGATCAGCAACGGCACACACATCCTCCTCGAAGACCATGGTGGTGCCATCACCGGGCTTGAACGTGATCGTTGTTGTCCTTGTGTGATCCGGGGCACATACGGGGAAGATATCTTTAGGGCATTCGTCACTGAATGCCATGTCCATGAACGCATCACAAGTACCCGGGGTCACCGAACACCTTAGCGCGGAGGAGGCGCAGGCAATGGATGAGCTGGTGCCCATCCGCACCTTCGCGAAAGGAACGGTGCTCTTGGAAGCCGGTGCGGTAGCCACCGCATCGTATTACGCGATAAAGGGCTGCGTGCGCCTCTACTACATGGTGGATGGCGACGAGCGCACTACGGCCTTCTACACCGAGGGCCAGTCCATCGCGAGCTTGCACAGCTTCGTGAACCAGGTGCCGGCTAACCACTATCTGGCGTGCGTGGAGGAGAGCACGTTGGCGGTGTGGAGCTACACCGGTGAGAAGGAACTGTTCCGCCGCTTCCCCCGGTTGGAGTCGTTTTGCCGCGTGAGCTTGGAGAACGATTTCGGGCAGCACCAGGAACTACTGGCCTCCTTCATCATCAAGACCCCGGAAGAGCGCTACACGGAACTGATGGCCACGCGGCCCGATCTTTTGCAACGCGTGCCGCAATACCTGTTGGCCAGCTACCTCGGCGTGAAGCCTGAGTCCCTGAGCCGGATCCGCAAACGGATGCTGCGTAAGCGTGGCGTAATGGGTACGGACATTGGTGCCACTAGGCCGCGACGTTGATCACCACATTGCCCCGCTTATGTCCCTGCTCGGCGTAGCGGTGTGCCTCCACCATGGCTTCCAGCGGATAGCGCCGATCTATCACGGCCTTGAGCTTACCGGCTTCGACGAGCGTCTTGATGTAAGACGCATCCGCAGGATCGCCTTTCGAGCCACCACCGATCACCCGATGACCGCTGAAACGATGGGGCAAGGCCATATGCAGAAAGTCCGAAGGGCTCGCGAAGCTGGTGAGGTAGATGCCGCCTCGCTCCAACAGGTTCTTGCACTGCACATAGGAGGCCTTGCCCACCGTGCTGAAGATCACATCGTAGGTGTGACCGCTCGCGGTGAAGTCCTCCTTGGTGTAGTCGATCACGCGATCGGCGCACAGTGAACGCACCAGTTCGACATTGGCGGTGCTGCACAACCCGGTGACGTGCGCGCCGTAGCTCTTCGCGATCTGCACGGCTGCGGTACCGATTGATCCCGAAGCACCGTGGACGAGCACAAGCTGTCCCGGCTGGATCTTCGCGGTGCGCAAGAAGTGCAGCGCCGTGAGCGCACCCACGGTGAGCGTCGCGGCTTCTTCGCTGCCCATGTTCGTGGGCAGCAGTGCGATCTGCGCATCCTGCGGAAGAGAGATGTATTCGGCATAGGTGCCCGATCCCATGCCCGTGGAACCGAATACGCGATCGCCTACGCGGAACCGCGTGACCTTGCTTCCAACGGCTTCCACTTCACCGGCCAGCTCGTGCCCCAGGATGGGCAGCTTGGGAGTGAAGAAGCCGAACATGAAACGCACCGCGAAGGGATCCGCTTTCCGCAGGCGGATGTCGCCCGAGGTGACCGTGGTCGTGTGGATCTTGATCAATACTTCATGGTCCTTCGGTGTGGGCTTCGCCACCTGCTTCAGTTGAAGTACTTCGGGTGCGCCGTACGTTCCGTATACAATGGCCTTCATCATGGTGTGTGTTGTTTGTTCGATGCGACAAAAGTCCCGTGGCCCTGCACCACGATCCGTTGACCTCGGTTAAGAAGCGTTCAGAAGGTTAAGGCGTAGCCGACGCCGGGCGTCGGGTTGAAGCGCACGTCCTTGTCCGGCGCGACCAGCGCGAGGAGACCGATGCTCAGGTGCAGCCCTTTCCACGCTCTCCAGCGGAAACCCACATCGAGCGCGCCCGCGTTCGCGTCCTTGTATTCGCGGCTGGTGCCGCGCAAGTAGCTCAGTTGGGCGTAGAAGGAACTCGGGGCCTCCTTTTTCCCCACCGGCGCGAACCAGTACGTAACACCCGCCTTGGCGAATTCGGTGGTGACACCCGACTAGAAATTCGTGACGTAGTACCCAGCATGCACCGACATGTTGTAGCGCTGGTACTCCAAGCCGATGGAGGGGTTGCGAAACCCGTTCACACTTATCTGGTTCTTTGGAAAGCGGCTTTGGGCATGGCCCATACCTGTGAGCAGAGAGAACGTGGAGGTGAGGAGAAGGGCCTTTGCGGTCATGGTAGCATTCCACCGCGTTCAATGGAATGGGTTCCGGGTCGGGTGGAGCGGACTGGTCCGAGCGGTAAGGTCTCCCGTTGGGTGAGCTGCTCCAAACGCCGGGAAGCACGTAAACCGGCTTGTACGATGTAAGCAGGAAGTTGCCGTTGCTCAAACTGTCCACCAGTTCCCAACGCGCGGCCAAGGAGTGCGTTTCCTTGAAGAGCTCGTTGCGCTGTTGAGCGCCCGCAGACGTACTTAGGGCACAGGCAAGCCACAACACCAAGGCCCGTGGTGCCTTCCTGCCTCGGGCCAGGATCCTCAATTGATCTTGCGCCCCGTTAGCAGTCGATACACGATAAGGATGAGGGCGATCACCAGCAGAAGGTGAATAATGCCGCCCACGTTCGGGAAGGCGAAGAAGCCCGCCAGCCAACCGATGATCAGCACGATGATGAGGAGATTGAGCAGGTTGTTCATGGCTGGGGGTCGTATTTGTGTGACAATGTAGCGCTCAACAGCCTTGGTGAACATCATACCAAACAAAGATGGATCGGTGGACGATACACCTCGCTCCCTTGGATCGCCACATTTGCGGGTAACCGAGGCGTGGGAACGGAACAGCCACATGTTCCATGTGCGTGTCCATCAAGTCCGGGCAGCGCTATCCGGAAGGTCCCGGGCGGTCGGAACAGTTGGAACGGATCGATCCTCGACATAAGGCGGCCAGTGATCAGACCGAGGTTTTCCCCAAGACTAAGTGGAAATGACTCCTCATAAATAGGAAAAGGAGGGCGATGATCGAGTTCAAACCGGTTTGGCATGAAATAAGAAGTCCGCCAATGGACAAACACCAAACCCCATGTCCGAACCAGGAAACACTCTTTCTTATTCCTCTAAAGATCTCGATGAATTCGGCTATATCATCACTTCGAAAATGGCCCGTGCAGAAGAAGCGCTGCGCGATGCCAGAGAAAGCCTCATACTTGGTTCTACGAACGACACCGCCGATACGGACTTCGCAAGGCACGAAATGGAAGATGGACAACCGGCACTTGAACGCGAAGAACTCATGCGCACCGTTTCGGGTGAGGGGAAATTCATCCTTGAACTACAGCACGCACTTAGCCGCATCCGGACAGGCACATACGGCGTATGTCGTGCAACCGGTCTACTTATACCGAAGGAACGCCTGCGGGTGGTTCCACACGCGACATTGTCCATGGTCGGCAAGCAGCTCCAACTGGTGAAATGATCATGGACCACACCAACGCCTCCCGGACAAAACGCTCTCTTGCGGAACACGCTGCGCAAGTGGATCACGCGAAACTGGCTGAACGTGCAAGGGTGGAGGACATCCGTAGCGAGCCATATGAAATGGACGAGATCGTGCTGCATTCGAGGGTAAGACCCGGGCGTTTGCCTGATAGCCTACCGCACCTTTGATCGTGGTGGTGGGGCCCGGACAAATGCTACGTCCAGATGGGTGCCTTTGCGCCTAGTGAGAACATCGCAAGAAAGTGGGCTACTGCGAACGGCTCAAGGTTCGATCGCATGTGCTCAAAGCACTTGGGATTTGTTGATGACCTGATTCCCCACTTGGGGAAGTGCCGCGATGCTCTTTCAATACATCCATCACCTTCGATAGTTGCTTTTTGAACGCTTCACCGTTGCCCTCCTTCAGACAATGCTCCTTCACATGGTCCAACATTCTCCGCACCTTGCTCGGCACGGTGGGTGGTCGGGCGCATTTCGCCGGTGTACCCCACAGCTCTACGCAGGCATCGCATAGCGCCCGCTCTGCGCAAGTAGCATTGGTCAAGTTCAGGGCCATCCCATAGAGCATGGGAGCATGGCGATCATATAGTTCGTCGAAGGTGGGCATGGCAGCGGAGGGTTTAAAGCGTTGCACTGGTGTAGGATCATCAGGGAGCAATGCCCGTTCCGGGATCAGGCGGTGGTCTTCTCCAGTACCGGATAGTCCGTATAGCCCGCCGCACCCGGAGTATAGAAGGTCTTTTGATCAGGTTCGTTCAATGGTGCGTTCGTGCGCATGCGTTCCACCAGATCGGGGTTGGCAAGAAAAGAACGACCGAACGCAGCCAGTTGGCCAAGTCCATTTCCAAGTGCGGTTTCCGCCTTCGCCTTGTCCAATCCACCACTCACGATGATCGTTCCGCCGAACGCATCGCGGATCTCATCCTTCATGCGGGTTGGCACTTCGGGCATACCCATGGAGCTGTGGTCCACGATGTGGATGTAAGCCAACTTCAGTTTGCCCAAGCCAGCGGCCAACTCCACGAACTGCGCCTCCAGACCATCCCAGATCCCCATGTCGCTGAAGCCACCGAAGGGCGATAGCCGAATACCGGTACGTTCGGCACCAATTGCTTCCACTACTGCCGTGGCCACTTCCAGCCCGAAGCGGTTGCGGTTGGCGGATGTACCGCCGTATGCATCGGTCCGCAGGTTGGAAGCGGTATTCAGGAATTGATCGATGAGGTAGCCATTGGCCCCATGCAGTTCTACGCCATCGAAGCCAGCCTCCATGGCCATGGTCGATGCATGCACATATTCACGGATCGCTTGCTCGATATCATGTTGGGTCATAGCCCTTGGAACGGGGTAGGGTTGAGGTCCGTCAATATCGGTGAACATTTCACCGCTCAACTGCACGGCCGATGGTGCCACCACTTCCGCGCCCTTGGGCATATTTGCCGGGTGCGACACGCGGCCCGTATGCATCAACTGCACGAAGATCTTGCCGCCTTTCGCATGCACGGCATCGGTCACCTTTTTCCAACCTGCTACCTGCTCGGGGCTGTACATGCCTGGAATGCGTGGATAGCCCAGTCCGTTCGGCGAAGGCGCTGTTCCCTCGGTGATCAGCAGACCAGCATCCGCACGTTGGGCGTAATAGGTTTTCATCAGGTCGTTCGGGACATTGTCAATGGCACGTGAGCGTGTCAAAGGGGCCATCACGATGCGGTTGCTCAATTCGATGGGGCCAAGAGAATAAGTGTTGAAGAGGTCGTTGGTATGCTTGCTCATGTCCGTGTTGCGGGATCCCTGCGGTTGTTTGGGTTGACGATGCGATCGAGGCTTGATGCTCAGAAGCTGATGGCAGCCTCCACCATGATCCCGTTGAAGGCGGCACCGGCAAACTTGGTGCCTTCCCATCCTGGTCCCGTGCGCTCTTCTGCCACGTATTCCACTTTGGCCAAGATGTTCGGTGTCATGAACCAGCCACCGCCCACGTTGTAGCGGGCAATGTCCTTCAAGGCATCAACCTCTTTGCTCTTGCCGCTCACGGTATTGTACCGCCCACCGAGGTAGAATTGCTCCTGCTTACCGAAACGGAACAGCAGCTCCCCGGCCAGTTGGGTGTACGAACCATCGCCGGTTTCGGCACCTGCGGCCAGTTCATAGATGCCGAAGAACTCCAAGCCCTTGAACTTCACGAAAGGGTTCACTTGGATGGCCGTGATCTTGGTGAAGCGCGCATTGACGCGTGGCTCGAAATCCGAACCGCCCTGCACCAAGCTATGGTACACGGAATAGTACCGGCCTCCCGCGCGATCACCACCATAGAGCCAAGTGCCCGTGCTGCTGCCATGGTTGATGTACCAGGATCCGGTGAGGCGTACGCGCAGGTCTTCGCTCACCTGGCCATCATAGCCCAGTTTGCCGAAGAAGGAGAGTGCATTGTCGGTTTGGTCGTTCACCACAACGCTCTGGTTCAGCTTGCCGTTGCTTACACCCAGCACCATCAGGAAACCTTTCACTTGAACGTTCACATCGGCGAAGGCTTCGGTGGTGAACGAGTCCATGATGTAGTTGCCTACGAACGGGTTGTAGATCGCCGAGGCGTTGTCCGTGCGCCGGAAGTGGGCGTCGCCGTAGTTCACTTCATCCAGACCCACGGTGAGGGTGGTGTACCGCATCAGGCCTTCCAAGAATCCTTTCCGGATGAAGTTCAGCTTATCGATGCGCAAGTGCCCGCCTTTCACCCAAGCTTCCGAATGGTGGCGGGAAGAGAGGTAGGTGCGCAAGTGCATCCGCACACCGTCCGCTAATTGCACATTCAGGTTCAGGTTGGCAGTTGGCAAATTCAGGTCACTGCCAAGGTCCACGAGGGTATCGCCCGCGTTGGTCTGTGACAGACCTTGGAACTGGAGGGCGAAATCGCCACCTACCCGCACCTTGATCTTCGTGAATGTCGTGGTATCGGTCTTGGGTGGCTCGAATTGGTTGAGCCCGGCCTTGGAAGGTGGACGGAAGAATTGTAGGTCCGATCCGAATTGTGCCCGGGTGGTCGCGGCAATTGAAAGCAGCGAGAAAAGGAGAATGAAACGAGTGTTCAGGGATATCATCATTCAAACGCGCTTTACAGTAATGGTGTAATGGAGTGTGATAGCGTCACCAGTTTTGATGGTGCCGAAAACAACGGTCGGTGGCTGCACGTCGTGATCGCTCATATTGAAGGTGAATTCGCCGACCAGCACGTAGGCACCTTCCTCCCAGGATTCGATCCCTGCTTCCAAGGTCACTTGCTTGGTGACACCCGCCACGGTGAGCATTCCAGCGCCGCTCACGGTGTGGCCTTCCATGCGGAAATCGGTTCCTTTGAAGGTGATGGTGGGGAAGGCATCGGCCTTCATGGCCTTGTAGGTATTGTTGTCCATGGACTTGTTGCCGCTCTTCAGGCTGCGCACCGGGGCTTGGAACACGATGTCGTTCACCAGCTTGTCCTTTACATGGATGGCCAAGGTGAATTCCTCCAGCGCGCTATCCCAGTCATGCAGCGTGGATGTGCCTGTAAGGGTCACCTTGCTTTCGTCGGGCACCAGCACGTACGCCTGTGCTTGCACCAACATGGTCAGGAACACCAAGGGTGCAAATAAGAATGAACGGATGCGGGAGGTAGGGTTGGACAATGGCTTGTGTTCCATGGGGTGGGGTTCAGGGTGTAAGAAGGTCAGGATGTACGCACGCATCATTGCGCCAGGTATCCGCCATCCACGTTGTAGTAGGATCCTGTAACGAACGAGGCCTTGTCCGAGGCAAGCCATAGGACCAGCTCGGCCACTTCGTCCGCCGTGCCCAAACGCTTCATCGGGTGCATCGCTGCGATACCCTCCATCTGCTCCTTTTCGAGGTTATCATCCAGCAGTGGTGTTTTGATGAAGCCCGGTCCCACCGCATTGACGCGGATGCCTTGTGTGGCATATTCCAGCGCGGCATTCTCCGTAAGGCCGACCACGCCGTGCTTCGCTGCGACGTATGCCCCGGACATTGGGAAGCCCACTTTACCCAAGATCGAGGCCATGTTCACGATCGCGCCGCCCTTGTTCTTCAGCATCGCTGGGATCTGGTAGCGCATACCGTAGAACACGCCGCTCAGGTTGATGCTGATCACCTTGTCCCAGCCATCGATCGGATACTCGCCTATCATTGCCTGCGGCCCTCCGATGCCGGCGTTGTTCACGGCGATATCCAAATGACCGAACTGCTTCACGGTCTCGGCCACCATGTGTTCACAGTCCTTCGGGTTGGACACATCTGCTTTCACCATCGCGCCCTGACCACCGTTCTTTTTCACTTCGGCGAGTACGCGTTCCGCGCCTTCCATATCCATGTCGGCCAGCATGACGCTGGCCCCGTTGCGTGCGAAAAGCAATGTTGTTGCTTCCCCGATCCCCGAACCTGCGCCGGTGATCAGCGCGATCTTGTTCTTCAGCATGATGTAATGATAAAATGGATGATGCGGACCGGACCGAATATCCATCGCCGCGACACCTGGATCGCGGGAATACCGTGCCGCTATTGCAATGACCGCTACCAGTGGATCATGCCCGGATGGAACGGGGTGATCGTTGCCCGATCACCCCGATCATTCCCCCATGGTCAGTGTGCGTTCCTAATGCAGTGGTCCGTTCCACCCGCCCGGCTCAAGAGGTCGCCGCTCGATACCTCCGGGTGATCTGAGAGCAACCACTTGGATAGCAGAAGCCACGGAGCGCTGCGGGGCTTTTGCGTTAGGGGTCGCGGAGGCGGTTTGAGAATATTGGGCCGCTGGCCTAAGGATAACACTGTAATGAACCAAGCTTCAATTGGACCACACCGCATAGCCCTTCCGGCGCAATTCCAAGGTAAGTCCTTTCTCCACGGCCAGTGCTTCCGTCCGACCCAAGGACCCGATGTCCTGGTACAAGCTCGGTCGCAAGTAGAGCCCGTACTTCTTCACAATAGCGGCGGAGAGATCGTGGCCTTTTGCATTGCGGTATCCCGTCTTGTGTTGCTTGAACCGTTCTTGCGGCGTCTTGCTCGTCATGCCCACGTACAGGCATTGCTGCACGCCGTTGAACTGCGGATTGGCCTCACGGAATTTGCGGTCCTCGGAGAAGACCTTGCGAGAAAGTTCGATCACGTAAACGCGGTAGGCGGTTGGCATGGGGCGCTGCGGAAAGGTATTGCGCGGAGCAGGGTTTTCCCAACGGAATAAAGGTTTGAATTGGCGGTTCATAAAAGGAACTGCTTGAAATAGGACCGCTGACCTACTTTCGTTTGACCGATCCACCTCCGCATGCACACTCGACAGTTCGTCTTGGTCATTTTATTGCTGTCGGCATGCCTGATCAACGGGCAGGTCTTGCAGCCGATCAGCGCCTCGATCCTGCCTGCGGATGATGGCATTCGTGTTGCGGTGGCGGCGCACCTATCGGTTTATCCACCCCCCTTCAGTAGCACTCTTTATTTGGAAGATGACACAATGCGCTTCCAAGCCTGTTACTTCACGACAGGAATTTTCGGTCAGACTTTTTGGGCAAGATGGGAAACGGTGTTTATTCCCGCAGATCAATTACGGGGCTGTCAATTGGTCGTGGACTTCAACGAGGTCGGCAACTTCACATCCTCGGCAATTGATACGATCCCAAGGGCCACATATGGTCCTTTCACCGTGTGTTCAGTTGGGCTTGAAGAATTGGTCCACGAGGCCTTTCGGCTTGGTCCGAATCCATTCTTGGATCATGTTGTCATTCATTCCGAAACTGCCGCCAACGTGGTCGTGGAGTGCATTGATCCGACCGGCCGAATGGTATATAGCAAGAACCGGTTGTTCAACCAAGGTGCCAACATTTTAGTATTCCCTGATCTAGCGTCAAGCCTGTACATCGTGCGGATCCGATCGACAGAGGCCACATGGCAACGTGTGGTGGTGAAGGAATAGGGATCTTACGCCGCTACCAACCCGAACCCGAGAGCCTTTCCTGAACGGTAACAAGGACCGTGCGTGTTCTTTCTGTTGAAATTGTTCGGCACCCCGCACGTTCCAAAAGTCGCGATGCGCTACTCTCGTCATGAAGCGGTGGAGCTGCGCTACGGATCGGATGCACAACTGAAACCCATTGACCATGGACACCACTCATCTCCTTACGGTTCGTTCGATCATATTGTCGGGCCTCCTTATGGGCGGTCTTCGTACGATCGCTCCCGCACAATTCAGCAATGCGCGGTGGATCCAGCAGCACCAGACCTGGCGCGCCGACTACGAGCCCATGGATATGGATGGCGATGGCGATCTGGACGTGGCCATCTTCGATACCATGGGCGAATTGGCCTGGCTGGAGAATGATGGGAATGATGTGTTCGAAGAGCGGCATTCCATCGATTCGTTCAATAATGGTTTCGGACAATTCGAGGTCGGCGATGTGAATGGCGACGGGGCTAACGACTTCGTAGTTTACTCCGCCTCCGCCCACAGGCTCGCGTGGTCGAAAAATCTCGGTGGGGGTGAGTTCTCGACATATCAAACGATCTATGAACCGGAGTACTCCTCTATGACAATGGAGCTTGGTGACCTGGACCACGACGGCGATGTTGAACTCGTTGCCGCTTTTGCAGGTACGCCTGATCACGTACATGTCTTCGACCTGGTCCCTGGGACAACGGAGTTCACGGACCTAGGAGCATTCTATGTCGGGAACTTCTTCATCCGAGACATGAAGCTCCTCGATGTGAACCTCGATGGGCACCTTGATCTGATAATAGCGCACAGCGACAGCCTTGGCGTGTTCCAGATCAACGGTACAGGCGACAACGGGTTTGGGTCCGGGTCCCAGATGTTCTCCGATTCATTGAACATCAAACACATGTTCGTTGCGGACATGGATGGAGATTCGGACCAGGACCTTGTTGTGCAGTATAACGGGGGAGTGGGCCTGATCGAAAACAACGGAGGGGTGCTCTTGCAGCCGACCCTGCTGTATGCCGTGGACCATTACTATCCGCCCATTGTGGGGGATATTGATGGCGATGGCGATGTTGACGTGATCGACGACAACTATGCAACGGTGGATTGGTACCACAACAACGCTGGCGATTTTTCCGAGCGCTCCGTGTTCACCTCCAACCACTTCGAACATGTAAGCCTATATGACTTGGACTTCGACGGTGATCTCGAAGTGTTTGGCGGTACGGATGCCGGTTCGTTCATTGGCTTCTACGAGAACCTGGGCAATGACCAATTCGCTGGCCTTGCACCTGTAGGCCGAGGAGTTGCCGGTGCACACGACATGAAAATGGCCGACCTTGATGGCGATGGCCTTAAGGATCTCGTGGTTGCTTCGGCAGGCGATAGTCGGTTGCTTTGGTATCCCAGCGATCGACAGAAATTCCTTGAGCCTTACGTGATCATAGACATTCAAGCGACCACCGTGAACAGTTTGGCGATCAAGGACGACGACGCGGATGGGGACATGGATATTTTGGCCGGGTTAAAGAATCCTGCTCTTGTGGTGCGCTATGAGAATCTTGGAGGTGGCGTATTTGCGGATCGTGTCATTATCGCGGATTCCGTTTATCAAGTGAATGAATTGATCAGCGCCGATCTGGACGATGACGGGATCGAAGAGCTTGTTATCGGTGGCATCAGTGGCGTGTTCATGATGCACCTTACCGGACTGGGCCTATATGGCGAAACGTCGGTGGTGGACACACTCGGCCTGATCACCCATGACATGGAAATTGCGGACTTGGATATGGATGGAGCCTTGGACCTGGTTGTGGCCTCGTATGGAGAGCACTCCGTGTACTGGTATGCGAACAATGGCACCGGAACATTCGGCCCACGGCAAACGATAACCATGACTGCGGGTGTTGTTGGAGCGGCGCAGGTCGCGGATCTGGATGGGGACGGGGACAACGATGTCCTTACGACCAACAATGGCCCCCACATGGTCTGGTTCGCGAACGACGGGGCGGGATCTTTCACCTTGGCCAACATCATAGATCCGGTAAGCGACGATGTTGGATCGCTGCGTTGCCTGGACATGGACATGGATGGCGATGTGGACATACTTGCCTCGTTCGACAATGGCGGTGGTATGCAAGGAGCCATAGCTTGGTATCCGAACGACGGAGCCGGTGGATTTACCGAACGCCGCTCCCTAATGGATGGGCTGCGCTGGCTCGGTTGGCCCGACCTGTTGGACCTGGATTCTGACGGTGACCCGGATGTCATCTTCAGCGAATTCTATAAACCTTCGATCCGGTATTTCGAGAACTTGGTGCTTGGTGGAACACGCGTTCGGGGCCATGTCTATTCGGATGAGGACGGGGATGGTGTGCGGGATCCCGACGAGCCACCGGTGCCCATGGTGTTCGTTGTTTGCGACCCGGATGTTTCCTCGCCCATCTCCGGACCCGATGGCCTTTTCTATCTGTACCTGCCAGAAGGGAACTACGAGATCTCGCCGGCCAACTTACCTGAGTTTTGGGGCGTGGTATCCGATCCAGCCACCTACCACATTCAAGTGCTTGGCAACATACCGCTGATCGACAGTTTGGATCTCGGCCTTGCGCCGGTGATCGACACCACACTGGTACGTCCGCATATCGATGTGCTGGCTGCTCCATGCGGTGGCGAGACCATCCACTATCTAACACTGGTGAATGCCGGTACCACCATCGCTTCGGGAGTGGTTTCGTACTCCATTGATCCCGCCTACGAATTCCTAAACAGCACACCACCGCCGGACAGTGTGGTGGGCAACAACTTCTTCTGGCATTTCAGCGACCTTCCGTACATGCAGCCTTGGGCTATTTCATGCGCGGTGGTCAACCCCACTTCCAACGAACTTGCCGATCTGGTGCAAGAGAACGCGCTCACCGTAACCACAGCCTACCCGGACGGTAGCCCGATGTGGACGTACACCGCCACCCTGCCGATCGCCTTGCTGTGCAGCTACGACCCCAACGACAAAGCCGTTCTACCCAAAGGGCATGGCGAGCATGGTGCGATCGCGCATGACATCGAACGCCTCACTTACACGATCCGGTTCCAGAACATCGGAGCGGGGCCAGCATTCGATGTGCGGGTCCGTGACCGCCTGTCGGAACACCTCGACCCGGCCACCGTGCGGCTCGATTCGTGGTCGCATGTTCCAACGGATCTACGTGTTGAAGCTGATGGTGAACTGGCCGTGGAATTCGCCGGGATCATGCTCCCTGGGAACGATATGGACTCGTTGGGTAGCCAGGGCTTCATCACCTTCAATGTGGCCGTACGACCGGACAGACCCGCGCTGACCGAAGTGCGTAACACAGCCGAGATCCATTTCGATTTCGAAGAAGGCATCATGACCAATACCACCTTGAACACCTTGGTCAACTGTGCGAACTGGTTGCCATCGATCACCACGTTGGAAGACGGCACCTTGGAGGCCACCTCCGGAACCAGCTACCAGTGGTTGTTGGATGGAATGCTACTGCCCGGCGATACCCTGCAACAACTTTATCCGCTCCAAGCCGGCACCTATACCGCGCAGGTGATCGATCACTATGGATGCAGTACCACATCGGATGGTGTGCAAGTGGTCATAACCTCCGTTCCTCTAAACAATGGATCGAACTTCAAGCTCTATCCGAACATCACCAGCGGCCAGTTCCGCGTGGTCTTGGACCGTCCACTTGCACATTTAGGCCTGATCGAACTCGTGGATATGCAGGGCCGTACCCTGCGAACATGGCCGTCCAATGCGTCTGGAACTATCGTCTTGGATGCATCGGGTTCAGCCGCGGGCATGTACATCGTACGGGTCACGGATAACGGAATGGTGCAAGGTGTTGCTGGACTGGTGATCCGTTGATCGATCCATTCGGCGAAGGCCGCTTATCTGCGGATCCGAAACGGTCGAAACGCAGGGTCGGGAATAGTCTTCGGTCGCAACGGCTCGGTCATTCATGTCAGTAGTTGGTGGAGCGACCCATTCGATCTGGATGTATACCGGCGGTCATTGGAGTAGGCACGCTATGATGAAGATGTACTGTTCGAGCCTGTAGCCCAGTATGGCACTGTATAACGCGGGCAACGCAATTTCATCCCACATCATGAACATTCTGATCGTCCGCGATCAGGACTTCGAGCGGTTCTGCATCCCGCATGGCGGGACTGCGGAATGAGAAGCCCCAGTTGATCGTTCCGCTCCCCATGCACCACCGAATCGGAGACCCCTTCCACGATCATCAGTTCCGGGATCGAAGTCGTACCTTCATTCCGAACCCGCTTGGGAACATGCCGAACCTCCCCACACGATTGATCATGGTCATGGGTCTGCCCGGTTCGGGCAAGACCTATTTCGCGGATGCCTTGGCACAGCGGATGGGTGCAGCGCATTTCAATTCCGACCGGATCCGCAAGGAACAGGAAGCGGAGCCGGGCTATACCGCGCAGGACCGGTCGGTGGTCTATGCGCGCATGTTCACCCGCGTCACCGATACCCTGCAGCAGGGCGGCACCGTGATCGTGGATGCCACCTTTTCCAAGGCCGCCTACCGCGACCCTTACTTGCAATGGGCGCATGCGCATCGGGTGCCGGTACACCTCATTGCGCTGGAAGCTTCGGAATCCATCATCGCCGAGCGGGTGGGCCGGAAAAGACCGGATAGCGATGCCGACTTCGCCGTCTATTTGAAGATCAAGGCAGAGCAGGAACCGATCATCCAGGAACATTTGGAATTGAACACCAACTTAGGAACCACCTCGGCGTACATCGCGACCGCCTTGGCATACGTCAACGGAACAAACACATGATACGGGAGCAGATCGATGAACTCGTGGCGCATGGGGGCTTCCCGCAGGACCTCGCCGCAGTGGACCTGATCGAGACGCACATCTCCTATGTGATCCTTTGCACGAGCAAGGTCTACAAGATCAAGAAGGCGGTCAACCTCGGCTTTTTGGATTTCTCCACCGTGGAAAAGCGCAAGCACTTCGTAGAAGATGAACTGCTTTTGAACCATCGCCTCTGTCCGGTGATGTACCTGCGCACCCTACCGGTAACCCTGCACGAAGGCCGGTATGTGATCGGCGGAACGGATGGAGAGGTGATCGACCATGCATTGGAAATGGAGCGCATCGACAACGCGCTGGAGATGGATCGGATGCTGGCGCGCGGGCTTGTCCACACGGATGACATAGACCGGGTGCTCGAGGTGCTGATCCCCTTCCACCGGGGTGCGACCATCATCCGGGGAAAGGTCACCGCTGCGGATATCGCGTCGGATTTTGCGGATGTGGCGGGCATCACGGAGTACTGTGCGGCCGCACTGGGTCCTGCGCAAGCCGCGGCCTTGACCGCGAGCATCGCCTTCGCGAAATACTTCCTGGCCACACATGCGGAACTGATCGCCGAACGGGATCGCGAAGGCTTCATCCGCGATGTACACGGCGACCTGCATGCGGGCAACATCTTCCTCACCGAACGGCCGCTCCTGTTCGACTGCATCGAATTCGACGCGCATTACCGGCGGATCGACCTGCTCAATGAACTGGCCTTCTTCACCATGGAACTGGACTTCGCCGGATACCCGGACCTGGGCGAACACCTCATGCGCCGCTACAACAGCGACTTCCCGGTAATGCGCACTGCCGAGGAGGAAAGCCTATACCTCTTCTACAAACTCTACCGCGCCAATGTGCGCATGAAGATCAACGCGATCCGGGCACAGCAGGTCAACGATGCCCCGGAACAAGCGAAGCGGAAGGCCTTGTTCGAAGGGTATTTCAACTTGTACAGCGCCTACTGGACGCGGTTGAAGGCCGAGGCATGATCTCGATGTAGTCTTTGGGATCATCTTGATACGTACAAGCAAAGGGCGTTACGGTCATCCAGAAGCCATCCGCGTTCACCGGTTTGCTGGGGGAGCCTCTATGGACCGGTCTAGTGTACCCATGGGATAGTTCCCGGTTACCGCGTAACTCACCAACCCATATAGGGCGATGATCAAGACGATGGGGAGCAGGATGCGACGCACGAACCTGTCGGCGGGGGTGCGGAACGGCTTACGACTGACGGAGATCGTGTGCTGCATGGGGTGGGGTCTTTGACCTTGTACAGCCAACCTGATGCCGATCGCATCGCCCGCTTGGGAACAGGGCATCCATTCAGGGATGTGGGCAATGAATGCCCCATTGGATTGCATAATCCGGGCGCAAAGTCCGGCCATGGCGGTCACCGGCGCACACGGCAGGTATGCGCCATCAGTTCGTTCGGTCATACCGGGCCTTGGCGAACATGAAGAGCCCGAAGAGCAAGAGCCCCACGCTTACGGTGCCCAATAAGAGTGTGCCGAAGGTGCGTCCACCCACGAATTCCAAGGCACCCTTGATGCCCCGGTATTTCTCAGGTTCACTGGTCAGCGCCACGCGGATGAGGAAATAGCCGATCACGGCATTGACCATCCCCCAAGCCAAGTGACCGCCCATTCCGATGATGCGGTATCCCCGTCGCTCCCATTTGGACATGTCCGCCCCGCCCAACTCCTCCATCAATTGCTGCTTCGATCCCCGCACCGCCATGATGATACCCACAACGATGACGATGATGCCTATAAGCCCTAGGATCCATTCGCCCCAGGGGATCTTCAGGGTGAATTGGAGCACTTTGTTCGTTGTTCCTTGGTCCGCGCTGGTTTTCGGTTCGATCCACAGCAGGGAGAAGGCGAACACCGACAGCAGCCCATAGAAAGTGCCGCCAATGGCTTGGACCACACGTTCACCGATGCCCACAAGCTTGGGGCGCCGGTCCTCATTGTTCTCGAACGCCTTCAGCCAGCGCCACACGCCATGGGCCAAAAGCCCAAGGCCAAGTATCGTGACCAAGGCCAAGCCGAAGGTTTGCGCATGTAACCATACCAA
>Ga0105046_10007933_pt1 | contig 16673 bp, 16 predicted proteins | sample MAT03_FD_78385 | JGI IMG/M metagenome (GOLD analysis project Ga0105046, IMG submission 78385) | Freshwater microbial communities from Lake Fryxell liftoff mats and glacier meltwater in Antarctica - MAT-03 (megahit assembly) | ecosystem: Environmental > Aquatic > Freshwater > Ice > Liftoff...
CCCCCGATCCCACCGCGGGCACCCCCCCCGATCCCACCGCCGGCGCCCCCGATCCCACGCCGGCCACCACCGCCGGCACCGATCCGCCCGACGACGACGACGACGACAACAAGCCCACCAAGCTACCGCCGCCCAAGCCGGACCTCTCGTTCGTCGCGCAGGAGGGCACGCTGTTCACGCCCAAGGCCCCGTCCGATATCGTCGCCTCGGTCGATGAGGCCAAGGCGGCCTGCGCTGGCCTCAAGTCGAAGAAGTTCGGCAAGCTCACGCAGTGGCGGCTCGCCAAGTCCGGCGAGGTTATCAAGTTCCAGAACACCACCGGCGTGCAAAAACTCGCCTACTGGGTCAGCGATCCCGTCAGCGCCGGTAGAGCCAAGCGCGTCGCGCTGGTCACTGGCAGCGTCAGCGAAGGCGACCCCAAGACCTTCACCCGCACGCGCCCATTCTGCGTCACCAAGCGCTGACCCCCGCGGGCAACCGGCCCGCCTGCCCGCTCGCCCGACGTGTTAACGTCAGCGCATGCCCTTCATGCGTGACCTATCCTTCCTGGCCTGCACGTTCGGCGCGGCGCTGACGGCCTGCGGCGACAACGGTAACACCACCGAGACCGACGCGACGACCACCAGCCCCGGCACCACCGGCACCACCGGCACTACCGGCACCACGCCGGGCACCACGCCGGGCACCACGCCGGGTACCAGCGAGCCTGGCACCACCACCGACGACGTCCCGACCACCGACCCGGCCACTTCGGACGCCACCTCGAGCCCGACCACCACGGACCCGACCACCACCACGACCACCGACCCTGGCACCACCACCGACGAGAGCACCACCGGCATGCAGCCCGTGTGCCCTTACACTCCCGTCGACGGCACGCCTGCGGTCGGTCTGGCGCTGGTCGCCAGCGGCTTCGACCGCCCGGTCCTTGCGATCTCCCATCCGAAGCAGCCGGACCGCCTATTCGTCGTCGAGCAGGGCGGCCACATCAAGATCCTCGAGCCCGGCATGACCATGGCCCCGCCGGACTCCGACGACTTCTTGTACGTCAAGGTCAAGAACGAGAACGCCAACGAGGTCGGCGCCGAGCAGGGCCTGCTCGGCTTCGCGTTCCACCCGAACTTCCCCGACGACCCGCGCGTGTACATCAATTACAACACCGCCGACTGGCAGGGCGCCGCCCCGACCTACATCGACGAGTACAAGCTCGACGCCAACGACCCCGACAAGGTCGACCCCGCCTCGCGTCGCCTCGTGTACGCCGTCGGCCAGCCCGCGGGCAATCACAACGGCGGCATGATCGCCTTCGGCGCGGACGGCATGCTCTTCATCGGTATGGGCGACGGCGGCGGCTCCAACGACCAGTTCAACACCGGCCGCGACCCCTCCTCCCAGCACGCCAAGATCCTCCGCATCAACGTCGAGCCCGACGGCGCCCCCGACAGCAACAAGGCCTGCAACAACTGCCCCATGGTCAATGGCTTCGACTTCACCGTGCCCGCCGACAACCCCTTCGTCGGCGACAACGCCTATGCCCCGGAGGTCTACGCGCTCGGCATGCGCAACCCGTGGCGCTTCAGCTTCGACCCCGAGACCGACGTGCTCTACGTCGCCGACGTCGGGCAAAACCAGCACGAGGAGGTCTCGGTCGTCAAGGCCGGCGGCGACTACGGCTGGAGCGACATGGAGGGCAATCACTGCTTCGGCGGCGCCAACTGCGACGAGTCCGCCGCCCCCAACGCCGAGAACGCCGACGGCCTCAGCGCCCCGATCGCCGAGTACTCGCACGACGACAACAACCGCTGCTCGATCACCGGCGCGGCCGTCTATCGCTCCTGCGAGGTCCCGGCATGGGCCGGCGTGTACTTCTACGCCGACTACTGCTCCTCGGAGATCTTCGCGCTGCGCTGGGACGGCAGCAACGTCGACAACATGAACGTCGTCGCCAACACCAACGGTGAACCCATCATCGGCTCCGGTCAAAACGGCCTCGGCGACGTGTTCATCACCACCGTCGTCGTCAACGGCCTCAACACCCTCGTCGACGGCAAGGTCTATCGCATCGTCCCCCAGTGAGCGCCAAGACCAACGCCGCCCGCATCCTCGACAACCTCGGGGTCGCCCACGAGCTGCGAAGCTACGCCGTCGACCTCGAGGACCTCAGCGCCGTCAGCGTCGCCGCCGAGCTCGGCCTGCCGCCTGAGCAGGTGTTCAAGACCCTCGTCGCTCGCGGCGACCGCCACGGGGTCTGCCTCGCCCTGGTCGCCGGCGATGACCATCTCGACCTCAAGGCCCTCGCCCGCGCCACCGGAGATCGCCGCTGCGAGCTAGTCGCGCTGCGCGAGGTCCTGCCGCTGACCGGCTACATCCGCGGCGGCGTGACGGCCCTCGCCTGCAAGAAGGACTACCCGGTGCTCATCGACGAGTCTGCCCAGCTCCACCCCACGATCTCCGTCTCTGCTGGCGCCCGCGGCCTGCAGATCCTGCTCGCCCCCGAGGACTACGCCCGCGCCGTCCACGGCCGCTTCGTGCCGCTCACTGCCCACGCGTAGTTCGCCGTTTCGCGTCGGCCCCAGAAGGGCGATCATGCGCCGCATGCCTGCGCTTCCCTCTTGCTCGCGCTCGTCGCCACGACCCTCCAGGACGCCAGCTACTTCCAAACCTGCCTCGACTCGGGCGACGCCCAAGCCAAAGCCGACTGCCTCGAGACAATCGTCGTCGACCCCGCCAGCGAGGTCTGCATCGACGAGTTCAACTACGAGACCTGAGCCGCCGCCGCCGCAACAACAACGGCACCCACAGCATCCCGAGCCCCCCCGCGCTCCGGCAACCACAACCACCGCCCTCCTGCTCGCCCGTGGATGTGGATGATGTCGATGATGATGATGATGATGATGATGATGTGCCCGTCGGATCCATCGGCCCCACGCCCGTCGTCCCGGGCGCGGACGAGGTCACGCCGGTGGTCGGCGTCGCCCCGGTCTCACCCTCGCCACTACTCGACCCCGTCGAGCTCCCGGACTCGACCGGCGTCAGCCCCGTGAGTGGCACCGTCTGCGACCAGCTCGCCAGCTCGAGCGGCGCAGGAGCGAGCCCGGCGAACAGGTCGGCGACCGTCTGACCGGCCTCATTCGTCTTGTTCTCGTCGGCCAGGAACCCCACGTACTCCGGCGTGTTGATGACATACAGCAGGCGCACCGACAGGATCATCTCATCGGCGACCTCGGGCGTCGCGTCGAGCACCTGCGCCGCCGGAAACACATAGCTGACGTCGTCATAATTCGGCCAGGTCTGGTCCGGCAGCAGCGCGTAGCGATCTCCCACTGGATCGGTCTCGATGTCGGCCTTCAAGCCCTTCGGGGGGATCCGCGAGTCGAGCTCCCAGTGGTCGTTGCGCAGCAGGTGAAACCGCGTCTTGCTGGCCAGCTCGAGCGCGTGCCCCTCGTAGCTGCGAAGCTGCGGGTCGTCCGCGAGACCCTCGCCGTCGACCCAGCGCCCGGAGCTGTACACGACCTCCTCCCCGTGGCGCCCGAGCACCTCCAGCCACATCACGCGGCCCTCGCTGTAGCCGCTCGGCAGCTTGTGCCCCGTATTGTTGATGACCTTCACCGACCACCCGGAGATCCCCTGCGTCACGTCGACCATCGCTGGCGCCGTGACCTCGAGGGTCGCCGCCGTCGCCAGCGTGCGGTCGATGTTGTCGATCGCGATGTCGAAGTACACGTCGTCGAGCACCGCCTCGCCCGCCTCGCCATAGACCTGCTTGAGCAGCTCGACCATCCGTCGGTTCGCGCCCGCCAGGTCGTGTCGCCGCCCGCCGGTCGGATGCGTTTCGCCCTCCGTGTTGAACTCCGCGCAGCCGGCCACGTCCGCGACCGCCGGCATGTGGCAGTCGACGCAGCCCTTGAACCCCGGCCCCGCCTGCGCGTACGCGCTGCCCTCCCATTCGCTGTATGTACGCTGCTCGCCGAAGGCCACGCCCAGCGGCGTCCCTTCGGCGTCGACGCGCATCTTCGAGGTCGTGACATCGTGACAGGTGCCGCACGCGCGCGAGGTCCCGATGTAGTCGTCGGCGAGGTATCCGTGCTTCGGCACATTGCCGCCCTCGTAGTCCCACGGCCCGCGCTTGGGCACGTCGCCGTCGAGCCCGAGCACGTCGTCGATCTGATACTGCGCGTTGCCTGCGGGCGTCGCGTCGTCCGCCAACAACCGATGACACAGCTCGCAGTCGACGCCGCTGAGGTCGGCCGGCTCGAGCTCCTCGAGCGCGATCACCCCGCCGCGTTGGTCGACGAAGGCGCGGGGCACATGGCAGCGCATGCACAGCTCGGTGCCCCCCGGGTCGTCCTGGTGAGAGATCGCCACCCCTGCCCAGAACACCGGGTCGCGCGCCGAGTTGCCCATCATCGACGCCTGCCACGCCGCGGGCGTGATGTACGGCTCGCCGGCCAGCTCCTGCGGGTTCGCGAACGCGTGACACTTCACGCACTCCGCCGCCTCCTGCAGCGAGTTCGTCAGCGTGCCCGGCTCGGTCGGCGCAGCCACGGCCAAACCCGCGGCCATCGCGATATACACACCAAGCCCCGCCCACACCCCACAGCCCACCGATCGCTCGCGCATCCGAGGCACCATGTGCGCTATCGTAGCCCCGATGCGCGCCGCCCAGGTCCTCCCGCGCCCCCCCATCGCCGCGATGCACCGCACATCCCTCGCACCACTCGGCCTGTCCCCGCGCTGCCTGTCCGCGCTCGCCCTGGCGCTGCTCACCGCTTGTGCCACACCGCCGGCCGACAGCGCCGCTCCGCCGCAGCCCCAGCCCGCCCAGCCCGCACCCGCGCTCCCAACCCGCACCGCCAACACCGACGCCCGCGGCGCCGGCATGCAACCCGACTACGCCGGCGAGGCCGCCGCCCTGCGCGAGCACATGCTCGCGCGCCTCCCGACCCCCACGCCGACCGACCGCCGCGCCGCGTGCATCCGCATGCTCGACGCCGCCGCCTCCTTCTACGGCGCCATCGAAGCCGCCCCCGACCCGCGCAGCAAGCTGCTCGCCGACCTCGAAGCTACCCGCGCCGACGACCAGACCCGCTGCGAGCGCGAGACCAGCGTGCGCGCCGCGAGCTGCGTCGAGTTGCGCCTACAAGACCGCGACGCCGAGCTGCCCTGGCTGCTCGACCAGTGTGCCCGCGCCTTCCCCGACTGACCTGTCCCGAGGGACACCCGCACCACCCGCGACTGACCTGTCCCGAAGGACACACTCAATCGCATCGCACGAGCATCGCACGACCTCGCCACCCATTGCATTTTTTCGACGCCGGGTCAGCTTATTCCCCGCGCATGCCGCCACGCGACGACCTCCCCCACGAGCTCGAGGCTGACCCAAAGGCCAGGCGACTCGCGCGCAAGTCGAAGCGTCAGGAGAACCGCCGGCACATCATCCTCGCGTGCGCGCGCGACGTCTTGGTCGCCCACGGCCCGGTCGCCTTCACGATGGAGCAGCTCGCCGCGGCCGCCGGCACCAGCAAGGCCACGCTCTACTATTATTTTCGGTCGCGCGAGGAGGTCATCGGCGAGCTCGCGATCTCCGTGCTGCGGCGCGAGGCCCTGGCCCTCAGCCGCGTCGTCATCGCCGCCGAGACCGGCATCGAGGGCCTCGCCGCTCTGGTGCGCGCCCGCGTCGCCCACCACCTCGCCGACCCCGACGGCTATCGCATTCTCTACGTCTGGGCCCCCGTGCTCGGAGATCCGCAGCGCCAATGGATGTCCGAGGTCTACTCGCTCAGCGCCGTCGTCAACACCACCCTCGCGGCCAAGCTGCAGCGCGACCGCAAGGCTGGCCTGCTACATCCCGACGCCGACCCGCACCGACTCGCCGACCTCGCCTGGTGGACCGCCCAGGGTCTGCTCGGTCTCGCTATGGACCCACCCCGCACCAACCCCACATTTTCGTGGAGAGCCCTCTGTGATGAGGCCTGCAGCACCCTGCTCCGGGCCGCAAAAAGCGCGTAACCGCCCATTTTCCCCCGTCCGACCCCTCCCAGATCAGACAACCACAGAAAATCTACTCCATATCAAAACGAAACTTCCTACCGTGACGTTTGTCGATTTCTCGCAGACCGACCGGAGGAGAGTTTCATGTTCGAACACTACCTGCATCATCAGACCCCTGACACCCGCCGCCGCTGGAAGCTGGCGCTCGCGCTCAACGTCGCCGGCTTCGCCACTGCGGGCCTCGTCGGCTTCACCTGGCTCATGGACAAGATGATGATCGCCCAGGTCGCCCCGCCGACCGCCCACTTCGTCATGGTTCAGATGGCGATGGAGACCCTGCCGCCGCCGCCGCCTGCTCCGCCCGCCGCCCCGGCGGTCAAGGCCGAGGACGACCTCAAGCCCGAGCCCGACGAGGATCCGATGATCCCCCCCGAGACCTTTACGGAGACCCTGCCGACCCCGCGCGCTCGCCCGGCCAGGATCGTCGGCACCGGCTTGCCCACCAGCACCGGCACCTCGCCGATCGGTGGCCCGGCCGGGCTCGGCATCCCCGGCGGCATCCCTGGCATGCCTCCGATCACCGGCATCGCCGTGCGCCAGCCGAGCAAGCCGCAAGAGACCCGCACGCCGCTGCCGATCGCGACCGTCCGCGCGCAGGCGATCTACGCCCCGCCGCCCGATCAGGGCCAGCTCGGGGCCACCAGGGCCGCCACCTTCGATCGTCGCCCTGGCGAGAACGAGACCGCCTTCTGCGTCGACCCGACCGGTCGCACGGTCGACGTGCGCACCGTCAAGAAGTTCCCGAACGACCCCAAGGTCGACGAGATCTGTCGCGACACGATCAAGACCTGGCGCTTCAAGCCCTTCCTCGTCGACGGCAAGCCGACCCGGACCTGCAGCATTCAGGTCTTCAACATCTCCTTCAAGTGAACCTCACTGCACGCTGACGGTCGGCGCCCCCGGGAACTCGAGCGCCAGCGTGTACACGTCGCCCGGATTGCCCGCGAGGTACAGCGTGTGCGCATCGAAGCCCTCGCCGACGCCGAACTGCGCGTTGGCGACGTTGCTCGGGAACTTCGCCAGCTCGGTCGCCGCCTCGCTCGCCTCGCCGAGCTCGTCGAGCACCGCGCGAAACACCCGGCCGTTGCCCTGATCGACGATGTAGAGGTTGCCGCAAGCGTCGAGCGTCAGCCCGTCCGGGGCCCCGTCGATCGTCGTCACCAACTCCGGCGCGCCCGGCGACCCCATCGCGTCGATCGCGACCCTACGGACCTGCCCGCCCTGATAGTTGGTGTAGAACACCAGACCCCGCAGCGGGTCGTACACCACCCCGTTGGCGCTGCTCGCCAGGCCGCCGCTCACGATCGTCGTCGCCGTCAGGTCGGCGTCGATGCGCAGCACACGACTGCCCCCGAACTCGGTGATCCACACCCCGCCCTCGGTGTCGGGGTAGACGCCGTTGGGTCCGCTGAGACCGCCGACGAAGTCCGTGCTCGCGCCCTGCCCGTCGACCGCGATCACGACACCGTCCCCCGGCAGCGCCACCAGCAGCCGACCGTCCTGTAGATAGCGGGTCCCGTAGGCCTGCGGGATGTCCATCGCCACCGTCGTCTCGCTCTTGTCCGCGCGCACCACCACGATCTCCCCGCCCCGCTTGAGCGCCAGCCCGCCCTTGCCGTCGAACGCCAGGTCCTCGCTGCCCGAGAATCCGCTGACGAACAGCTCCGCCGTGAACGGCCCCGCCGTGATGCCCGTACAGTCGAGCCCACCACCGGTGGTCGCGCCCGTGGTCGTCGCCGGCTCACCACTGCTGTCCTGCGCGCCGCTGCTGTCGCTGCTGGTCGTGCTCGTGATGCTCGTCGTGCTCGTGCCCTCGCCGGTGCTCGTGCCCGCACCCGTCGTCGGCAGCTCGCCGCTCGACGACGGCCCGCCCGTACTCTCGCCGCCCGTGCTCGTACTCCCGCTGCTGGTCCCGGTCGTGGTCCCGCCCTCGCCGCCGCAACCAAACAGAACCAGAGAACACACCGTCGTCAGCGTCACGCGCATGGCCGGCAAGCTACGCCACGCGGCGCGTGACAGCAACGGGATCGGGCCGCGTCATCCACCACGCCCAGGCGATGAACAGCGCCTGAAACGGCAGCCGCGCCCACCAGATCCACGCGTCCATTGGTTCGGCCGTCATCTGCACCCCCGACGTCGCCATGTACACGTTGGCCGGGAACACCGCGACCAGCAGCGCGACCAGGCCCCACCCCGCCGCGACCCGCAGCCGCGGGATCAGCAGGCCCACCCCGCCGGCGATCTCGAACACGCCGCTGAGGTACACGAGCTCGAGGTGCCACGGCAGCCACGGCGGCATCGCGCGCACAAAGAACGCAGCCAGCGCGAAGTGCAGCACGCCCATCATGATCATGAACAGGGCCAGCAGACCCCACGCCAGGCGCTTGACCGGGGCTCGCGGCGCCCAGGTGCTGGCCGATGCGACATGTTCCACCGGCCCAGCCTACCCGTCGCGCGCGCAGTTGGACAACTCCGACGCGCGGGCATCGCTCTTGCGGGTCTGCCGGCGAATGCCGCATAACCGAGGTCGGCGCGCAGCACACCAGAGGCCTCCCGCGCAAGCGTTTGCACGCTCTCTCTGTGATCCGCAGCACCACGAAGTACCGCCGTTTCTTGGACTTTTCGATCACGCTATCTGCACAAAGACAGCCGACATGCTGACCGTACCCGAACGTATCGCCCGTCGTGTGTTGAATGCCCAGGGTCTGCGCAGCCGCTTCATCGAGACCCGCGTGGGTCGCATGCATGTGCTCGACAGCACCGGTGGAGGCAACCTGCCGCCCATCGTCATGCTCCACGGCTTGAGCGCCAACGCGATCTGCTACGCCGGCCTGCTCAAGCGCTTCGCCCCGCACACCCGCAGGGTCGTCGCCCCCGACATGCCCTCGCATGGCTTTAGCGCCACCCCCGTCGGCGGCCTCACCGACGCCGCGATGGTCACCGGCCTGAGCGAGGTCCTCGACCGCGTGCTCGCCGAATCCAACGAGCCCGCGATCCTCGTGGGTAACTCCATGGGAGGTTTGGCCGCCATCCGCTACGCCATCGCCCGCCCCGAGCGGGTCGCCGCCCTCGCCCTCGTGTCTCCCGGCGGCGCCCCGATGCCCGCCGCCCAGTTCGCCCAGTTCCTCGCCACCTTCGACATCTCGAGCCACCGCCAGGCCCTCGACTTCGTCGACGCCGTGTTCGCCAACGGGGCAGGCGTCCTGCGCCACGCCTTCGCCCACGGGATCCGCCAGCGCTTCACCCACCCCCAGCTCCGCCAACTACTCGCCACGATCACCCCGGAGCAGATGCTCGCCCCGAGCGAGCTGAGCGGGCTGCGCATCCCCACCCTCCTGGTGTGGGGTCGCGAGGAGCGTGTGCTGCCGCGCACCCACCTCGAATTCTTCCGCAAGCACCTCCCCAGCCACGCGGAGATCGAAGAATGGCCCAATTTCGGCCACATCGGCTTCCTTGAGCAGCCCGACGCCCTCGCCGCCCGCATCCTCGGCTTTGCCAGGGCCACCGCCGCCGGCGCGAAAAATCTTTCGCGGCGGTCGACGGGGTGTGGTGATTATGCAACACTCCGGGCATCCGCCTAGCCAAGCCATACCTTCGGGCTGTGGAAGCCCTCCCGCTTGAGTCGCTCGAGCGCGCAACCGACCGTGCCTCCGATGCACGCGCGGTAACGGCGCATTCGACGCACCCGAGCTACCCACTCCACCCCGTCCATGGCCCGCTCACCCCGGTCCCCGACCTCGCGCCAGAGCCCGAACGCCCCTCGGCCCCCCCGTGGGGCCAGGTGCGGGCCTCCGCGCTGGCCTCCGCGGTGGCCGGCTTCGACAAGCTCGCCCGCTACCACCGCCTCGAGGTGCGCGGCCTCGACCGCATCCCCGTCGATGGCCCTGCCCTGCTGGTAGGCAATCACAACGGCGGCCTCAACCCGGTCGACGGCCTGTTCCTGGTCCACTACTACCGGACCCTCGGCTACGACCGCCCGGTCTACATCCTCGCCCACGACATCCTGTTTCGCATCAAGAAGATGGCGCAGGTGCTCGAGTCCGTCGGCATCATCCGCGCCCGCAAGGGCCAGGCGCGCGAGCTGCTGGCAGCGGGCCACAAGGTCCTGGTGTTCCCTGGCGGCGACATCGAGTCGATGCGCCCCTTCCGTGAGCGCCGCAAGATCGTGCTCGCCGAGCGTCAAGGCTTCATCCACCTCGCGCTTCGCACCGGCGCACCGATCGTCCCAGTCGTCAGCGCCGGCTCGCACGAGACCCTGCTCATCCTCTCCCAGGGCACCCGCATCGCCCGCCTGATGAACCTGCCGCGCCTCGCTCGCCTCAACTCGCTTCCGCTGCTCCTCGCGGCCCCCTGGGGCCTCATGTGGGGCCCGACCTGCGCGCTGCCCTACCTGCCGCTCCCCGCCAAGATCACCGTGCAGATCGGTGAGCCCCTCGCGGTCGAGCGCTGCGAGGAGCCGGTCGTCCACGAGCGCACCCCGCCGATCTACGGCGCGGTGCAACGCTCGATGCAGGCGATCCTCGACGACCTGTACAGCGAGCGCCTGTTCCCGATCCTCGGCTAAAGCCCGCGTACAATGCCGAGGCCATGCGCCTCGCCATGCTCGGTCTGCTTGTCCTGCCCGTGATCTCGACCGCGGCCTGCTCCCGCCCGACGCCCGAGCATGAGGCCCTACCTGTCCCTGCGGACAGCCCACTCGCACCTGTCCCCGGAGACAGCCCGGCCCGCCCGTCGATCTACACCGAACCAGTGCCCGAGCTCGCCGAGGCGCGCCTGCTGTGCGACGCCCTGCACCTGCTGCCCGCGCTGCGCCGGGCCGCCTGCTGCCCGGGTGCGCCAGCCGACCCGCAGACCCAGACGGCCACCGACACCTGCGCCGCCGACCTCAGCGCCGCGGTCGCCGGCGGCGGCGTGGTCCTCGACGACGAGCGCCTCACCACCTGCATCGAGGCGCGCGAGCAGCAGCTCGCCGGCTGCGCCTGGGTCGGCCCGTCGCCGCCGCCGACCCCGGTCTCCTGCGCGGCCGCGGTGTACGGGACCCTGACTGCCCAGTCGCGCTGCCGGTCGCACCACGAGTGCGCCCCGGGCCTGCGCTGCGCGGACCTCGAACCACCGCGCCCGGGCCTGTGCGCCGCATCCACGGTCGACGGGTTCGACCCCGTCGACGTGCTCGCCCGCCACCTCCGCGACGACCTCCCGCTCGTCAGCGCAGCGCCGCCGGGTCGCTGTCGCAGCGACGCCGGTTGCCCGGGCGCCTGCCAGCCCGACGCCGCCGGCTCCGGCACCTGCGTCGCGCGCTGCGACCCCTGACCGATCTGTCCTGCGGGACAGGCTGGCGGTCCGACCTTGCACGCGCGCGATTTTGCGATAGCCTGCCTTGACGCCCATGCCTGGCCAGGATCAGCTCGACCTCTTCGGCGCGGCCGCGGTCCCGCCAGCGACCGCCAAGCTCGCATCACGGACCACTGCCAGCCATGGCCCCGTCGCGCCGGCCGAGCAGCTCGCCGAGCTCGCCGAGCTCGCCCGCGCCATGCCGCCCGGGCTGCGCATGGGCACCTCGTCGTGGGCCTACACCGGCTGGGGCGGGCTGGTCTATGACAAGGCCTACCCGCAAAACCGGCTGTCGCGCGAGGGCCTCGCCGCCTACGCGAAGCACCCGCTGCTGCGCGGCGTCGGGGTCGACCGCAGTTATTACGCGCCGCCCACCGCCGACGAGTTCGCCGCCTACGCCGCTGCCGTGCCGCCCGGGTTTCGCTTCCTCGTCAAGGCGCACGAGGCCTGCACGATCGCCGTGTATCCGCGGCACGCCAGATATGGCGCCCTGCGCGGCCAGCCGAACGCACGCTTCCTCGACCCCGTCTACGCGCGCGAGCAGGTCCTCGGCCCGACCCTCGCCGGCCTCGGCGACGCGGCGGGACCGTTGCTGTTTCAATTCTCCCCGACCGACGTCGAGGCCCTCGGCGGCCCGCGCTGGTTCGCCGATCGCCTGCAGCGCTTCCTCTCCGAGCTGCCCCGCGGTCCCCTCTACGCCGTCGAGATCCGCAACCGCGAGCTGCTGACCGGCGCCTACAGCGACGCGCTCGCCAGTTGCGGCGTATGCCACTGCATCAACGTCTACCCGGGCATGCCGATGCCCGGCGTGCAGTTCGATCGCACCCGGCAAGACCTCGCCCCGGCCGTCGTGTGCCGGTGGATGTTGCACCCGCGCATGAACTGGGAGCAAGCCGAGGTCGCCTACGCGCCCTTCGATCGCATCGTCGACGCCGACGACGAGCGGCGCCAAGACCTCGCCCGCGTGTGCTTGCGGGCCGAGGCGCTCGGCCTGCCGACCCAGGTCATCGTCAACAACAACGCCGAGGGCTGCTCGCCGCTGACGATCGTCGCGCTCGCCCGCGAAGTCGTAAAGCTGCGCGCCGCGACCCCGGCCTGATCGCGCCGACGCGGTCAGGTCCGTGAGCAGCGTCCGCCGCTGCCGTGAGCGGCGTCCGCTGCTGCCGTGAGCGGCGTCCGCCGCGGCGCCGGCGCTGCGGCGCCCGCGACGCCCGCCTCGGCTTGCGCCGCGCAGGGCCCGGAGGCCATAGTGGCCGCGTCGTGGGGGCGTGATGACCGAAGGACCGGTGACCAAGGGGCGGCGATTCTTTAGACTCGCGGGGATGACCGCGCAGGTCGCGAGCAGCTACGCGACCACGCGGATCAAGTCGATCTTTCAATCCGACGAGAACGCCGAGACCGACCTCAAGGCCGCGCACGAGCGCAATGGCAGCCGGATCGCCAAGACCCTGGGGGAGCTCAAGGGCGCGGTGATGAAGGTCGGCCAGATGGCCTCGATCGCCAGCGACATCTTGCCCAAGGAGCTCGCAGAGGCCCTGCGCGGGCTCCAGCGGCAGGCCCCGCCGGTCGACTACGAGGTCATCGCCGGGCAGGTCGAGCGCGAGCTCGGCTCGCCGCCCGAGCGCCTCTTCAAGTTCTTCGACCGCACTCCATTTGCGTCGGCGTCGATCGGTCAAGTCCACCGCGCGACCACCGATGACGGCCGCGAGGTCGTCGTCAAGGTCCAGTACCCGGGGGTCGACACCGCCGTCAGCTCGGACCTCTCGCAGCTCAAGCTGGTGCTCAAGGCCAGCGGGCTGGTCAAGGTGCGCAAGCAGGCGCTCGACGAGGTGTTCCGCGAGGTCAAGGCGCGGCTCGCCGAGGAGCTCGACTACTGCAACGAGGCCGACAACGTCCGCAAGTTCCGCGAGTTCCACGCTCGCCACCCCTTCGTCGTGATCCCCGACGTGGTCGGCGAGCGCTCGGCGCAGCGGGTGCTGACGCTGACCTACGAGCCCGGCGATCACATCTCCGATCTCACAGCGCTCGGCTACGATCAGGCCACGCGCGACCTCCTGGGCGCGCACCTGTTCAAGCTGTTGGTGGACGAGCTGTTCGAGTTTCGCAACCTCCACGCCGACCCGAACCCCGGCAACTTCGCGTTTCGCCGCGACGGCAGCGTGGTCCTCTATGACTTCGGCTGCGTCAAGCAGATCCCCGACGCGATCATCAACGCCTACGGTCAGACGATCCGCTGCGGCCTCGAGGAGGACTATGCCGGCGTCGAGCAGGGCCTGCGCGCGCTCGGGGTCCTCAACCCCGACGGCCCGCGCGTCGAGCTCGAGTACTACAAGCCCTGGCGCGACCTCTTCGCCCTGCCGTTTCTGGCCGACGACATCTTCGACTTCGGCCGCTCGACGATCCACGACGACGTGATCAAGCAGGTCCCCGCCGCGCTCAAGCGTCTGGAGTCGTTCCAGCCGCCGTCCGAGCTGGTGTTCATCGACCGGGCGATCGCCGGGCACTACGGCAACCTGCGAAAGCTCGGCGCGCGCGGGCACTTCCTCGCCATGCTGCGCCCGTACATCTATCCCCAGCCGGCCTAAACGCTAGCGGCCGCGCACCAGGCCCGCGAGGCTGCGCCCGTCGATCGCGCCCGGCACGGTGAGCCCCAGCAACTCCGCCAGCGTCGGCGCCACGTCCGTGGTGCCGACCGGCTGCTCGTGGACCCCCGCTCGCACCCCCGCGCCGAAGAACAACACCGGCACGTGCGTGTCGTACTCGTAAGGCGAACCGTGGCTGGTGCCGCGCGCCTGCGCATCCACCAAGTTCCATTGCTTGAAGCGTATCTGCACGTCCGGGCTGCGACCCACGAAGTAGCTGCGGCGGTAGTTGGCGTGGAACGGGCGGGTGTCGTCGCGAGGGCCGGCCAGCTCGGCGGCGGTGAAGGTGTCGGCGACGAAGTCGAGGCCACGTAGCGCCTGCGCCACGGCGCTGTGCACCTCCGCAGGCGGACGCCCGGTCACCGCAGCGAGCCACACGCCGTCCTCGCCGAGGTGCAGGAGGGTCTGCGGCGGCGCCCCGAGCTGCGTGAGCGCCGCCGAGATCGCAGCGCGGGCCTTCGCGCGGTACTCGGCCGAGGGCACCCGGCGCGCCGAGCTGTGGCCGCGCAGGCGGGCCTCCTCGGGCAGCGGCATGGCCCCGTGGTCGGACGTCAGGGCCAGCACGTAGCTGTCCTTTCCGACATGTTCGTCGAGATCCGTCAGCAGCTCACCGAGCCAGCCGTCGAGGCGCAGGTAGTAGTCCTCGACCTCGTGGCTAAACGGCCCGTAGGCGTGGCCGATGTAGTCGGCGCTCGAGCAACTGATCATCAAGAGATCGGGGTTGTCGTCGGCGCCGAGCTGCTCCGCGGAGATCAACGCGCGCGCGAAGCGGAGCGTCAGCTCGTCACCAAAAGGGCTCGTCAGCAGCTTCTTGGCGAACGCGGCGCGGGACGCAGCGGTGCCGTCGTCGAACAGGTGCGGGAAGGCCGTGTGCTGCCCGTCAGCCTCGGCCTCGACGTGGTCAGGCCCGGACCTCAGATACGCCGAGAAGTCGCGCACCCGCGTCCACCCGCCCGCGAAGCGATCCATCACCACGCCGCTGGCGTTGAACTCGGCCACCCACGCCGGCGCCGGCGCACCCCCGGCGTACCAGCTCGAGGACACGTAGCCGCCCACCTCGGCGCTGTACCAGTAGGCCCGGTCGGGCGCCTGACCGCCCATCAACACCGCCGAGCGGTCCTTGAGCGCGACCGAGAACACCTGCGCCGCGGGTACCTGTCCCTTGAGCCAGTCGCCGAGCGCAGGTCCTTCAAGCTGCCGCGGCGAGCGACCCGCCAGCGTCACCGCGCTCGCGCCGGTCAGCACCGGCCGCACTTGCGGGTCCTCGGCCGCGTACATCTCGGTGCCCGAGGCGCGGTCAAACCAGTTGTTGGCGATGATGCCGTGGCGCGCAGGGTCCGACCCGGTCGCCACCGACGCGTGCCCGGGCGCCGTGTAACTGAGCGCGTGTTGCAGGTGGCCCCGCGTGAACCAGGCGCCCTCGCGGCGAAATCGCGACAAACCACCGCGGTAGAGGTCCGCGTAGCGCTCAAGGTAATCCGCCCGCATCTGGTCCACGACCAGCACGATCACCAAACGGGGGCGCCGGACCACGGGCATGTCCGTGGCCGGGCTCCGCGCCGGAGTCGTGGCCGGCGTCGGCGTGCAGCCGAGGAGTCCGGCGCTGAGCGCAAAGCGGAGCGTATAGCGGCGCGGGAGCATGCGGGCGGTCCGTTGTACGTCGCGGGCCCTCGTTAGGCCAGCGCGGCCCCAGGTGTGAGCCAGAGCCTGCGTGGCCGCAGCAGCCCGCGTTGACAGCCCCGGGACCCGCCGCTCACACTCCCGGCGAGGACCTGCCCATGCGAACGACCTTCCTGCTGTCCCTGCCGCTGACCCTGCTCCTTGCCGTGGGCTGCGATAACAAGCCCGCCCAGCCGGCTCCGGCCGTCGCTGCCGCCCCGGCCGTCACCCCGGCCGCCCCGGCCCCGGCCACTGCTCCGGCCGATGGCAAGCTCGCCGCCGCCGACCCGGCCAAGGCCGCCGAGGAGGAGGGCTGCATCTACAAGGACGCCCAAAAGGAAGAAGAGGCTGGCTGCCCGCACGGCGGCGCCGAGCATGACGCCCCCCCCGCGAGCACCACCCCCGGCCACTTCGGCGCCGTGTTCGCGATCAAGGACACCAAGCCGCTGTCGCAGGTGCTGGCGAGCGGCAAGGAGTTCAAGGACCCCGTCCAGGTCAGCGGCCAGGTCGACTCGGTGTGCCAGAAGAAGGGCTGCTGGCTGGTCGTCAAGGACGGCGAGGCCACCGCTCGCATCCTGATGAAGGACCACAGCTTCACGGTGCCGATGGACAGCAAGGGCCAGAAGGTCGTCGTCGAGGGCACGATCGAGGCGCGCACCTTCAACGAGGCGCAAGTGAAGCACCTCGAGAAGGACGCCGGCAAGGACCCCGCTGGCGTCGCCGGTGAGCGCACCGAGTACGTGCTCACCGCCACCGCCATCGAGCTCAAGAACACCTGAGCAAGACCCGCCTCGTGTTTGCAGCGCCCGGCCCAGACCGGGCGCTGTCGCGAGCAGGCTAGCCCTGCGGATTACCGACGTTGCTCAGCGCGAAGCCGGTCATGTCGCTGTACGAGTAGGCCCCGACCAGACCCTCGAAGGTCAGCAAGCTCGCGTCCATCGGGTTGACCCGGTACGCCTGCGAGCCCATCGACACCCCCCAGACGTACCC
>Ga0105046_10007935_pt1 | contig 16670 bp, 8 predicted proteins | sample MAT03_FD_78385 | JGI IMG/M metagenome (GOLD analysis project Ga0105046, IMG submission 78385) | Freshwater microbial communities from Lake Fryxell liftoff mats and glacier meltwater in Antarctica - MAT-03 (megahit assembly) | ecosystem: Environmental > Aquatic > Freshwater > Ice > Liftoff...
ACGTCGGTATAGCCGTCGCGGTGAAAGCGCGGGTGATAGCCGCCGATGGTGAGCACGAACTGACCCGCCAGCGGCCCCTTCCACCACACCACGAACGCGAACCCGCCCGTGAGGCGCACCTCCGGATAGATCAGCCACGAGTTCTCCGTGAGCTGCGCGCGAATGCTGAAGATTCCCTCGCGCGTCGAGAAGCGCGCGATGAGTCCCAGCTCGATCGAGACCAGCGGCAGTTGCGGTCGCGGCAGCGCCATGCGTGCCAGACCGAGCAGGTTCACGTCGATGCCGTCGCTCCCGAACGCGACGGCGATCACCGCGATGCCGTCCACCAGCGCGAAGCAGGTGAAGCTCAACCCCGCCGCCACCCAGAACTGGCCCACCTGCGGACGGAAGTAGTCATTCAGCTTCCGCAGTTCCGCCATCGGGTCGCCCACCTCGGCCGCGATGTCGAGCGCCTTGATGAACGGATAATCCTTGAACCCCGAGAAGTCGTCGGGCACGCGGAGCTGGCGATTGATGCCGAGTCCGGCGCCGATACCGGTGACGAAGAAGGCGGGCGGTCCGCCGATCGGGCCGTTCAACGCGCCGAAGATGAAGAACGACGGATTGCCATCCATCAACGCGTAGCCGCCGTACACCGTGAGCCCGTACGGACCGAAGCGGCCGAGCAGCATGCCGAGGTAGCCACCGTTCGCATCCTTGAGCAGGCCGCCGGCGAGGACGATGCCACCCATGTCGGCCGAGACGGCGAGCCCCATCAGGTCCGCCTGCCAGCGCGACGCGTCGAACAGGTCGCCGCCGGTCCAGGTGAGCGAGAGCTGGTCCACCGCGGCCGTCATGCCGAACAGCGACACCCGGCCGTCGAAGATGAGCTGCAGACGTGTGATCGAGCCGCCTTCGCTGCGGCTGTCGAAGCCGATCTGCTCCAGATAGAGCGGACCGAGTTCGCGCTGGATGACGAGCCACCACGGCCCCGGCGGCTGGCCGGCGCGCACCGACACGCCCACGTCGCCGCCGGCGCGTGCGAGCACGGCAATCGCCGGGCTGAAGGCCGGCCGGTTGTTGGCCCCACCCTCCGCGGCATCACTGAGGATGCCGCCCGCGACGGGATTGCCGCCGGCACCCGACGGCGCAATCGCGAGGCCCGACAGCTCCACCTGGACCCCCGCCCCGATGCCGGCCGACGACACCTCGCCAAACAGGTACACGCCGATGCCGTCGAGCGAGATGGGCCCGAGATTGAGCAGCGGGCCTCCCATTTTCGAGAACACCAGCCCCACGCCACCGACCGTGAATCCCGGCACGAGTTCGAGCACCACGTCCGTCGGCGTGACGTGGCCTTCGAGCAGCGTGAGCGTGAATCCGGGGAGCACCGGGCCGCCGGTGATCCAGCTCGCATCGGCCGTGATGGTGACGGTCGGGTCACCACTCGCAATCTCGAACTTGCCTCCGCCCTCGAGCGTGAGCGCCACACCCAGCCGCCTGGTCGTGCCGGCGCCGTTCTGCGCCACGAGCGTGATGCCCACCACTCCGCCGATCACGACACCAAGCGGATCCGGCAGCGTGGCAAGATTCCACGCCAGCCGCTTGAGCCGCGTGAAGAGCCGTTCCGGCGCCAGCAGATCGTCGAACAGCGTCGGGTCGAGCACGGTGCTGCCACCGGTCGTCACCAGCAGCACGCCTTCCAGGCCGCTGATCGCCTGCGGCGGCAGCACCGGCAACAGCACCGGCAGTGCCAGTCCGCTCGCGATGGACGCCGCGATGCTCAGCAGCGTGATCGCGACCTTTTCCGCCGCATCGTCGGGTGACTCGCTCGTCCCGCTGCGTGTGACCACGACGAGCGTCGGCGGCAGTGCGTTCAATCCCCACCGCAGCTCCAGCGACTTCGCCGCCACGTCGTCGAGCGCGAGTCCGAGCGCCGCCATGCGCGTGACCGTCGATCCGGTGACACCGGCGCGCACCGTGAGCACCGGTCGCAGCGTGACGCCGCCGATCGACAGCTCGGCTGGACCGATGCGCACCGCGATTCCCACGCCATCACTCGCGAGTCGCAGCTCCTCGAGCACGATGTTGCCCACCGCCGGCACCGCCAGCGTGGCCGCGAGCCGGATGACGGGCACACCCGGCGAACTCGCATCGAGAACGAGCGTGACCTGCCGCGCGCTCCCGAACTCCAGCGTGAGGCGCCCCAAGAGCGGACCGCTCACCCGCACGCGACTCGCCGCCGGATCGAGCGCGCGCGCCAGTGTCGCGGCACCCGTTCCAACGAGGCTGGGCAACCGTTCCAGCAGACGGGCCGCGGGATTGCTGGCGAAGTTCGACAGTCGCGGCGAGCTGAAGTTCGTCCCGTCGAGCAGGTCGAGCGCGCTGCCGAGATCGAACACGGCGCGTCCAACGTCCTTGATCAGCGATGCGGCGACATCGGTGCGCCGCGCGGCCAGCGCATCGAGCACCGGCGGCAGCACCGACTCACCAACGGCCGCGAGCGCACTACCGAGTCCCGCACCCGCCGGGTACACGCGCAGCAGCGGCGCCGGCGCCTGGCGCACGAGCGAGAGTTCGACCGCTGGCGTCACCGCAAGCTGCAGCCCGGTGCCGTTGACCGTGACGCCGATGTCGAGCCTGGGCTCCACGCGCCCATCGCTGCCGATCCGCAGACCACCGACGAGGCGCGTGCCGATCACCGCCGTGTCCACGGTCGCGTTCAGCGTGGCATCCAGCGTCAGCACGAGACGACCATCCACACCGGCGTAGTGCACCGTCACACCCGGCACGATCGGCCATCCCGCTGCCGAGCCGCGTGCCGGTGCGATGACCGGCACCAGCGCATCCAGCAACTGCACCGCACTGCCGGCGGGATTCGTGCGCCACGCCTCGGCGCCATGCAGCAGCCACGCCGCCGGATCGTCGAACAGCGCGATCGGCAGCCGCATCCGGCGGCGGCCGGCATCGGCGGCGGCGTGCAACATCGACAGCGCATCAAGCGCGGCGTCGATCGCCGCGCGTCCCGCCGTGTCAGCCAGCCCGCGCAGCGCGTCGGCCAGTGCCTGCATGACGTATGCGGGCAGCACGGTCGTCGCGAAGGTCGTGAGCTGTGCGACATCGGGCACCGGCAGCACCGCCATCGTGCGGGTCGCGCCCGGCCCCGACCTGCCCCACTCCACCGACACGCCGTTCACCGCCCCCGCCGTGCCCACCAGCCGCACACCGCCCGCCACCGCATCGAGCACGCCCAGCGAGAACTGCGCGACGGCGCGACCATTGGCGCCCATCGCTGCCGATACCGAGAACGGCGCCACACCGCCGATGTTACTCGTGATCGCGGCGCTGAAGGTGCGTGTGGCGGCATCGAGCGTGAGCGTGGCCGGCCCCACGGTCCACGTCAGCACCGACCCGCTGCCCGTCATGCCCGGCACGAGGATCCGCAGCGACGTCGCGAGCTCCACGGCACGGGCACGCACCTGCGCGGCCAGCAGCTCGGGCTCGAACAGCAGGCGATCCAATCCGGCCACATCCAGTCCGCCGTCGCGCACGAGGCCCAGGACGTCCAGCAGCACGCCGAACTGCGGCGAGGCCGTACGCAGGCGCGCCACCACACCGGAAATGATCGCGCGCACCTCGGGCAGCGCCTGCGTCGCATGCAGTCCGTCGGCGTCGGCACGCACCACCCAGCGCTCGCGGAAGGCACCCAGCCCCGTCGCCTCGTACAGCACGAACTCGGTGTCGCCGGGCGAGCCGTCGAACGGCACCGTGACGTTCACCTGCACCCAGCGGACGTCCACGTCCGATGGCTCGGGACTGGGCCCGCCCACCAGCCAGCCATCGGTGATGCCGAGCTGCAGGCGGACCGTCACGCTGCGCGCGGTGCCGACGTCGATCGCGCGCGTGGCGCTGCGCTCGAGCGTGACGAGGTCGAACGTGGCACCGAGGCCCACGCGCACGCCGCCCACGCTCGCCGCGATCACCGGGACGTCTACGCCCACGTGCAGCGCGGTGTGTGGAACGTCGCCGCCGGCCGCCTCGCGCGCCCGCTCGAAGCGCCGCGCGATCCCATCGTCCAGCACCGCGCCCAGTCCGGTGCACACCGTGTCCTCGGACAGCGACCCGAACACCGCCACGCACGTCAGCCCGCTGCGCCGCGACTCGGCACCGGCATTGGGCAGGGCACCATCGTCCGCCGCGACGGCGAGCGTGCGCGTCACCACGTCGCGCATGACGTCCAGCGGCATGGCGGTGAGGGCCCGATCGGCCGGCGACTGCGTCGGCACGCCGGTGCGCAGCAGTCGCTGCACCACGCGCATCGCATCGGCCGCGAGCCCGCCGCGGAACGCCGTCACGCTCGGTGCCGACCACGGAGCGCCCACGGTCACCACCGTGGCGATCACGGACCGTGTCGCGGCCGCGCGGATGGCGGCGGCGGCGCAGGGGCCGTAGGCGAAGATCGTGACCGGCGCGGTGCGACCGGCAAGCACGCGCGCCAGGCGATCCGTCTGCTCCGCGACCGCATCGTGATCGGTGCGGCCGGCGCGCGCGGCGGCGATCGTCGGCAGTGCGATGAACCACTCGCCGGTGCCGGTCGCCGTGAGGCTGCCGACCTCCGTCGCTCCCGTCGCGTCCACGGTGCGACCGGCGGGGCGATCGGTGCGCCACGTCTCCTCGCACCCGACATGGATGATCGTGTCCGGCGCGACCTCGAGCACGAGGCCCGTGAGCATCCCGGCGGCCCCCTCGGCCACCATGTCGTCGTAGGACGCGTCGTCGTAGCGCACCAGCGTGACACCGGCCGGCAGCGCCTCCTGGACCGGGATGATGCCGTCGGTTTCACTCCAGCGTGCGATGAGCTGCTCGAAACCGTCGGCCAGCGCATCGCGCCCCGTGAGCAGATCCGTCAGGTCCGGCAGCTCGATGGCTGCCGCAGCGAGACGCGCCATCAGCGTCGCGCCGTCTTCGGGGACCTCGGTGCTGCGCAGCGACGGTTGCGCCTTGCCAAGGGTGCGATATGGCGGACAGGCCGGCTCCAGCCAGGCGACGAGTGCCGGCGCACGGGGATCTCCGGCCACCGGCGCACGGTACGGCGACCGCGCACTGCCGGCGCCAAGCGGCTCGTCCACCGTACCGCTGCTGACGATGCGTGCCACGACACCCATCGCCATCCGCGCCCTGCCGCAATCGAGCAGCAGGTCGGCCAGCCAGACACGGATCGCCTGCGCCGGATCTCCGGAGACGAGTGTCTCCAGCGGCAGCTCGACGCCGGTGCCGGTCCAGCCGATCAGCAGCAGCAGCTCGTCGATCACCCGCACCCGTGCCTGCGCTGCCAGCGCGACGATGAGCGACTTGACGTCGGGCCAGAGCTCGGCCGGCAGCGTGAGGGTGCCCGCCGCATCGCGCACGGGCAGCGGCAGTGCGAACTGCGACTGCACGCGCGGCAGATCGAGCGTTGCCGCTCCGCCGGGCGCCTCGATGTCCAGCAGCAAGCCGCGCGCCGGACTCCACGACACGATGGCACGCACCTCCTGCGCGGTGAGCGTGAGCGGCTCGACGGCCAGCTCCAGCGGCTCCGCCGTGCGGCGCAGTGCGACCGTGGCCGACACGCTCCCGACGAACGTCACCTGCACCGGCGTGAACGCCAGGCGGAGCAGCGAGCCGCGCAGCGTCGTCACCGCCACATGGTCACCGAGTACGGGCGTCGTGATGTCGAGCGCTGCGTCGATCACGAGCGCGTCGCCGTCGCGCCAGACCAGCAGAATCAGCGGTGCGGCCAGCGCCACGCGCCACGGGATCTCGCGGGTACCGTTGCCAGGCACGTTCATCGCCGGCACCGACGCGACGAGCGCACGCAGCGCGCCCAGCACGTTCGCCATCGCCGGTGCGTTCGCGCTCAGGTCGCGCCAGTAGCGGGTGAGCTCGGCCAGCGGATCGGCCAGCAGCGCGGTGGATGAGATCCCCGTCACGCCGGCCGGTGCCTGGATGCCGAGCAGCTTGCCGATCAGTGCACCCGCCGCGCCAAATTCCGCCATCGCGGCATCGAGTGCAGCCGCGACGACCGAGTCCACCGCCGTCATCGCCGCGCCGGGCGACGAGATGTCCAGCAGCGCGTGCGGACGGCCCGCGAGCGTGACGTCGTGCAGCGTGAGCGAGAAGGCTGGCTGGCGGTCGCGGAGCACGAGGCCCGCGCGCAGTCCACCAACGCCCGGATCACCAGTCAGCAACGGCCCGCCGCCCGCCTGGTTGCCGAACAGCGCCTCGGCACGCACGTCGGGTACGGCGGTGATCGCGCCGGTGGCGAGGTCCGCGCGCAGGAGATCGATCGCGATGCGCACGCGCGCACCCGGCGTCGTGTCCAGCGACAGTGCCAGCGACGGGATGATGACCAGCGCGCCACCGCTGCCGGTGGTGGTGCGCACGCCGACGGTGAACCGGAGCGGACCGACGGTGCCGCTCGCGCTCTGTGCGCCCGCGTCCACGCCACCATCGATCACCTGCGCCAGCTGCGTGAACCAGGCCGTGCGTGCCGCGGCGCTCTGGAACACCTCGCGGAACCAGTCGACGATGGCATCCAGCCCGCGCGTCGGGAGCTCACCCAGTGGCAGCGGCGGCAGGTTGGACACCTCGCGCAGGCCGAGCAGACCAAGGAGCCCTGCCACCTCGTCGGGGAGTGCGCTGGTGAGCGCATCCACCTGTGCCCGGACCAGTGTCGCCAGCAGCTCGAGTACTTCGCTGCCAAGTTCGCCGGGTGTGGCGGCATCGAGCGTGATCGTGCGTGGGGCGCTGGCGCCGGGGAGCTGCAGGTCGCGCAGCTCGATGGCGAGGCGCAGGTTCGGCGTGCCGTCGGTGGGAATACCGAGGTGCACCGCGAGCGCGCCGAGCGAGGGTTCACCGGCGGCTGGTGCGTCGTCACGCAGCGTGAGGTCGAGCGCAATGTCGATGCGCCCCTCCGCGCGGCCGAGCATCAGCCACGGTGGCAGCGGACCGCTGCCAGTCAGTTCCGTATCGCCACGCTGGGCGCGGAAGACCGGCACATGCACCCGCGTCGCGACGCGTGGCGCACTGCCCTGCATCTCGTGCTCGACGCCGATGCCGACGTGCACGGCACCTGGCACCGCCTTGACGACGGCGAAGATGGTGACGTGGGCGGCGGCCTCGCGGAACAGCGGCACCCAGGTTGCGCCGTCGCGGGTGGACTGGTCGGGGGCGCCCAGCACCTCGTCGACGAAGTCGAGCAGCGCCTGTCGCTGATCATCGTCGCGCAGGATGTGCTGCAGGCCACGCTCGTTGTCATGCTCGCCGACCGGATCGCCGAACCACTCGTCGTTCGCGTTGCCGTTCTCGTCGAGGATGCCGAGGGCCTTCGCGAGCGACTCGAAGGCATCGAGCTGCGCACCGGTACTCACTGGGCCCCCGCCGGCACGACGCGGCTGCGGGCCATCGCGCCGAGCAGCAGCAGATTCGTGTCGGATGCGATGGTGCCTGGCACCAGCGGTCGTTTGGCGGCATCGGTGCCCATGCCGGCGGCGAGCTGCTGTGCGACGGTGACGAGCGCCTCCCAGGCGAATGCCGTCAGTGCGCCCGACCAGGTATCGGCGATGAGTCTGTTCGCACTGACCCGGTCGAAGGTGGACATCACCAGTCCCTTCGGCTGCTGCGGCGTGCCGACGGCGAACGCCACGTCGACGCGCTGGTCCCCGCGCAACTCCTCGCATTGCACGAACAGCGAGATGGTGACCAGCCCTGGGGCGCAGGCGATGCGCACCTCGTCCAGCAGCACGAGCAGTTCATCCTGTCCTGCGACCCACACGACCGTGGGCGGCGCGGTGGCGGTGATGTCGGCGACGAGGTGGATGATGCCGCGCAGCACCGTCTGGGCATCCTTCACCGGCACCCGCATCAGCTCGGGCGCCGGCTTGCCGGGTTTGAGCTTGAGGCTGGGCCTGAGGAGAACGAACCAGTCCCGGATGGCGATCGTGATCGGGCCGGCGGGCAGCGCGATCACGGGTGCGCGGGTGAGGCGGGTGGGGCGTGGTGGCATGTCGTCGGCCGCGATGGAGGCAGGGGAGTCGCGGCGCCGCAGGGGGGAGTCTGGCCGGCGCTGGTCGTGCGGCGAGCAGGGCGAGCGGTCAGGGCGGATGGCACTCCGTGATCAGGCCGGTGGCGCGTGCCGCGCGTCGCCTCATGGAATCGCCGAGGCCGTCACCGACCACGATTTCGAGCGCGTGATCGAGCGCGTGATCGAGCGCGTGATCGAGCGCAAGATCCATCGCCTCGCCAGGGAGCACCGGTATCCATCCAGACATGATCGTTTCGTGATGGTCGGGCATCGTGCGCTCACGGGATGGAAAGGTCCGCGTGTCCGATGACGGTGCCTCCGTGTGCGGGAAGACGCAAGGATGCGTACCGCGTTCTCACGATGGCGTGCCGTCACGCGTTGCGGGCACGGCTGTTGACGTACCGTGCTGATGTACAATCAGTGAGGCGTCCAGACGCTCATCGCAGCCCCCGACTTCACGGCCGCGAGCAGCATCCGGATCGGCGCATCCGTCAGCCTGCTGTTCGCGGCAGGTGAAACGATCGTCACGTGTCGGCACGCGGCACCGCCGAGCGCCGGCTCGGTCTCCCGACGGGTCTCCACGGCGTACGCGGTGATGCGGTGACCGGGCGCAGGATGCGGAATGTTCCGGCGTCTGGCCGTCTGTGATGGCGGCCCTGATCAACCGGAGCGTTCCGCATGACCTACATCCCCGACAGTCGAACCCAGCTGCGCGCCGATGCCGCGACTGCAGGGGCCGCGACGCTGTTCCGCAGCACCGAGCCTGTCGCATCAGTCCCTCTGCCGCATGGTCAGCGATCGCCGCTGGCCGCCCGTGCGCCGCACCTGAGCCTGGTCGGCGAGGACGCGTCCGCTGCACCGGACCACGCGTCCGCGCTGATGTTCGTCGAGGCGCTCCCGGTCATCGAGCGCATCATCGCCATCATCGCGCGCCGTAATGCACTCGGCGGACACGACGCCGATGAGTTTCGCTCGTGGGCGCAGGCGCGCATGATCGACAACGACTACGCCGTGTTCCGGAAGTTCGGCGGTCGTTCGTCGATCGCCACGTACCTCACGGCGGTGCTCTCGCACCTCTTCCTCGACCATCGCAACAGCCTCTGGGGCCGCTGGCGCCCGTGTGCGGCCGCCGAGCGCATGGGTGCCATCGGCATCCGCCTCGACGAATTGCTGCACCGCGATGGCTGCACGCTGCGTGAGGCGCGAGAGATCCTGCACTCGGGCGGCGCGGAGATCGGCGATCGCGAGCTGAATCGGATGGCCGCGCAGCTGCCTGTCCGCCGCGGGTCGCACGAGCTGCCGCTCGAGACACTCGCGGGCACCATGCTCGAAGCGGACGATGCGTCGAGCGCCGGGCCGGCCGATCTGTGCGGACAGGGCGCGTTGCGCGACGCCGTCGCCGCCCTGCTGCCCGAGGACCAGGTGATCGTGCGGATGCGCTTCTGGGATGGTGTGTCGGTGGCCGACATCGCCAGGAGCCTGCGCCTGGACCAGAAGCTACTGTACCGCCGCCTCGACGCGATCGAGAAGCGCCTGCGGCTGTTGCTGGCCGAGCGCGGCGTGGATCGTGAGCGTGCGCGCGACCTGCTGTCGGCGGAGGTCGCATGGTGATCGTGCCCTTCGTCCTGCGTTCCACCATTCCTGCTGTCGGAGGCCGACCGTGCACCATGCTGTGATCGATCCCGAGCTGCTCGGCCAGTTTCTGGACGGCTCCGCCACGGCGGAGGAGCGCGCGCAGGTGATGAATCTCGCGGCGACTTCCGAGTACGCGATGCGCGAGCTGCGCGAGGCGGCCACGATTCATGGTGAGCTGACGGGGGAGTACGTGGTGTGGCCGGTGACGGCGACGCACCCGGTCATGACGCCGGCGCTGCACGTCGTCGGTGCGGACGGAACCTGTGGGGTGCCGCGCCGTGCGGTCGACAGATCGGCGACAGGCGTGCGGTACCTCGTGCCGCTGGTGATGCTGGCAGCGGCGCTGCTGGCGGTGGTGTTCGTGCGTGTGGTGCGCGCGCCTGCGACGCGCGGGGTGGCGATCGCGCAGGTCACGCGCATCGAGGGGGCAACGGGCGCCGGCGCGCTGACGCGGATGCTCGGGCCGGGGTGGGACGATGGCGGATATCACGCCACGCGCGGCGGCGGCGTGACGCCGCCTGCGGCACGGGCGTTCAGCGCAGGGGTGTGGGCCGCACGCTTCAACGTCGCAAGCGATGCGCGCGATACGCTTGCCACCGAACGACTTGTGGAGCGACTGCGCACGCTGATGGCTGATGTGGCGGGCGCCTCACCGGTGATCGCACAGCTGGCGCAGCTTTCCCGGACCGCCGGCGGCAGTGGTGTGGCGCTGCGCGCCACGGCGCTCGATCAGCTGCGGATGATGAGTGGTGACCGTCGGTGCTTTGACCGCGGAGCTGCAAAGGCTGTGGCGCACATGATGGTCCGACAGAGCAGCCGGCGAGCGACGCAGGAAAAGGGACTTGGCGATGATCTGAATATCCGCAGGCGCAGCGTCGCAGCGCCGCAGGAATGCGGCGCTGGCAGCGCGAGCGAAACGCTCGAGTAGCCGGTGTGCTTCGGCAGGCGAGTAACGCCGTGTGACGGTATCGTCGTCACACGGCGCGTTCGCGTCCAGCACTGGCGTCACTCATCGCACACTGAAAAGAAGGCTGGTTCGTCCTCTGGACACCCACACGCGAACCAAAAGCGCTCGTCACTCGTCTTGAGCCGCAGCGCTCCACAGCGTGTTGATTTTGGCATGAGGAACCAGCATTGCCACTACGTCGGTTGGCGAACGTGTCCAACGCCATTCGGACATGGGCGTTTGGGGTAGGCCATGAGCGCTACCGCAGATTTCGTGGGGAATGTCCCACTTCCATGATAGACCGGAACAGAGGCCAGCTTGGCTCCGTCTTTCCTCGTGAGATAACCCAGGTAAGCGACTTCGCTGAGCTCCTCCAGCAACTTGATTTCTTCCTCGACATCCCGGTCGAACCTGCTGAGGCACCGGACTGTGATGGTCTGGTTGCTCGGCGCAGTTGCCTGGGATGTCGGTGTCCATGACGGAGTCCACGTTTTGGGCGTTTCACCCTCATGGTACGGCAAGTGGGCGGCTTGAATGTCCAGAGGTCCTGCGATGGTCGCGGTCCACGCGGCGCCATAGCCGAGGTACATGGTGTGGTCGTTGTCCATCCAGAACGGTCCCATGACGGAATCGAGCGATCTCAGGAACCCGAGCGGCAGGCGCAAGCCGGCGACCAAGCGCGTGCCAGTCATCACCGCATCCTCAACTGATGCGACCGAGCCCGGCTCGATTACCAACGGAACAGTGCCGAACGGGTAGTTGACGGCTGTATGCGGACGTACCGTCGCGAGGCCGGTGAAATCCAGCGTCGCTCTGTCCAGACGATCACTCGAGCCCTGTGCTTTACTTTCCCCATCGTGCACCGTCACGAAGTGATGCCGTGACGGATCGTGTGACGTCGCGAGCCCATCGTCAGGAAACAGTACGTCGATGCAATCGTCGCGGAGCATCCACAGCGCCAGCCCCTCCACCCGCACGGTCAGTGTGCACTGCTGTTGTCCAGACATCGGTTCATCCCCCGCTCCCCATGAGTTGAAAGGCCGCCCACACGCGGGGAGAGCGCAGTGCAGGGTCCGTTGAGTACAAGGCCGACAGCTGCGCTTGACGCAGTGCATCGGCCGGTGACGCACCAGCGTGTAGCGCAGCGTGCAGGACCAGCATGAGCGAGCCGGTGGGCTCATCCTCGACTGGCCACGCGGCTCCGATCACGGAGCGCGCGCCCGCCGCAAGGAACGCCCCCGCGATCGAATCGAAGCCGCCGAAGGTCCCCACCGTACCCACACCGGCATCGCAGGCCCCGAGGACCACGAGTGGTGCATTCGGCAGGCGCCGCGCGGCGATGGTCGCGCCAGTGATCATCGAGTCCGCACCGGCACCCATCAGCAGGTAGGATCGCTCCGGTCGCTGCTGGTCGAGGATCGCATGCCCGGCAAAGTGCACCACCGACGCCAACGTGATCGCCGTGAGCGCCGCCGCACGACCCTCGGTAGCATCCGTGACGCGCGCCGCGCGGCCCCAGAGCTCGCGCAACGCCAGTACCTCGCGCTTCGAGGCAGGCAGGGCGCGCGGTCCTGAGGCCGGCGCCGCATTTAATACCGCCACGTACTCGTCGGATGCGGGACCCGTCCGTGACGCCGATGCGGCGCACCCACGCTGCGCGTCGTCGATCCGCGAGAGGCGCATGGCCTCGACGAGGTACCGTCCACGCGCGCGATCCCGCAGCGCGCTCCATGGCAGCTGCGAGGCGATGCCACGCACATCCACGCACAGCGCCTCCGCCGTCCGCAGCGAGACCTCAGGCGCGAGAATCGCGTCGTGCACCGCCATCAGCGCCACCGTATCCAGCGCGGCGGCAGCACGCACCACCCGCTCGGGCAGAAACGCCACACGCAGCGCCAGTCCGCGTGACGAGGGCGTCCACACCCAGACCGAGTCTCCCACGAGACGCACCGCGATCGCCGCCGCCTTGCCTGACGGTGCGCAGCACGCCTCTGGCTCGTCAACCAGAAACGGTTGCCCACTGAGTGCGCGCAAGGCTGGCACGGTCGACCCTTGCGCTCGCAGAACCGCAGCGCTCGAGTGCGCAAGGCCTTCGAGCAGCCGCGCGAGACGCGCCGCATCGAACACCGTGGCGCGGCCTTCGCCGCGGTCGCGCATCCGGCGGAACAGATCGTCCATCTCCACCAATGCGGTAGTCGTGTCGCCAGTCGCCAGCCGCGCCATCGCATGGATCACGCGGATGGGGGTGCGCCTTGCATCGATCGCATCGTCCTTGGTCAGCTCGAGTGCCGTATCGAGCAGTGCCACGCTCGCAGCAGGCGCCGTCCCCAGCCGCAGCCGCGCGTCGAACTCCAGCAGGGTAGTGCGCGACCACGCCTGCATTTCGGCTGACTGTGACGGAATCCACCGGTCGCGAAGCTCCTGCAGCAGTCGGGTGGCGCGTGGCAGGTCGCCTCGCTCGAACGTGCTGGAGAGGCGTTCCACCGCGACGGCCGTCGCCAGATCGTTGCGATCGAGTCGGATCGCGGTTGCAATCGCCTCGGCGTCAAAGACCTCGACGGCGCGGGGCGCCCGATGGAGCTCCGCCACCTGTCGTAGGAGAAAGGCGGCCGACCAATGCCACTGCGTCGTCGGCGCGCGCGCCGATGCCGTGATCGTGCGCGACGCGCCGTCCTCGGTTGCCTGCACGTCGCCCAGCACAGCGCTGTACATCGCATCCATGGCGGTCATGCCGAGCGCGCAGTCCTCGAGCACGACACGCGCGCACCCCTGCTCGACCTGGCGTAGCCGCGTCACGCTTTCCGCTGTGCGCCCGAGCGATGCCAGCGCGATGGCCGCGCCAGAGGCTGTTCGGAGGCGATAGAGTGCCGCGCTCGCCGGCGCACGCGCCGTCAGTTCGGTGAATTGCCGCATCGCTTCGCCGGAGCGACCGACGATCATGAGCTGATTTGCCTGCTCCAGCAGCAGCCAGCGGCGAATCGGGGATGGTAAGGCTGGCTGCCGCAGTAGCCCATCGATCGTATCCGATGCGGCGCCAACCGACTGTCGCCCCGCGCCCGAGCGCGCCCAGCGGTAGCCATCGAGCGCGTTCTGCACCGTGCGGATGCTCGCGGTATCGCGCTCCGTCGCGGCAACACGCAGCACGTCCCGCACGAGCGCTATGTCGCCATCGACGCTGTCGCGTGCGGCGAGCACCGCGACGGAGTCGAGCACGGCGCCAGTCGCGCTGATCTGATCCGGCGCACCAGCCAGGAGCGCACGCGCATGGGCTGGCAGCGCCACGTTCCAGGCGTGCTCGCGCGTCAGCTCACGCCATCGACCGCTGAGTGCCATCTGCGCCGGCGGGGCGACCGTGACCTGGTCCACCACGACTGGACGTCGCGCCGGCCCGCGTCGCCGCGCGAGCGAATCGTACCGCTGCCACTCGGCAGCCGCGGTACCACGCATCCCGGCCCACGTCAGGGCGAGTGCACGATTCCACGACGCCTCCAGCCGCGACGGCTCACGCTCGAGCGCTGCCGTTGCGCTCTCGATGGCCAGGATCACATCCAGAACCTGATGCGTGCGCGCGAACCGCTGCAGGCGAATCGCGCTGTGATCGATCAGCACCTCGGCCGATGCGTCCGGAATCTGCGCCGCCTCGGCCAGAAATCCGATGGCGCGCGTCAGCGTGCGCTCCGCCGATGGATCGACCGCGACGTCGAGCAGTGCCAGCGTGCGCAGGTCAGTTCCCGTGCGCTCGGCGCGGGGGCGCGCCGCCGTTCGTGCGGCCAGCGCGCTGTAGACCGCGAGTCGTTCCGTCGTCGGCGCAGGGACGCTGCCGCAGCTCGCCACCGGCAGCGCGACGGTGACCGTATCGCAGACGGCGTGCTGCTGGCCCGCCAGCATAGCCGCACCGCGCCAGTCGCGGATGATGAGTGACATGGCGTCTGGCCCGGTGCCGGGCAGCCGATTGCAGCCGGCGAGTGCGCTCACTGCCACGAGCGTCCAGTGCAGCCTCGTACACGCTGACCGCGCCCGACGGAGTGCGCTTTCGCGCAGTGAGCTGGGCGACATGCTGCGGTCGGGCATCGAGCGGGCGGAGGGTGGGTTCCGGGTACGGCAGGTCGGAGCATCGGCAGAGTCGGAACAGGATGTGCGCTTGCACCGCAGAATGGTAGGTCAGGGAGCGCGCCTGACCCGCGAACGGCACGACTGCGCGATCACGCCACGCCTCCACCAGACGGACGCCGTCAACGCAATTCCCGTCCGTCCGCGCGCACCGATGCGCATCGCACGGTCGGTCACCGCGTGCGCATTTCCGCCTGCAAACGCCGCGCGGAATCACCGACACGCCGCCCGTCGAACCGGCTGCGAGCACGATGGCAGATGCGCGACCGGCGCCATGACCGGATCCGCAGCTCGCACTGACCACCCGCGTCAGCCGCCGCCCACATCACCTGGAGTGATGATCATGACCCGCGCGCCCCTGCTCCGCTCCGTCACCGCCCTGCTCGCGATCTTCGCACTCGCCGGCTGCCAGAACACCGATGGTCCCGTCGGACCGGACGCCGACGGGCCATCCCCGTCACCGTCGCCAACGCCGTCCACCTCGACCGGCACCATTCGCGTCACCAACTCGACGGCGTCGTCGATCTGGTTCGTCTACTTCTCGCCATGCGCCTCCACCAGCTGGGGCGTCGACCGTCTGGGCGAGGACGTCATCCTCAGCGGCAACTTCGTGCAGTGGACCTCCATTGCCGCCGGATGCTGGGACGTGAAGGCCGTGCTGGACAATGGTCGTGAGGCGACACGCCTCGGCATGACCGTCTCCAGGGGCGCCGTGGCGGAGTGGCGGCCGTCGACGTCCGCCTTCTCGCGAACGGTCGACGTGCGCGAGCCGCTCCCGGCGCTGTCGGTCCGTGGCACCAAGCCTGTTCCCTGACTCTCCACCTCCGTCCCGTGCGGAGACGCGGGCATGACGTCATGTCACGCCTCCGCATGGGGCACCTCCTCATCATCCGGGCCCACATCATGAAGCAGCATTCTGCAGTGCGTGTCGTGTCGCCAGTCACGCTGTCGTTCCTGCTGGTCATGCTCGGTCACGTGACCACCGTCTCGGCCGATGCGCAGGCCGTGGCGGCGCCAGACACTGTCGTCCTGCGAACGGGGGGTCGCATCGCCGGCCGCATCGTGGAGTCGAATCCGCCGAACTTCGTCGTCATCGCGCGCACGTCAGGCGCGACGGAGACGCTGATGTGGTCGGACGTGCGGCGCGTGGTCCGCATGACACCCGCGAACCGTGCCGGCAGCGCAGCAGTGGCGCCGACGACGCCTGCCGCGCGTTCCGACGCCGCATCAACGGTCGCCGCAGCGTCTCCACCCAGGAGTGATGCCGTGCCGAACGACGTCGCGCCACCTCCTCCCCGACGATCTGCGGTCACCAACACCGCGGCGACCGCCGCAACAACGCCAAGCGCTGACAAAGCGGGGAGCGACGGCACCGCCAGCACCTCGTCCGTTTTCACGAAGGGCTTCACGTCGGTCTACTTCGCCTCGGCCGGACGCTTCGGGTATGGCGGCACGCTCGGCCGCTACGTGGCACTGCGCGCCAGCGCCAGCACCTTCACCGGGCTCCTCGGCTACATCTGTGGCTTCGGCTGCACCGCCGTCACCACCAGCGACCGCAATCCGCGCGACGAGCGGATCGGCAGCAACATGCTCGCGATCGGCCCGATGATCCCGATCAGCCGCCGAGTGCTGGCGTTCGCGGAGGTTGGCCTCGAGCAGGTGCTCGTCTCGGCGCAGTTCGATGCGGGACGGCGGAGTTACGGCAGTGCGTATGGAGCCGTGTTCGGCGGGGGCGTGCACGTGCAGGCGTCGCCGAGGATGGTGCTGACGGCGGGGTACTCGACGGGGGATCAGTTCTTTGCGGGGGTGGGGTGGCGGTGAGTGTGGCGGGGTCCGGCGTGCGCTGCCATGCGCGGCGCGTGCCGTACCGTGATTCGTGCACGTCGTGTTCGTCGTGTTCGTCGTGTTCGTCGTGTTCGTCGTGTTCGTCGTGTTCAA
>Ga0105046_10007936_pt1 | contig 16670 bp, 16 predicted proteins | sample MAT03_FD_78385 | JGI IMG/M metagenome (GOLD analysis project Ga0105046, IMG submission 78385) | Freshwater microbial communities from Lake Fryxell liftoff mats and glacier meltwater in Antarctica - MAT-03 (megahit assembly) | ecosystem: Environmental > Aquatic > Freshwater > Ice > Liftoff...
ACCTTCGACCCCGAAACCTACGAGGAGAAAGTGCAGATCGTTCGAAACGATATCAACTGGGAAGACGTTAAACGTTTCCGTCTTAAGGAAGTTTGGTTCTTCGACAAAGAAACGTCCACCATGCAGGTGCGCATCCTCGGTATCGCTCCGCTGATCGATGTGAAAGACAACGACGGTAACTTCCGTTTTGAAAAGCCCATGTTCTGGGTGTATTACCCGCAGGCCCGCGAACTTTTCGCCCGCCATCGCGTGTTTACCCTCGGCGGCAACACCAATGCCACCGTTTCCTGGGAAGACCTTTTTGAAATGCGTCTTTTCGCCAGCTACATCTACAAAGAATCAAACGTTTATGACCGTAAACTCGAAGAGTACGTACGTGGCGTAGACCTGCTGATGGAGTCTGATCGCATCAAAAGCGATCTGTTCAACTTCGAACACGACCTCTGGCAATATTGATTGCTGCGTATTTTTAGCACGTAAGAGCCATTCCGTTTTTCGGGGTGGCTCTTGTTTTTTTTAGGCAAAAACCACCTCTGTTGCACCGTAGCCATACTTGGCGTGGTACTCGTTTTTGAATTTGTGCACATGCCCGTTGTATTTCAGCCGGTCGGCAATGGCTTCTTTCAATTTGCCCTCACCCACACCATGAATGACAAAGATGCGGGGCACACCCAGCCTGATGGCTTGGTCGAGGAAACGCTGGAAATGCTGAAGCTGGATGCGCAGGATCTCACTTTTGTCTAGCTTGGCATGGCCTTTTAACAAGTTTTCGATGTGCAAATCAATTTCAGGTTCGAAATGCGCGAATTCCTGAACGTTGTAAGCATCGTATGCCAGGCTGTTGGACGAAGGTTTTTGGTGGCCGCCACGCCTTACTTTTTGACGGGTGTACTCTTTCAAATCTTCGGCAGCCATATCGACCGTTTTGGGTTCAAATTGGTCGAACAACACAAACTGGTGCGCCATGGTGTTCAGAAAAGGCGCAGTGTGCAGGTTGTTGAAAAACTGTTTGGGCCTGATCTTTAGGCTGCGGCTCAAGGGCGTTTCCGGACCGTCGGTGGTGATGCGTCGGATACTGACTTCTACCTCGGGCGTTTCGTTGAGATCGTCGTACAACAAATCGCCCAATTCGAGTGCCGTGCTGGCGCTGAGTTTGTCTTCGTGCCAAAGCACCTCTTCACCGCGTACGTACAGGCCGAAGTCCACCAAAAATTCGGTGGTGGTATCGTTGAGCAGCCAGGCCTTGTAACGGCTTACGGAGCCATCGCGGCCGGGCATGGGTTCGAAAACCAATTGTACTCCTTTGGGCTTGAGGATGAGGTACTGGACCTGAATGATCCGGAGCGGTGGCGGCTCGGGTTTTTTTTCCATTTTACCGCTCACAAATTTGGCGCCGGGTAATAAGGGCTCGGCTCCGGCATCGCGTTGGAGGTCTTCCTCAAACGCAGGAATCTCGAGCGAATGATCGCTGTCGAGGCGTACCTGGAGCATGCCGTCGTCGAGTTGGGCGGTAATGACGCCACTTTCACCTGTGTAGCGGAAACGAACCCGCGTGCCTATTGCAAAAAGCATGTGTAAAATGGGAGAATCCCGGTATTATTGCTGAAGAATTGCTGGTGTGTGCGAAAGCTCGCGGTAGCAAAAGTAAGGTAACCCAACGACTATTACGGAGCAATTCAACACACCTTCCGATCATGCCTGCTTCAAACCCTGTTGCCAACCGCTATCTGGCCGTTGATTTCTACCGTGGCCTCACCATTGCCTTTATGATTTTGGTAAACACACCCGGTTCAGGGGAGTTTGTTTACGCACCCTTGAGGCATGCCGACTGGCACGGATGTACGCCTACCGACCTGGTATTTCCATCGTTTATGTTCATCATCGGCGTGTCGATGTGGTTCGCCTTCGGCAAATTTGATCGCCGGTGGTCGGCCGAAGCGGGTAAAAAAATCCTCAAACGCACTGCCCTGCTTTTCCTCATCGGGTTGATCCTGAACAACTTCCCACGGGTATGGGATCATTGGGACACCTGGCGCATCATGGGTGTGCCCCAACGACTCGCTTTGGGCTATGGCCTGGCTTCGGTACTGGCACTCCATTTCGGGCGGCAAACCCTGTTGTGGATTTCGGGCGCCATCCTTCTGGTGTATTGGGCATTGCTTTATTTTTTGGGTACGCCAGGCGCCGATCCGTATGCGCTGGACACCAATGCTGTTCTTAGGCTCGACCGCTTGTTGTTTAACGATGCACATTTGTGGAAAGGGGAGCGTATTCCATTTGATCCCGAAGGTGTGCTGAGTACTTTGCCCGCCATCGTGACGGTCTTGTTGGGATGGTTCTGCGGAGGTATGTTGCAACGCAGGGGTGGACAGAAAGACGTGCTGGTGCGCGATCTGCTGCTTTTAGGATTGGCCATCGGATTTGCAGGACTTTTGTGGGACCTCTCATTTCCCATCAACAAAAAACTTTGGACAAGCTCGTATGTGCTGTACGCCGGGGGCATGTCCATGATCCTACTTGCAGCCTGTGTGTGGTTTCTCGACGTGCGGGGTTGGCGCAATGGTTCTGGTTTTTTCATCGTTTTCGGCGCCAATGCCTTGTTTGCCTATGTACTTTCGGAGGCGTTGGTTATGTTCTGTGCCGACATCCGTTGGGCCACCGATACCGGCACAGCCATGGATGTACGCAGTTGGATTTACCAAACGGTATTTGTGCCGCTTGAGGGTGGTGCTTTCAGCTCCTTTCTTTTTGCCCTGGCTTACACACTGCTTTGCTGGCTGTTTTGCCGGTGGTTGTACATGCGCAACATTTACATCAAACTCTGAAGATCTTGCAACGAAGACATTTTTGCCAACAGGCAAGTTTTGCACTGCTTGCGGCAGGACTACCCCTTAACCCATTGTACGCCATGGAGATCACCAACCCACGTCGGATATTGCCCGCACCTTTGCGCCCCGGTGCAAGGGTAAGCTTGATCGCACCTGCCAGTCCGGCATCCGATGAAAAAATCGCGCAGGCATTGGCCAACCTGAAAAACCTCGGTCTGGAGGTGAAAGAAGGCGTGTCGATGCGCAAACACCTTGGTCATCTAGCCGGCACGGATGCTGAGCGCCTGGCCGATCTGCACAACGCCTTTTCGGACCCGGAAACCGACGCCGTTTGGTGTGTGCGCGGAGGCTATGGTTGTACCCGCCTACTTCCCGACGTTGATTTTGACCTCATCCGAAGGCATCCCAAGCTGTTTTTCGGGTACAGCGATGTAACGGCACTACACCTTGCCATCGGACAAAAAACGGGCTTGGTTACCTTCCACGCACCGGTTGCGGCAGGAAGCTATTCCAATGCAACCTTTCCCCATTTGATGGAAGTGGCCAGAAAGGGTACGGCACCCTACACCATTCACAAACCATATCCAGAGGATGCCGTTGCCGAAGGCGCATTTGATCCCTTTACCATCCATGAAGGTTTTGCCGAAGGCGAACTGACGGGAGGTAACTTGTCGTTGCTGGCCGCCTTGTGTGGTACGCCCTGGCAGCCTTCGTTCAAAAACAAATTGGTTTTTATGGAAGAAGTGGGCGAGCAACCCTACCGTATCGACCGCTTACTCACCCAGATGCTGGAGGCTACGGATCTGCGCCAGGCGGCCGGATTGGCGCTTGGCGTTTTTTACGATTGTCAGCCGAAAAAAAGCGAGTTTTCCTTAACACTTAAAGAAACCCTGCTCGACCGACTGGTGCCACTGGGTATCCCAACGATGTACGGTTTGCCGTTCGGGCATGTTACGGATCAAGCCACATTGCCTTACGGAATCAAAGCGCGTTTGGATACTAGGGCTGGAACGCTGACACTGTTGGAGAAAGCGGTATTGGTCGGTTAGTCGGTTGGTCGGGTTGGTTGGGTTGTTTGAAAAATACAGCGTCTCCCTGCGCTCTTTGGGAACCGCGAGAGAGCAGGGGGGTATTCCCAGCTTGAAAGGGTCCAAAAAGGGCCGAAGAGCCTTTAAACATGACACACATCACTTTTTTCTTAAATTTCCGTTGAATGGCTATAGAGCGGAGCGAGACGCTATGTTTTTAAACAACCCGACCAACCGATCAACCGACTAAGAATTCACCATTGAAGTCCCGGATATGTGCGTTGGATGTGCTGCATTTCCGCGAGCATGAAGCCCAGATGTTCGGAATGGCGGCCTTCCTTGCCGCCGTTTTGCATCCAGCTGTTTTCAGGGATGGAGAGCGTTGCCTCGTCCAGTACGGTTTTTATTTTGGCTTGCGACAGCTTGCCTACCTCCTTGAGATCTGGAGCAATGTTTGCTTCGGCGAGGGCGGTATCCGTTTCATTGGGTGTGGAAAGTTCGCCACTGAACATCCAGAGGTTGTTGAGGGCTTCCTGCATTTTTTGATGGCTGACGTCGGTGCCGTCGCCGAGGCGGATGGTCCACTCTGAGGAATAGCGCAGGTGGTAAGTAACTTCCTTAAGTGATTTTGCGGCGATGGCCGCCAGGCGCTCGTCGGAGCTGTGGGTGAGGGCCTGGTAATTGTAAAAATTGTGGGCGTCAAAAAACAACTGACGGAGGACGGTATGGGCAAAGTCTTCATTGGGTTGTTCCACGAGCAGGATGTTGCGGAACTGGTGTGCGTCGCGAAAGTAGGCGAGGTCGTCGTCGGTACGGTTTTGGCCTTCCTGTTCGCCGGCGTAGGCGAGCAGCATGCGTGCCTGTCCGAGCAGGTCGAGAGCGATGTTGGTGAGTGCGATGTCCTGTTCGAGCACAGGACCATGGCCACACCATTCGCCGAGGCGTTGGGAGAGGATGAGGGCGTTGTCGCCGAGCCTCAGGGTATAATCCAGCAAATGTTGTTGGAGGTTCATGTCAGCGGCGGGTTACATGTGTTTTAGTGCGTCGGGGAGGTCGTAAAACGTTGGGTGGCGGTAGACCTTATCGTTGGCGGGGTCGAAAAACGCTTCGCTGTCTTCGGTAGAGGCGTGGATGTGGATCGATTCAACCACCCAGATGCTTATGCCTTCATTGCGGCGGCAGTACACGTCTCGAGCGTTTTCGATGGCCATGGCTTCGTCTGCGGCGTGGAGGCTACCGACGTGTTTGTGGCTCAAACCTTGTTTGGATCGTATGAAAATTTCCCAAAGCGGCCAGTCTTTCATAGCGTTGAATAGCTTTTAAAATGGTGAGGGCTGATGGTTTTAGAGGGGCGGATGCAAAGGTACGCCAATCACGTCATTTTTCACCCAACCAGCTTTGCTTCGGATGATGTACTTTTGCCCACCCTGTTTGACTAACTTGCGGGTAATTTTAACTTAAACAATGATCAAGAACAGCATGAAGCGCATTTTGTTGTGTTTGTTTGTTGGAGCTTGCCTGGTTCAAACGGCACAGGCACAACTTCAATACGGATTTAAAACCGGTGTGAATTTCAGTCGTTTTAATGGTCCATCGGAGACCAACCTGAACGGCATGGATCTTGAAACGTTTGACAACATCACCGGTTTTCACATCGGTGCAACGTTAACGTATGAGATCAACGATGCTTTCAGCTTGCAAACGGAGTTGTTGTTTTCCAAACAAGGTACCAAATACACTTACGAAGGACAGGGATACCGCTATTTTCGCGATCAGACGAATACAAAACTTGCCAACGGTAACATCCAATACCAGCTCAATGTAAACAATGCCTATGTTGCCATTCCCATTCTGGCACAAGGACGGTGGAAAGATCTTGAAATTTCCGGCGGTTTTTATGGCGGTTTTCTGCTTTCTTCCAACGGCGAGGGCGCTTTCACGTTTACCGGGAAAACTGTTCCCCTTAACAATACCGTTTACGGCATTTACGAAGGCAGTGGCGGAGCTCAGGTTGAAGATATCGAGTACCTTCTCGACCACAATTACCGCAAGGACGGTATTGGCGAAGCTACAGGCGACGAGTTTTTTAAAGTGCGTGCCGACAACCAGCTTGTTGAACAATCCAAGCAGGTGGGCGCGTATTACGACTTTACGGAGGACCGCGGCAGTATTTACAACAACTTCGATTACGGTTTGATGGGCGGACTTACCTGGTACATCAGCAGTTCGCTTTATCTGGGCGGACGTTTTCAGTTTGGCCTGGGTGATGTGACAAACAACGACGCAGATATGGCCAAAGCCAGCTTGGGTGATAACGGCGAAGTGTTGTACCGCGATGACAAAGACAAAAATTTGATGATACAGATTTCGGTAGGATTTAAATTTTAACTCAACCGACAGAATGTACAAAACGGCCGGTTTAGACGTTACTTTAGGGTAACATACTGGTCTTAAGTAACCATGTGTCAACTTTTCAAAAACTGATTTAATCTACGGCGGGTTCATCCGCCTGCCAAACCCAAGCTGTCATTATGAGCACAATCCAACCGCTGCGCCACCTGTTGCCTGCCTTTCTTTTGCTCCTTTTGTTTGCAGGATCCTGCAATGTTCAGGATTACGACGGACTGGAAGTGGAGGATCACGATGCCGAGTATGCCGTGTCGCTGTTGCACACTACCCTGGAGATTTCTGATCTCGTGAACAACATTCTCAACGACTCGTTGAGCACCGATACCATCGTGATCAATGCGGATCAAACAATGACCTTGTTTTATTCGGGCGACGTGGCTGAAAAGCAAGCCACGGATATTTTCCAGTTTTTTGAAAACGGCCTCGTACCGATCGCAGACTCGGTGTTCAATGCCCCTTTTGATGCACCAGATTCTGTTACGGTTTATCGGATCGATTTCAATGCAGGACAAATGAACCTGGTGATCCGAAACCCGCTTTCAGAACCCATTACAGGTACTTTTTACATCCTGCAAATGACGGAAAACGGTGTCCCTTTCAGTATGCCCTTCACGGCGCCTGCCAACTCAACCAGCATTCCCTGGATCTCTCCTCCCGTAAACCTTGGCGGAAAGGTGCTGACCAGCAACAACAATACGTTAACTTTCCGGTATGAGGCCTATCTGCCCGATGGAACACGAATCATCATTCCTGAAATATCGCCAGGCACACCCGGGATGGGTATGCTCTTTCAAAACATTACCTTTTCCTACATGGAGGGTTATTACGGCTACAATGAGTATCCTCTGACCCTTGATACCATTGACATTGACATCAACCAAACCAACCTCGACGGCGATGTGACCATCAGCAACCCAAAAGTGCGTATTACCATTGCCAATTCGTATGGATTTCCGACACGTGGCAAAGTGACGGTTTTGAAATTTGTCGGCAAAGACGGTATCATCCGCGACCTGGAAAGTACGGTGATCGATACGGGCGGCATCGACTTTGCATACCCCTCCCTTGCGGCTGGCGAAGTGGGACAGTTCAAATACACCTCGTTTGATTTCGACCGAAGCAACTCCAACATCGATGAAATTTTCAATTCGCAGCCGATACAGCTCATTTATGCCCTTAACGGCATCGCCAACGTAAACAGGGATCCCAACCTCATCGGTTTTTTGACCGACAGTAGTATTATTCGCATGCAGGTAGATGTTGAATTGCTGTTAGAAGGTTCGTTGCGCAACTTCGGCGCCGAACAACTGCTTGACTTTGACTTCGGTGACTTTGCCGATTCCGACATCAGCGAACTCACCGGCGTGGAATTTAAACTGGTAACCGAAAATCGGACGCCCATTGCCAGTAACCTTCAACTTCGCTTTTTGGATGAAAACGGCGCGGTGATTGATTCGCTGTTCGATACAAGTACGCCTCCGTTTGTTATCCAGTCGCCCGGTGTGGATGCCAACGGCGTGGCCATAGGCATGGAAAGAACCGAAACCTACATACCCATGAGCATCGAACGTTTCGACCGCGTCCGCAAATCGAAACAAATGTTTTTGGAAACCTCTTTTACCACCGCCGAAAATGGCAACGTACCGGTAAAAATCCTTGCCGATGGTACGGTGGTGATCAAAATGGGTTTGAAAGTGAAAAAGAAGTTTTAGCGTCCCCGTAGGTTTATCCCTTTTTCAGCGTTTTTTCCTTCCAATGACAAGCCAACTTCCCATGTCGTTTTACAAAAAATATGCTTTTGTCCTGCTGCTTATTGCTCCATTTGCACTGCATGCCCAGCAGGAAATGATGTTGTACCAGATGCCCGATGTATGGCGATCCAATGCTCTCAATCCTGCATTTTTCCCCGACAGTGTGCGGTATGTTGTTGGACTTCCTTCCTACAGCCTGGATGCCGCCTTCTCGGGAGATGTTACTTACAACGATTTGTTTCGCAAAGAAGGCAAAAATTTGGTCCTCGCTCTGGGTGATGCCATTGGAAAGTTGGATCCAGAGAATTACGTCGTGGCCGAACAACGTATTGAAACCGTCAATTTCGGCATTCGGCTTCCCAAAGGTTTCACCGTGATGGCCGGGCACAGCATGCGTTTGAGCGGCACGGTGGATTTTCCCAAAACTTTTGCCGAGTTGTACTGGAACGGCAACGGTCCGTACGTGGGGCAAACCATGGATTTGGGCATAGGGTCGTACAGTTTCGACTGGCATGAAATCGCGGCCGGTGGAACCAAAAGTTTCGGTAAAGTCACCGTAGGCGCCAAAGTGAAGTTTTTAGGAGGAAACAGCGCCCTGCAAACAGATCCCAACCGAAACAGGGCAGATGTTTACACCGATCCGGATTATTACCAGCTGACGGTGAACAGCGACTACGCATTTTATTCCTCTTCCGTTTTTTCTTCCATCGATACTTCCGGGCTGGGATTTGAACTGGTGACGGATAATTTCCGGAGCGCCAACGTGTTCAACAACCAGGGTTGGGCCTTCGACTTAGGCATTCATGCACAGGTGACCGATCGCCTCACGCTCAGCGCCAGTGCGCTCGATCTGGGCGGAACGATCACCTGGAAAGAACAGGCTTACGAATTTCACAGCATGGGCAGCTATACCTACGACGGAGTTTTCATACCTGGGGAAGACATCATCAACGGGTCCGACAGCATCGACATAAACGGCGAATTGGATACTTTGAACGATATTTTTCAGTTTGTTCGCACCGACAACAACTTCAAAAGCAGGTTGCCCCAGCGTTATTATGTTGGCGCTTTGTATAAAATATTGCCTCGGATGACCGTCGGTGCAAATTTTTACCATCAAAGCGGCGAACAGCGCAGCTTCAATGCCGTTGCCGCTCAGGTGATGTGGGAACCGCTTTCCTGGCTTAGGGTAGGCGGAATGTACGGTGTCACCGAACTGGTTGAAGAAAATGTAAATACGAATTACCGGCACAACTTAGGGTTTCAGGTTTATCTGAATTTTGCACCCTTCCAGATCTATTTCGTTTCCGACAATCTTGTCGGGGCATTCACTCCCCGGTCCTCCTCAACGGCGAACCTGGGCGTAGGCCTGTCCATGGCATTCAGGTAAAATGTCTTACCTTCGCATAAGGTAGTTTTGAAACCTCAACCATGGCTTTAGATATTTTATTGACCCTGTTTCTTGTGTTTTTGAACGGGTTTTTTGTGGCAGCAGAGTTTGCCATCGTGAAAGTTCGTTATTCTCAAATAGAACTGCGCGCCCAGAAAGGCCAACAACTCGCAGGCATTGCACAAAGCATCCTCAACCGACTTGACGCCTACCTTTCCGCCACCCAACTGGGCATTACGCTGGCCAGTCTTGGACTGGGTTGGATAGGCGAACCCGTGATGTCGCGCCTGCTTATCGGCATGTTTAACGGTATGGGGCTTCAACTTTCGGACGAGTTGGCGCACAAGATTGCCTTGCCGATCGGTTTTGCCATCATTACCGTATTGCACATCGTATTTGGTGAGCTTGCACCCAAAAGTATCGCCATCCGCAAACCGGAAGCCACGACGTTGTTCATTTCGATACCCATGAAGGGGTTTTACATCCTTTTCCAGCCTTTTATCTTTGTACTCAACGGGTTTTCCAACCTCATTCTGCGCGCCATAGGCATTATGCCCATGAGCGAGCACGAGGCCCACACCACCGAAGAACTTCGTTTGTTGCTCAAACAAAGCCAGGAAAGCGGCGCTTTTAAGGAAGACAATTACAAAATCATTCAAAACGCCTTCGATTTTTCAGAACTCACTGCGCAGCAAGTCATGATTCCGAGGAAAAGTATTTTCGCCCTGGATATTGACGAAACACGGGATGAAATCCTGCGCGAACTGCTCGAAAACGGCTACTCACGCATGCCTGTTTACGAAGAAGACATCGACAACATCCTTGGGGTGGTTTTCGCCAAAGACATTTTTAAGGCCAACATTAAGACGCCGGACTGGAAACTGAAAGACCTCTTGCGCCCGGTGCAATACGTGTACGCATCGGCCAAGCTCAACCGAGTGTTGAAGGACTTCCAGACCAAACGTATCCATGTCGGCATCGTCATTGATGAATACGGAGGCACCGAAGGGCTCATTGCACTTGAAGACATTCTGGAGGAATTGGTGGGCGAAATCCAGGACGAATACGACGACGAAAAAGCGCCTGTACAAAAAAACGACGACGGTTCGTTCAACATTTCAGGCATTGCACCCCTCCACGACGTTAACAACTACCTGCCCATTCCTTTTGCTGAAAACAAACAATACAATACCCTCAACGGTCTGATTCTTACCCGTGTAGGACGTATTCCCACCAACAACGAACCCTTTGAACTCGACGGATACGATGTGACCATCCAGGAGCGCAGGCAGAATATTCTGACGCAGTTGAAGGTTAAAATGGTGGAAAAAGAGGGGTGAGGTGGAACTTTTGCTGCAAAAAAAGTATTTTTGTAAAAAAGGAATAGGCCATGGGCGCTGAAAAGATTAAAAAAGAAATTGATGACTTGCTTGTTAAAATTGAAGACGAGCATGAATTGTCACTGGTATTGAGTTATGTTTAAGTACTTCAAAATAAATATTCCCCCCATGTATTTTATATTTGATATGGACGGCACCATGGTCGACAACATGATGGTGCACCACCGTGCCTGGCAACACATCCTGGCCGAAAACGGCATTGAGCTGGACATAGATGAAGTGAAGAAAAAAATCCACGGCATCAACGAGGAAATCCTGGAGCGCGAGTTTGGCGACTTTTTCAGTCCAGCCGACCGCAAACGCATCGCCTGGGAAAAAGAAGCTACGTACCGTAATATTTTTAAAGACGACCTCGCACTGATCGCCGGATTGCCTCAGCTGCTCGAAGAGGCGTACCAGTCAGGTATTCCGATGGCCATCGCTTCAGCGGCGCCAGCCGAAAACGTCGATTTTGTGCTGGATGACCTCAATTTGCGCCAGTATTTCAGCGCCGTTGTACACGCCTCCATGGTTGAAAAAGGCAAGCCCGATCCGGAGGTGTTTGAAAAAGCAGCGGCAGCACTGGGGGCATCTACTGCCGATTGTGTCATTTTTGAAGATTCACCCACGGGGGCCGAAGCGGCGCGCCGGGCAGGCAGCGCAACCATCATCCTCACCACCACACATGGCCTCGAAGAATTTGCACACCTGCCCAATGTAAAGGCTACGTGGTCCGATTTTCAGGGTGTTACGTTGGAGTCAATACGCCGGTTGTTGTAATTTTTCCACGCCTTTGTCATATTTCTGCTTTGAGTGCTACCCATGGCAGGCATTTGGAAAAGCTGAAACTGTGTATGGCAGAACTTGATGATTGCCTCCATGTTTTCCCGTTTAGTACTTAAGGTTCCAATCAGGAGGTCAAAATCTTCCTTCTAAAAACGCCATGACATCCTGGACGCTTTGCACGGGGTTTTCCTCTTGTGGCCAATGCCCTGTGTTTTGGTAAATTTTAAGGAAAGCTCCCCTGATTCGGCGGTGGAATTCGTAAGCAAATTCGGGTGATATGTAGGTGTCTTCAGCGCCCCAAAGAATTAGGGTAGGCGTAGTGATGTTGTCTATAAGGTCGACAGGTGGACGGTTGTCGCGCACCTGAGCGCGGTCGGTAAAGGCCTTTCGGTTGCCGGGGCGAAGGAAGAGTTCGAGGTGCCTTTGAACAAGTTTTTCGTTCACACGTGTATTGTCGGCGTACACATTTTCCAGCATGAGCTCCATGGCATCGCGGGGCGTTACCTTCCACAGGGCACTGTTTACAACCGGTGTGCTTGCAAAACGCATGACGAGCGGTGGCGACTTGGTTTCGAAACCAGGTGCATTGAGCAAGATGAGTTTGTTGAGATTTTCGGAGTATTCGGCGGCGTAAAACCAAGCGATTTGCGCACCCAGGCCGTTGCCGGCGAGTGTGAATTTGTTCAGCTTGAGGGTATCCACAAATTTGTCGAGAAAACCCGCGTACATAAAAGCGCTGTAGCTGCCCTGTGGGTGCGGACCCGTAAGTCCAAACCCTGGCAAATCCACGCTAACCACGCGGTATTTTTTCGACAGGGTATCGGTCCAGCCGGCCCAGGTGTGCAGGCTGTTGCCCGAGTCGTGCAACAATAAAATCGTTTCCTTACCGTCTCCGGAAACGCGGTAATGCACATCCATGCCGTCGATGGTGGTCAGGCGCGAATCTGGGTAACTGTATTGTTGCAGCAGGGTGCTGGTGGGGATGTCGTTGTGCCAGTTGCGGTACAACCAAACGGCCAGGAAAAGGTAAACGGACCAACGGAGAATGCGCGATATGCTGAAAATACCCAGCCACCGGCGAAATGTTTCTACGCGTACATTGGTTGATCGTTTGGTTGGGCGCGACATGGTTTCCGGGGTTCAGTTGTTTTGCTTGAAACGCATGGCTGCAGCAATAACCGCTGCGATGGCGAAACCGCCCAGTGCACCCATCGTCATTTGCAGCAGTACAGGGCCAAGCGGTTGTTGCAAGTCTTTGGTGCCTTCTAAATTTTGGATCTGTTCGCGGATTTTCGCGGCCTGTTCAGGGTCGCCGGTGCCTGAAGTGAGCTGGTTTTTCAAAAAGGCAAGTTGTTGGTCGAGTTCCATTTGAAGCAGCTCGGGGTTGGCCAGGTGGAGACCATAATAAAACATCCAATAACCCAGGTTGATGAGTATAAAAACGGCAAAAGGTGTGCGCACAATTTCCCGAAAGTCGCGGTTGGAACCATTGGCGGCCAAATCGTCGATCGAAGCTTTTACCATCAATGCCACATAAAGCAGCATGGAGGCCCATTGGGCTACGGGATGCAGGAAAAGTTCTTTATCAACCGTGTAAACTACGAAGAAGTAAAGCGCAACCGCGATGGCCCCGAGCAAACCGTATTTTAGGCTGATGTTTTTCATAATCAGCGCAAAAGTAAGTCCGAAGTTCGAAGTTAGAAGTTCGAAGTCGTAAATAGTTTATAGGAGCACTTCGGACTTCGGACTTGTGACTTACATCGTTTTCGGCTCTCTTTTCATGATAGCCGCAACGACCAGTCCAACAATAAGTCCAAAAAAGGCGCCGCCGAGCAGGCCAGAAGTGAAGATGGACAACACTTCCGGGCCATTGGCCATTTTGGAAACTGCTTCTTCGAGCGCTTCGGCAGGCATCGCCTCGCCCCAGGTTTCAGCAAAGGCTTCGGCCATTTTTTCGTAACGCATGGGATCGATAACCGTACCCATGATGTATTCCCATATTTGTCCACCTATAGCACTCACTGAGGAAACGACCACGGAAATCAGCAAACCGGTACCGTATTTCACATAGCCCCCGTTGTCGCGGTCGCGGTATTGTTTGATGGCCAAACCGGCAAAAATACCGGCCATGATGAGGCCAACAAACATAAAACCAACAAGGCCCGACATGCCTCCTGCCATGGGGTTGTAATCCATCAAATACATGATAAGCGACAGCAGAATGCCTGCCACCGTGGCATAAGCACTCCATTGAAGAGCGGTTTTCCAGATGGGAGCATTGGTTTGAGGCTCAATCGTGTTGTCTAGCGTTGACATGGTTGTTTAAATTTGGTTGTGATCGGAATGTTTTTCGGGACAATTTATCGGGGGAAGGCAAGATTTATGACGTAACCTGAGACCAAAGTAGAAAAAAAGACGACCAACCTCTGTTTTTGGCGTGTATATTTATTTCCAACACGGTTGGTTTTTACCGAACTTTGTACCCACATTCAATGTTTGAACCCGCATGGCCGAATCCGCACAAAAGTTCAATTTTCCCCTTTTCCGTCGCGTCTTATCCATGGTCCGCCCTTACAAACGGGTGTTCATCCTCACGTCCATGCTCACCTTGGTGCTGGCCTTCCTTGCCGTTAAGCGCCCGCAATTGCTGCAAACCATGGTTGATGACCATGTTTTGAACGGCGACGTGGGCGGTATGACCATGCTGGTGCTCGCCATTTTCGGCCTCTTGATTCTGGAAGTTATTTTGCGTTATTTTTTCCTGTACCATACCGACTGGATCGGCCAGGCTGTGGTACGCGACCTGCGTGTGAAGGTTTTTCGCCATGTTACCGGCCTCAACCTTAGCTATTTCGACAAAACTCCGATCGGACAAAGTACTACGAGGACGATCAACGACATCGAGGCCATCAACACTGTTTTTGCTGAAGGCAGCATCACCATTCTGGCTGATTTGCTCTCCATAGGATTTGTTTTGGTGGTCATGTTCACCACATCGTGGAAATTGACTTTTGTCGTATTGGCTGTTTTTCCCCTGTTGCTTTGGGGAAGTTATGCTTTTAAGGAAAGTGTGCGCAAAAGTTATGAAAAAGTGCGCAACCACATTTCCACCATGAACTCGTTTTTGCAGGAACGCATCAGCGGCATGCGCATCGTGCAGATTTTCAACGCTGAAGCGCGTGAAGCCGAAAAGTTCCGCCAAATCAACCGCGACTACACGGCAGCCAACCTGCGATCCATTTTAGCCTACGCCATTTTTTTTCCGGTGGTCGAGATCATTTCCGCCGTTTCACTCGGCCTTATGGTGTGGTACGGCGCTCGCGGCGTTTTGTCCGAAGAAGTCTCCATTGGCACCATGGTTGCCTTTCCGCTCTACATCTCCATGCTTTACCGGCCCATCCGCATGCTGGCCGATAAATTCAACAACCTGCAAATGGGGCTCATCGCGGCCGAACGGGTATTTCGTCTTTTGGAAAACGACGACCAAATCCCCAATAAAGGCACCTTGAAACCTGAGCAACTGCAGGGCAAACTTGAGTTCGACGATGTGTGGTTTTCTTACAGCAACGACCTCGGCGCCGATGCGGTGCTTAAAGGTGTTTCGTTTGCCATAGAGCCCGGACAAACGCTGGCCATTGTAGGCAGCACAGGAAGTGGCAAAACCACCATCATCAGTCTGCTTAATCGTTTTTACGACATCCAGGGTGGTCACATCCGGGTCGATGGTCACGACCTTACCGAATACGACCTGTTTTACCTGCGCCGCCGTATTGCCGTGGTGCTGCAAGATGTGTTCCTTTTTTCAGGAACGGTTTTGGAAAACATAACCCTGCGCGACCCGTCCATCACCGAAGAACAGGTGCTTGCAGCTTCCAAAATGATCGGCGCCCACCAGTTCATCGAAAAATTGCCGGGTGCCTACCAATACCAGGTTATGGAACGCGGCGCTACTTTGTCCATGGGACAACGTCAGCTCATCTCGTTCGTGCGCGCACTCGTATTCAATCCCGATATTCTTATCCTCGACGAAGCAACTTCTTCCATCGACCCCGAAAGCGAATCGGTGATCCAGTACGCCATCGAAAAACTCATCGACAAACGCACGAGCATCATCATCGCCCACAGGCTCAGCACCATACGCCACGCCAACAATATCCTCGTGCTGGAGAAAGGTGAAGTGCGCGAATTTGGTTCCCACGAAGTGTTGCTCGCCCTGGATGAAGGCAAATACAGGGATCTTTATGAGAAGCAGTTTATGACAACGGAAATTTAAGAAGTGGTCGGTTAAGTCGGCAGTCGGCAGTCCGGTTTTTGTGGGAGACTTTATTCGAATGGTATTGTACAGATCAAATACACATTTAGATAATTTACCACATTAATCACTTAAGTATCCATTAGAACACATTGGTTTTATTCTCTTATGTGTTCTAATGTATACTTAAGTGACTGATGTGGTAAATTCGATTCAAACGAGCTCCTCTTTTTTTACCAGTTTTCCCGGCCTCAAACTGCGTACTGCTTTTCCGGCCTGCTACAGTTCCAAAGGGTGGATGTTCCTTTCCCGTACCGTTATGCCAACCTCCCGGCAAAGTTTCAGGACGGTGGAACGTGTGATGCCGGGCAAAATGTGACCCGAAGGCGGCGTGTACAGAACCTGGTTTTTCTCTATAAAAAAGTTGGCGCCAGGGCCTTCGGCCACACAACCGCCAGTATCGAGTAACAGCGCGTCGTCGTATCCGCGACTGCGCACATCGCTGCCGGCTATGATGGAATTGGTGTAATGGCCGGTCACTTTGGCGTCCACAAAACACGATTCGGGGTGCGGACGGCGGATGGAAGAAATGCCTATTGCCGCGTCCAGTGAATGACATACCGTTTCGCGGCCCTATTTTTCGCTCCATGTCGTTTTTCGTCGGTTAAAATGTCCCACATTTCGACCTCCTCATGCCTAATTGAGTAAAATATGGGTCTCGCCAAACTGCACGTCATTCACTGGACGCGGCATTAGAGCAAGCGCCTGTTGAAATGGACGTTTTTCAGGACAACAACACCGAAAGTGTTTACCACCTCTACCACTTTCTGCACCGCATCAACCTGCA
>Ga0105046_10007943_pt1 | contig 16667 bp, 12 predicted proteins | sample MAT03_FD_78385 | JGI IMG/M metagenome (GOLD analysis project Ga0105046, IMG submission 78385) | Freshwater microbial communities from Lake Fryxell liftoff mats and glacier meltwater in Antarctica - MAT-03 (megahit assembly) | ecosystem: Environmental > Aquatic > Freshwater > Ice > Liftoff...
ATTTTTAAAGAAAAAAATAAAAAATTTAATAGTACTCTAGCACAGTTGATTACCTCATCCAAAATTAAAATCTGTTTTTAATCTTTTGAAAATTGAAAAAAATATATAAACTTTGGAAACTTTTGGAACAATAATTGTTTCCATAAGAATATTCGTTTTTTTAAATTATGGATGAAGAACTAAAAAATATTCTCGACAAAGTAAGAAACCTTTACATCCGATATGGGATAAAAAGTGTTACCATGGACGATGTTGCCCGTGAGCTTGGAATTTCAAAGAAAACATTGTATCAGCATGTTATCGATAAGAATGATCTGGTATTTAAGGTTTTTGATCTTGAAATTAATGATAGCTCCAATAAATTTCAATGTTCTTTCAATGAAGAGTCGAACGCTATTGAACAATTGTTTGATGTACATAAATGGGTGGTAAGCCGCATGAAAGAATATAGCCCTGTTTCGGATTACGATTTAAAAAAATACTTTCCTGATCTGTATCGTAAGCACGATAAAATCAGAAGGGAAAGAATTTATGAGTTTATTGTCAATAACATGAGAAAAGGCAAGGAAGAAGGATTATACCGAAGCGACCTTGATGTGGAGATTATCTCAAAGATACATGTGTCGCGAATTCAAAATACTTTCGATTCGGATCTTTTAACAAATGAGGAAAAAACATCGCTAAAAGTATTTTATGAATTTTTTGTATACCATATCCGTGGTATCGCCAGCGAAAAAGGTATTCAGCTTTTGGAAGAAAAATTAAAGGATAAAGAACTACAGTTAATATATAATCAATAAAACAATATGAATATTTTCAGATTTTTAATACGCGGAGCCCTTTTGACAATGATACCGGCTGTGCTGTCGGCTCAGGAAATTACAGGGCCATTGAAGTTGTCGTTGAAACAGGCACAGGAGTATGCATTGCTGAATAACAGGAACGTAAAGAGTGCCAATATCGATATTGAAATAGCCAAAAAGAAAGTTTGGGAAACCACTGCAATTGGATTGCCTCAGTTTACAGCAACTGCTGATTATCAACATCTATTCAAGGTTCCCGAAGCAAGTTTTGGAGGAAACACCATTTTATCACTTGATCAAAGTATCGGTAATGCTGATGTAATTACTGCTCAAACGATAAGGGATAAAAAACTTTCGTTAGGTTTTGAACCAGGAGCGCCCATAGCATTAGGTGTACCAGATAATGTAACATTCAATTTTACCGTATCACAACTTGTTTTTAGCGGTGAATATATTGTGGGTTTACAGGCAGCGAGAGTGTTTAAAGAATTATCTGAAAGAAGTCTGGTTAAAACTCAACTAAGTACAAAAGAATCAGTCGCAAATGGATATTATCTGGTATTGATATTACAAGAAAATATTAATTTATTAAATGCTAGCTATAAAACTATTGATCAAAGTTATAGTGAATTAAGCAAAATGCAAGAACAAGGTTTTGCTGAAGAAACAGATGTTGATCAAATGAAAATAAATAAATTAAACCTTCAATCATCTATTACATCATTGGAGGGAAAGAAAGAAGTATCTGTTAAACTTCTTAAAATTCAATTAGGAATTGACTTTGAACAATCACTGGAATTAACCGACAGTTTAACTGGAATTATTAGCAATGGAACAATCCAATATTTGTCTTCTTTTGATTTCGATGTAAACTCAAGTATTGATATGCAACTAATGAAGACTTCCGAAGGTTTGTCATTATTAAGCCTTCGCAGACAGAAGTCAACATTTCTTCCTACAATAGCTGCCTTTTATCAACATCAGGAATTGTTAAATGAACCACTGTTAAATTTTCAGCCTAAAGATGTGTTAGGAGCCTCCCTAACATTCCCGATTTTTACAAGTGGAAAGCGACTTGCTATAGTGGGCCAGGCTAAGTTAGACCTTGAGAAGACCCGTTTAACAAAAGACAATGTTGAACAAAGCCTGATAATGGAATTTGAAAATGCTAGGAATGATTATCAAACTGCCTTTACTAATTTTTCTCACAATAAAGAAAGTATGATTTTGAGCGAAAAAGTGTATAATAAAACCTTAGTGAAATACAAGGAAGGTGTTTCTACAAGCTTTGAGTTAACCCAAATACAAAATCAGTTTATTCTATCCCAGTCAAATTATTATAACTCACTATTAACTTTAATGGAAGCTCAGGCCAAATTAGAGAGGATCCTTTCAAAAAATCAACAATAAAAACAGATAAATGAATCAATATATGAAAACAACAAAATTAATAACATCCATAGTATTAATATTTGCATTGGCCATTTCCTGCCAATCCGATAAAAAAACCGAACTCGTAAAACTGCAGAAACAACGCGACGAGATAAACGGCAAGATCGCTAAACTTCAGGAGGAAATAGCAAAAACAGATACCACCGCTGTTAAGAAAAACCTGAAACAGGTTGCTGTAATGGAACTTCAACCTGCCACCTTCGACCATTATATTGAAGTACAGGGACGTTTGGATGGCGAAGAAAACGTTGATGTTTATGCCGAAGCCATGGGCGTTGTGGAAGCTGTGAATGTGAGGACCGGACAAAATGTTTCCAAAGGACAGGTGTTAGCGCGTTTAAACGATGCTGCTGCACGCGAACAATTGAAAGGTTTGGAAACTCAATACCAGTTTATAAAAGAAACATTTGAAAAACAGGAACGTTTGTGGAACCAGAAAATAGGTTCGGAGATGCAATTCCTACAGGCAAAAAACCAGAAAGAAGGGATGGAATCACAAATTGCCTCAGTACGTAAGCAACTTGATATGATGTCTATTAAGTCGCCTATCACTGGTACAGTGGAAGATGTTTCTTTAAAAATAGGACAAGCTGCTTCCCCTGCAATGCCAGCATTCAGGGTGATGAATTTTAACACTTTAAAAGTGAAGGCTGATGTTGCCGAAGCTTATGCCCGTAAAATAAATGTAGGCGACGAAGTGATTGTTTTCTTCCCCGACCTTGATAAAGAAGTGAAAGCCAAAGTAACTGCTGCAAGCAGGTATATCAACCCTGTGAACCGTTCGTTTTTGGTTGAAGTTCGCCTGGATGCTGAAAAAGATGGTTATAAAGCGAACATGGTTGCTGTTTTGAAAATTAACGATTACAAAGCTCAAAAGGCCAATGTATTGCCTGTAAATTACATACAGACCGACTCAGAAGGAAGTTATGTATTTTTAGCCGAAACGCACAGTAATACTGCAACAGCTAAAAAAGTGCCTATAAAACAAGGACAGAGTTACGATGGCATGGTCGAAATAACCGAAGGATTAAAACCAGGAGACAAAATTATCAATGCCGGTTATCTCGATTTGGAAGATGGTGAAGAAATTAAACTCTAAGAACCTACAAAGTACAAAAAATGGAAAATAAATTTAAAGAATTTAAACCGACCAGTTGGAGTATCGATAATAAGACGAGTATATATGTACTTGCCGTCATTATCTCCATATTTGGGATATTAAGCTATATCAATATTCCTAAAGAGCAATTCCCTGAAATTGTAATTCCTCAGATATTAATCAATACCGTTTATTCGGGAACTTCACCAACAGATATTGAGAATTTAATTACAAAACCTCTTGAGAAAAAATTAAAATCGATCAGTGGTGTTAAAAACATTACCAGTAGCTCAGTACAAGATTTCTCAATGATTGTTGTTGAATTTCAAACCGACGTTGAAGTATCCGATGCAAAACAAAAGGTAAAGGATGAAGTTGACAAAGCCAAACCTGATCTGCCACAAACAGGAATTACTTCAGGTCCCAATGTTACCGATATTGACCTATCACAGTTACCGATCATGTTCATCAATCTTTCAGGAAAATACTCCCTTGATAAGCTGAAAGAGTATGCAGAAGTAATGCAAGACCGCATTGAAGGCTTAAAAGAAATTACCCGCGTGGAAATTGTAGGCGCCCTGGATCGTGAAATTCAGGTGAACGTGGATATGTATAAGTTACAGGCTGCAAGTCTTTCGTTCAACGATATTGCCGGACAGATTGCAAATGAAAATGTCACTGTATCAAGCGGTGGTATCGACATGAAAGGCATGCGCCGCTCCATTCGTGTAGTTGGTGAATTTAAGGATATCGAGTCCCTGAAAAATATTATCATCAGTTCTTCCAGAGGCGCAAAAATCTACTTAAAGGATATTGCAGAAGTGAAGGATACTTATGCTGAGAAAGAAAGTTATGCCCGTTTAAACGGAGAAAATGTAGTTACACTGAATATTATAAAAAAAGGCGGACAGAATTTACTCGACGCTTCCGATAAAATTAAGGTAATTACAGATGACCTGACCAAAAATAAATTTCCTAAGAACCTGACCATAAACATTACAGGTGATCAGTCAAAATCTACCCGCACCACACTGAAAGACCTTAATAATACAATTGTTATCGGTTTTATCCTGGTAACTATTGTTTTGATGTTCTTTATGGGGCTCACCAACGCAATCTTCGTAGGATTATCGGTCCCTCTTTCCATGTTCCTGGCATATATCGTAATGCCTGGTATCGACTTTACCATGAACATGATGGTAATGTTCTCCTTTATTTTTGCACTTGGAATTGTGGTTGACGATGCCATTGTGGTGATAGAAAATACCCACCGTATTGTCAAAAAATCGCACATGGATGTGGCTACCGCTGCCAAGTTTGCTGCCGGGGAAGTTTTTGTTCCGATTTTATCAGGTACCCTGACAACACTCGCTCCTTTCCTTCCGCTTGCCTTCTGGCCTGGTGTTATCGGTAAATTTATGATGTTTATTCCAGTCACCATTATCATAACGCTCATAGCATCCTTGTTTGTAGCCTATATCATTAACCCGGTATTTGCAGTAACTTTTATGAAACCTGAACAAGAGGATATACAAACTCTCAGCAGAAAACGTATCTTCACAACTGCCGGTATCATCGCCGGATTGGGTGCAGTATTTCATATGGCAGGATGGCATGCTTTTGCCAATCTGGTATTGTTTATTGCTGTTTCGATTATTGCACATAACATCTGGGGATACAAAGCAATACTTCACTTTCAGCATTATTTAATACCTAAAACACTCGACCGTTATGAACGGTTCCTGGGCTGGATTCTAGCAAAACGTCGTCCTTATTATGTTCTTTTGGGAACAGTAGCTCTCTTATTCTTCACCTTTTTCATTATGGGTGCTTTTCCTCCCAAAGTAGTTTTCTTCCCCGATACCGAACCGAATGCCATTTATGCCCTGATCAAACTTCCCGTGGGAACCGAAGTAAAAGTTACCGACTCGGTAACATACGAAGTTGAAAAAAGGGTAATGAAGGTAATTGGTAAGGATAATCATTTGGTAGAATCTGTAATTTCCAATATTGCCAAAGGAGCTTCCGATAATGATTTTGATATTGGAAATGCAATTCCAAATAAAGGGAAGGTTACCGTTAATTTTATAGAGTTTTCACAAAGAAAAGGTGAAAGTACAACTCCGTACATGAACCTTATCCGCGATGCTGTTAAAGATATTCCGGGAGCTGAAATCACAGTGAATAAACCGGCTGGTGGACCTCCTACCGGAAAGCCTATCAATATTGAAGTTACAAGCGACGATTTTGATGAATTACGGCTTGCTTCCGATAAATTTATTCGTTTTATCGATTCTCTTCAGATACCTGGTATTGAAGAGCTAAAAACCGACTTTGACGAAAATAAACCGGAAGTGGTGATTGAAGTGGACCGTGTGAGGGCAAACAGTGAAGGTGTTTCAACCGGCCAGATAGGGATGGAACTTAGAACTGCTATTTATGGAAACGAAGCTTCCAAATTCCGCGATGGTGAAGATCAATATCCTATTCAGGTGCGTTACCAATACGATCAGCGCACTAACCTCGACAAGCTTTTAAATACCAAAATCACCTTTATGGATATGAGTTCAGGGCAATTGAAACAAATTCCGCTTTCAGCCTTGGCGAAGGTAACTTACCTCAACTCTTACAGTGGTATTAACCGCAAAAATTCCAAACGTATTGTAACTATATCATCCAATGTGGTAACGGGTTATAATGCCAACGAAATAATTGCCCAGGTGAAACAGTCCTTACCTAAATTCAAGAAATCAGATCAGGTAGACATAAAGATTACAGGTGAACAAGAAGATCAGGCGGAAACTATGATATTTTTGGGTACCGCTGCCTTGCTATCCCTGTGTTTAATCTTGTTTATTCTTGTTACGCAGTTTAACTCGTTCGGGAAAATGTTCATCATTATCATCGAGGTGCTGTTTAGTATTATCGGGGTAATGCTTGGGTTTATCATTACCGGCATGGATATTTCGATTATTATGACAGGGATGGGGATGGTTGCCCTCGCCGGAATTGTGGTTCGAAATGGAATATTACTGGTAGAATTTACCGATATCTTGAAAGAAAAAGGATTAAAAACCCGCGATGCCATTATTCAGGCAGGAAAAACCCGTATTACACCGGTTATGTTGACTGCAACAGCCACCATATTAGGATTAATTCCACTGGCTATTGGTTTTAACATCGATTTTATCGGTTTGTTTACTAATTTTCAACCCCATATTCATTTTGGTGGAGATAACGTGGCCTTCTTTGGCCCTCTTTCGTGGACAATCATTTTCGGTTTGTCGTTTGCTACTTTCCTCACATTAATTTTAATACCGGTTATGTATTACATTATGTATGCAAGCACTGTTAAAATGAAACGTCAGGTATCGGCAATGAAATATAAGAAAGCTGATTTTAAGGATTTAATTTAAGGAAGTAGGTGTTTAGACTATAGGCATTTAGGCTTTAGGTTAGGTAAGCAGGTATACCTGTAAATACTTTTCCTAATAGTCTAAAAGCTAAATTCATTAGGTTAAAAAAATGGCCGGAGCGAAAGTCCGGCTATTTTTATTTAGACGCCCATTGCCAGGCCCCAACGTTGCACCATTAGCATTTATGGCGGCTGTTCGGCAAAGCATTTGTTTTTTCGTATTATATGGGTAGCATTTTCTACCTTATTTTCTTCACAATAAAACTGTAACAAATGCTTCAAAAATTGAGGGACAAAGAGAATTCCTATAGCTATCGGAATTCACCCAACTTAGAATACTTCGCCCAGCGCGTGAAATTGCAGGGCTTTCTAAATGCCCAGTTCTTTAATTGCCCTCACCACTATTTCCAGATCTGTGACACCTGAAAAGCCACTAAAACCAACTGCTAATTTGTTTCCATCATTTAAAACAATAGGTTGTCCTCCTGGCCATCCAATGAAATCGGGTGCCTGAATCCCGAAATCTCCTTCTTCGAGTTCGCCATTAAAAATTTTCTTTTCAAATTCAAGCGTTTTCAATCCTGTGATCCATACCTGACTGGCTTTGGTCCATGCTAACCCGAAAGTACGTCTGTTCCGCACTTTTTCCGAGCCATAGAGTTTTCCGTAAACATTCCCTTCTTCGTCAATAATGCAAATAGCAACATTATCGGCCGAATGAGAATCCTGTGGCCTTATCATATACTCAGGTATATATTTACCTGCAGTTTCGATAATGGCTTCAATCTGCTCTTTAGTAGTTTGTTTATTCATATATAAAATGGTTAAGGTTTATAAGTTGCCGCCAAGCATAACGCTCCACTTAGGGATTTTTCTTTTTGCCTTCGTTTTCACTATTTTATATTTCAAGCTCTTGTATTGCCCGCTGGACGATTCCAAGGTCGTTAGCGCCGCTAAACCCACTAAAGCCCACTGAAAGCTTGGTGCCGTCCTTTAAAACAATGGGTTGTCCGCCTGGCCATCCGATAAAATCGGGCGCCTGAATACCAAAATCATCTTCTTTTAATTCGCCGTTAAAAATTTTCTTTTCGAACTCACCGGTTTTCAGGCCTGTAATCCAAACCTGGCTAGCTTTGGTCCAGGCAATTTTAAAAGTACCACGGGTTTTAACTTTATTGCTGCCATAGAGTTTGCCATATAAATTACCCTGCTCATCAATAATACAGATGGCTACATTACCATCGGACCATGGATTTTCGGGCTTTTTCTGATACTCGGGAATGAGCTTTTCAACAGTTGAAATGATAGCTTCAATCTGTTCTTTTGAAGTTTTTTTAGTCATTGCATTTGTATTGCTATCTTTATTTTCTTCTACCCTTATAAAATCGAGGTAAGCCAGGTTGGAACCTTTGTTGTATTTCAAAGTCAGCAAATTTAGACCTGTTTCGGTAAATGTTACTTCGCCTATGGTGGCCTGGTTCCAATAGTGCCAGTTGCCGGTATTTTCAGGAAGAACAAGATCGGTAAGTTTTTGATTATTCAGCCAAAGCGAAGAATGGTTGTCTTCGTTCCCATAAACGGTAACTATCCTGTATTTCCCATGAGCTTTGATGTCAACGGTATAGTTTGTCCATTCGCCATCCGATTCCCATCCCAGGTATAACTGGTTCACTTTTGGATCAACCTTGTTGGGGTGGTTGAAATCGACCCAGTCCTTGGTGTAGGAAATATCAACACCTTCCTTTTCGCGGAAGAAAGCAATGTAGGGAGATATACCCGGACGCAAATGGCTGCCGTAATCGTGCACTTCGTGATTTAGTTTCGAACCTTCATTTTCCGGGGTAACATCGTGGTAAGCAACCCCTTCTCCACCCAGGTCGTAATAGGCAAGTTCAATACGCCCCGGAATAACCTGTGGTCCTGATTTATAATTTGAATCATTAAACGGCTTCCCTTTATAGTTTTGGGGGATCTGGGAATTCACTGAAGTATATAAAAATGAAATAACTACCAGTAGAAAGAATAGTTTTTTATTTTTCGCAAGGCTCATATAACAAAGTTTAAGATAGATATCAATAGATAAATTAGCAATCGGAACAATTTTGAATAAAACTAAATTACAATTAAATTCATTTACAACAGTATAAAAGTAAGTGACATTTATAACTCATCTTCAATCTTTTTAATATTTCGGTAAGCCTTTTAATACCAGATGTATTTAGCTAATATCATTCTTACCTGCTAAATCGATAATTATTAAAGCAAGAGATTTCTCCCTGTACCCACTTGCTGCGGGCACAGGGAGAAATGACAATGCATTGTAGGATTGTGGTTTATCCCTGCCATGCATCTATTCTCCACAACAGGATTCGTTTAAACAGACCAGCAACAAGAAACTACCCTTGCAGTACCTTAAGGATTCCGGTGGCATTCCGTGCAGGTATAATCGTTCCAATCGGTTCCAATGTCAACAGGGTGCTCGAAAGTTAATTCGTTATTGAGTGAAACCGATTTTGTTTTACCTGTACTGCCCTGTGCAACAATGGTGTGACACAGATTACAATCTTTGGAAATTACTTTCCCCAGTTGTTCACATGCCGTCCGTTATGACACCTGAAACAGCCATCGGAACTTAAATGTCCTATATGATTCAGGTAAGTTGTACCTGTAATATTCATTTCAGGGAAATTATTTTTAAAATATTCCTGTTGAATACCCGTAATTGCCTTATCTATAAGCTTTTTATCTTTGGCCAAAATTTCCGGATGCTTTTCCTGATAATAACTGTAGATACTTTGTTTATTCATTAGTTTGGCCGAATCCGTAGTATAAAAAGGATCTTTCAGAGCCCTCATAGCAGCATTTTTGATATAATGAAGCTCTTTGGGAATAGTACCTGCAAGCTAGGCATTGTTTACATTGAACTGGTGAGAAGGCCTGTTATGGCAATCCAAACAATCGAAAGTACGATTTTCAAGGCTGTCGATTACTCCTTTACGAGGCATGTTTTCTTCATCAGTATATAAATGAGTTTCCCCGGTTTTTATATTGGTATATTTTACCCATGGTATATTTTCTCTGTAGTTTGTTGAAGCTTTGTATTCGATGCGAATATCAGGGTTTATGTGCCAGTGAATACCTTCCTTTAATCCCATTGCGCTAAATTCCGGTCCTATTTTCATCAACATAGATATGTTCCAGTCCGTGTTTGTTGAATCGGATAAAAAGCTCCGTTGTACTCTTAATTTTTTAGCATAAAATTTTTCGGGTCAATGACAATTTTCGCAGGTTTCGCGTGCCGGCCGAAGATCATGTATTGGAGTGGCAATAGGTCGACTGTATTTTTTAAAAGTAACAGAATAAACCTGGTATAATCCCGCTAATTTAGATTTAACATACCAGTCTGCTCCTTCACCCACATTACTTTCGACATATTTAACCCTGGCATGAGGAGAATTCATGTATGTGGCATATTCCGAATTCATAACCGAATGACAGAGTTTGCCACAAAAATTGACTGATTCTGAATAACAATAAGCCTGATAACTACCTGCTGCAGAAATCAAAACAAATACCAGAGTTATAATAGAGACAATCCATAAATGTACCCGTTGTTTTTTAAGGTTCAAATTTAAAACCGGCCAGTTAGTGGCATTAACATCGGCAGTCCCCTTTCTGATTTTTCTCATTTTCAGAAACATACCGGCAAATATCATTACTATTCCAATAAACAGAAGTGCAGGCAGTACGAGAAAATGCACCCTTCAGGCAACCTCATTTGGTCACCTGAAAGAAAAATTATTCATTCCGGATTACAAAAATTTTCTTATTCACTTCATCTCCTTGTGAAGTAATTAATTTAACCATGTATAATCCGTTTTTAAATCCTGAAAGATCAATTGTACTGGTATTTTGATTTTGTAAAATCAACTGACCGCCAGTGTTATATATTTCAATTTTTGGATAATTATTTAGATCCGAAATCCTCAATAAGCCAGTTGTCGGATTTGGAAATAACACTACTTCACTATTGTCGTGTTTAGATTCTTTTAAACCCGTTGAAATACTTTGAAGTTTTTCGTACAATTCGGGAACGTCCGTCATGAAGATTGTATAAGGATTGTTATAAAAGCTTATAAAATCATTTACTGCAGGGTGACCCGGGTATGGTGCGTAATGATGGGTGGTGCTTGCATTTCGCCATACACATGCATAGGCTATCTTTCTGGTTTTATCGTTTGTTTGAATTCCCTTTAACAGGGTTTGGGTAAACCAGTTTGTAGTTTCTATTTTTTCCTGGCCCACTTCGGTTAAAGCACAAACTTTTCCTTTCTCAGTAGCCATTTCCGACAGTAAAGTAAGGCTGTTGGTGAATGCGGCCATATCTGTGTTATTATATCGTAGATCCCAATAGTCGTCAAATCCTAAAATATCCACAAATGAATCTCCCGGCCAGCGGTCCATATAAGCTGTTTTGGTCGAAAAACGATCGGGGGAATAGGCAAACAGAACATTATGAACCTGGCAACTATCGTTCAGGTAGTTTTTAGTGAATTTCCACAAATCGATAAATTGCTGTTTTGTGCAATTACCGGATCCCCACCAGAACCAGCTTCCTGTGTGTTCGTGCCATGGACGGAAAATAACGGGCACAGATTCGCCATTGGCACCTTTCAAATCTTTAAAGAAATTAGCCAGATTATTAAGCTGAGACTTGAACCAGATATTTTTAAGACCACCAGGTAAAATATCGCCTACAATGTTTTTTCCCAAGGTGAGTTCGCTTTGATTGAATTTCCCTTCGTACGGATCGGCACAATGCCATTCAAAAGTATTTATCCCACCAAGATTATAAAATTTCTCAACGCGATATTTATCGCGGCTGTAATCCTGCCCTGTAGCAATGCCAGCCACTCCCCATGCCCCCAATGAAGGATATGATCCGCAAACGTCTTTTACATCTGACCTGTCGTCGTCATTGGACCAACCAACTCCATAACCGGTAGCATCCTGGTGGCCGAAAAGCATTTTCTGACCAGAGAAATAACGAAGGTTATCATACAATATCTTTGTACGTCGTGTTGCTTTTGAATCGGCAAGTACAACCTGAGAAAGTTCAGCTTCTTTATTTTCCTCCGTTTCATATGTAATTACTGCCTGGTTCAGGCTAGTAACAGCCTGGTCAATTTGCTGCTGGGTTGCTGAAGAGTTACCGAAGGTAGTTTCAGCCTGGCTTATTGCTGTTTGTAATTCAATTCTGGCGGCATCAGGAAAGGCACCTGGAGTACTTCCAGCATTAGTTTTTTCATAAAATAACTTAGCATTGCCAATTCCTTTTTTTAATCCCTGCGTAAGTAAAGTGTGGAGTGTTATTGATTCTATCAGTACGATACCCGATTTAGGAGTTGTTGAACCTCCCTCGAAATAAAAATATATATATTGTAAAACCCTTGTTGCTGAAGAAGAAATAAGAAAAGAAACATCGGTAAACTGATCGCCCGATGTAACATTTTTTTGTAACCAGTCATTTGAATTATCAGCATATACCGGTTTAGCTGTAAATTGAAAATTGACATCCGATTTAACCCTGATCCGGAGTTCGTATGTAGAGAGCGAAATATCGGAAACTTTCAGGTTAAACTGGTCCCAGGCATCGCTTGCGGGTGTTCGGTTATAGGTAACTTTAAGAATATTCCCTTCGAGTTGAAAGCTAAATGTTTCTCCTGTTTTATTCCAGTTAACGAGATTCCCCGACGAAAAGCCATCTATACTTTGTTGTGCATTTAACGATGCAAACAAGCCTAGTAGCAATGATAATAACAAGTAACGGATCATAATATTTTAATTTTGTTAATAACAAAAACACTTTAAAAAAGAACAAGAAACAACAGAAACACTGCCATAGCTATTCCAAACACAATCAATAAAGATTCAATAATCATCAGGCGTGTTTCAGAGCCAATTTTAAATTTAAGAAATTTCACGTTATAATAAAATTTATAACAGCCAGGCTGTCGAAAGGTATAGAGTCTGTTTAAAAAGGTAAAAAATACGAAGGCACAATAGACACGAAATAAATATATTGAAAAAAATCACTTTGTGTCCTCGTGGCTTCGTGTTCTATTTGTATTTTCCGACTTTTTACACAGCATCATCTGTGAAAAATGCTGACCAATGAAGTTTGTTTTGGAAATCCCTGCAGGCCCTGCATGACAAGCATGCAGGGAACCACCGGGACAGAACTACTACTACTACTACTTTTGTATGAACTACAAACTACACTCGTCAGTCTCTTGCATATGCTATTCCTGTTTGAGATTTGAATCCAGAGGTACTGTTGTGAAAACGAAATAATCAAGGTCTACTTCAAATGGACCGCTTGCAATATTACCACTACGAATATTTATATTTACAGTAAATGGTTTGGAGATATCAAACTTATCGGCTGATCCACCCCAAACGGATAAAGTTGCAGGATCGAATTTTAAAGAACGCCATTCCCAATTACCATTGGTAGGTTTAAACATATAGTTATCACCATATGGACCACCATTAGGAAGCTGGTCGGCAAGTTTATTTTCGCCCTGTACAAACTCAAGTACAGTATATCCGTTGGCATTTCCTGTGTTAACCAGGTAATTGATATAAATACCGTTTGAATAAGTTATCGGATCAAGGGTAACATTATTATTGGAAGCTATAGCTCCAACCCAATCCCATGTGCCGGTTACAGTATATTTGTATGTAGCATATTTATTGCCCTGGAAATAACCAGTAAGTCCGGAACCACCATTTTCAACATAAGGAACCGATCCCCCCAATTGAGCTTCAGCATCCCAAACCAGCGTTGGATTTAAAGGTCCGTCAGTGATCATTACCTGATCCACCATAATTTCGAATTCATCGCCAGCTCCAACATTACCACCACGGAACCATAAGTCGATTTTTTCAATTTTGCTCTTAATATCGGACCAACCCATTTTTTCGAGGTCATACGATCTCCATTCCCAGTCGGTGGTAGAAATCATGTAGTTATCACTGTATTGGCCACCCTGACCTGTAAAGTGTTTGTCCGATTCGGTTCCGGCAATTGTGAGGGCAGGATTAATATATCCTTTTTTACCTTTGGTATTTACCAGGAATGTAATGTATGGTTTATTGAAAGCAGAGAGATCAAATCCCTGACCATTATTAGTGCTGGTTAATCTGATGTAGCAACCATTCCAGCCATTTCCGGCAGCAGAATTTACTTCATATGCTTTGCCAAAAAATCCATTCACCAATGATGCTGTGAAAGAACTTCCTCCCCAACCCTCGGTAGTGGAAGGTGTCGATTCAAAATCCCAGAGCATAATGGTTTGCTGAGGCAAATATGTATTTTTAGCAGCTATTACAGGTAATTCAGGAGAAGATTTTTTATCGCCTGCTTTAGGAGTAATCTCTATTATTGCAGTTTCTCCCAGGTCAATACCTGCAGTGGCATATGATACTTTGGTTGGCGATGCTGCACCCACTAATGAAACTACTTTACCATTTATCTTTACTTCTTTTATCAGATCAAGATTCTGACCTTTTAAAACAAATGGTTTTCCACGTTGTATTTCAGTAGGCCAAACTTCAACATTAGCAGGATAAAACTGCGGCTTTAAAATTTCGATACTGATAAATTGACGTTTGTAAGAATTGGTGAGATTAATTGGACCACCTTCGATTACTCTGGGGATAATCACACGCATGTAATTATCTTCCTTTTCCACAATGGTGAAATTATAAACATCTACGCCAACATTCGAAACAGTTTTAAGGTTTTCGCCTTCAATGCGGATGGTATCCCCAACAAAAGGTTTATCGTTCGAAATTGCATTTATGATGGCAACGGGAAGGTTGATATCATAATCCTGTGAATATGGATCTTCGCTGCAGCCAGGAAAAAAAGAGGCAAATGCAGCCATGAAAGAAAAAATGAATAATATCTTTTTCATATATTTTTAAACTTTTTTAGATTAATTATAACCTGGATTCTGTTCCATTCCCCATGCCTGAACTTCAGTTTGAGGTATCGGAAGAAGAGGCACCTTATTTCCATTAGGACCATCGATAGACTTGCTTAAAGCATTTGCCTTGATGTTTGCATATCTGTACAAATCAGCATAAGGTTGTCCTTCAACACGTTTTTGATCTTTCTCAGCATCCATAACATCAAAGAATCTTCCGGTTCTCACCAGGTCATAAAAACGAAGTTGTTCCATAGCCAGTTCTAAGCGGCGTTCTTTCCAGATATCCTGAAGTAACTGAGCGCCTGAAGAAGCAATGTTAGGAAGGTTTACATTAGCAGGTGCGCCGCTGTAATCCATTTTTCCTTCGGCAAAACCTATGCAAAAAGTACTATTACGTGCTCTTTGACGAACTTGGTTTACTTTGGCCAGTGCTTCGGCTTCTTTTCCAATATAGTAAGCAGCTTCAGCATTCATAAGCAATACGTCAGCAAAACGGATAATTTTGATATTTCTGTCGCTTGCTTTTGCCTGAGCAGGTTTCACCGGAAGGGCAGCCTTGCGGTTTAACCAATCAGTACCTTGTTCCTGACGGTCGTATTTTCTCTTTTTCCCGTAAAGAATTCCATTGTTATAGGTTTCTCCATAAATAACACACGATAAACGCGGATCAGTGGCATCGTAAGCAGCAACAAGGTCTTTGGTAGGATTATTAAAACCCCAGCCTGAATCATCTTTACGGTTACCCTGGAAATTATAGAAATTAGTTCCGATAGAAGCTGGCGCCAGATCAGTTGAACCTACTCCAAATTGAATTTCGAACACCGACTCTTCATTGTTTTTATTTTCTGTTTCCAGAAGTTTCGCATAGTTCGTCATTAAAGTATATTCTCCGGAAGAAATTACAGCACTTGTTAAATCGTAAACCTGCTGCCATGATGTTTGGCTGGCTTTATCGGTTCCAATCTGATACATATAAATACGTGCAAGTAATGCTCTTGCTGCTCCTTTAGTTGCCCGGCCCGTTTCTGAAACACCATACCCACTTTTTTCAGGAAGTAATTCGATAGCCTGAGTGAGATCTGCAGAAATTTGTGTATACACTTCGTTGATAGAAGCTCTTTTCACGTTTCCGAAATCGGATGGTTTTACTGAACTTGTGAATATAGGTACTCCACCATACACCCTTACCAGGTACCAATAAAAATAAGCTCTCAGGAAAAGTGATTCTCCGGTTAACCTGTCACGTAAACTTGGATCCCATTGAACATTTGGCAACGATTCGAGCACATAATTTGCACGAGATACGCCCCAAAAACCATGAATCCAAAAGGAAGACGACATGGACTGTGAAGGTTTTAAGTCCCAGTTTACAAGGTCACGGAATTCAAGGTAATCGCCAGCATTACTGCCTTTTTCAGCATCGTCCGAAATAATATCGCCAATAAACCAATCGTGGTGGTGAGCCATCCACTGACCATCGGGACCAGCTCCTTCATCTAATTGTAATTGATCGTAAATACCATTTACAGCTCTTACTGCATTTTCTTTTTGCAGAAAAAAGTTATCGCTGTTTTCTGATCCCTGAGGTTTAAGCTCCAGGAAATCGTTGCAACCCGACAATGAAATTGCCACGATTGCAGTAATTATATAGAAATTTAGTTTTTTCATCTTTTTTCAAATATTTTTAAAATTAAATCCCTTGCCGTTATAATGTAATGTTTAATCCAAGAGAGAATGTGCGTGGCTGAGGATAGTTAACCAGATCGACACCATAGTAAAAAGGATTACCATATAAACCGAATAATTCAGGATCGAGGCCGGTATATTTGGTAAATGTGAAGAGGTTATCGAACGAGGCATATACACGCATATTTTTAATGCGTAATTTGCTCATCATCGAA
>Ga0105046_10007944_pt1 | contig 16665 bp, 13 predicted proteins | sample MAT03_FD_78385 | JGI IMG/M metagenome (GOLD analysis project Ga0105046, IMG submission 78385) | Freshwater microbial communities from Lake Fryxell liftoff mats and glacier meltwater in Antarctica - MAT-03 (megahit assembly) | ecosystem: Environmental > Aquatic > Freshwater > Ice > Liftoff...
CTCCACCAACTTTCTGTTGCAACAGCAACTGATGACCGTACCCTGTAAGTCTGTTGAAAGCCCTCTCTGCGGCTTCCTTAGTATCGTATTGTTTAATTTGAACTTTAAAAGTATAGCCATCGTTGCCGGGTATAACATTTGGTACAGCTACTGTGATGCTGTCTTTTGCGAGCGGTATATTGGACAGTGAATCAGGAGTAACAGCACTCATGGTATTGTTCGTATCTATCACATTGCTGGGAGGTATGGTAGCAGCGGTTTCAGTTGCAATGGGTGTGGGTTTATTTTTATTATACACTAAAAAATAATACAGCGCTGCGGCTGTACTGAGCAAAAACAAAGTTAACAGTACCAACATCAATCCTTTTTTATTAGGGGCTGTTTTTGCCAGACTGCTAAAAGAAATATCTTCTTGTATTTTTTCTTTGATCTCTTGTTTTCTTGGTTCCAATCGAGGGTTAACGATTGTTCCTTGCGTAAAATCGTAGGTGCCTTGTTGGTTTTTGACCAATGTACCTAATCCATCAATCACAAGAGGCTTTCCGATATTTAAAAATTGGCGGGAGAGGATGATATAAGACTCCAGATCGGAGGTGGCCAATGGACGAATTTTGCGACTTTCGGCAATAATAAAATCAATCAGTCCTTCATCATTTTCTGTACGCGTTTTGTACTCAAATTCAATAGAACCTGGCGGCAATGTATTGTCTTTATCATTTTCTGCTGGCATGACGGTGCCGGGAACAATACTAAAAATACCGATCTCAGGAATCGAAACTCTTTTGTTATTGTACAAATACTGAACGATCAACTGCTCTACTTTCATGGGGGAATGTTAATATGTGCAACAAACCTACCCATAAATAAGAATATAGCCAAGCATAAGCCGTAATTGCATTAATTTCACACTATGCTTTCAGAAAAGGAACGTGCGTTTATCGAAACCTGGGAAAAAAAACGGGATGCTTACAGCAGTTTTAAAAGCAAGATCACTCGGGGCTTACCGATGGCATTTGTATTTGGTCTTCCTATTTTACTGCTTATTTTGTCAGTCTATCTCTATTTTCCTGAATGGTACTATCGGATTTCCAACAGGCTTTCCGGCGCTCTGTTAACAATCGTGATCGCAGTTTTGATTGCCATATTCTTTTTCTCGTATTTTCGCATGCATTTTTTGTGGGAACAAAACGAGCAACTATACAAAGAACTGCTGTACAAACAAAAAAAACATGATGCAGCGGAATTATCAAAAATAGCGTCTTAAAAAAAATTATGAATTGTTTATGAAAAAAATTATTTTGGGTTTATCGTTTTGTGCTATCGTATTCTCTGCCTGTAAAAAAGAAGACGAGTGCCCCTATGATGTATCCACAGCCTCTGCTACAGTAGCAGAAAGAGCATCTCTGAGATCCTATCTAACTGGTGCTTCTTTACCCGCCACTGAACATTCAAGTGGTGTGTTTTATAATATTACAGAACCGGGAACAGGTAAAAATCCGGATGTTTGCTCTAACATCACTGTGAAATACACAGGGTCCCTGGTATCGAATGGTAACATCTTTGACTCCAACACTTCTACGTCTGGATCTACCTTTACACTCGGCGGATTGATAGCTGGCTGGCAACAAATTTTGCCCCTCTTGAAAGCCGGCGGAAAAGTGACGATGTATATCCCACCTTCTTTGGCTTATGGGGCACAAAACATCCGCAACAATGCAGGTGAGCTGATCATTCCAGGAAATTCCGAGTTAAAGTTTGAGATGGAACTACTGAACGTTCAATAATGTTCAACAGAATCAACTAATTTAGGCTTTGAATTTTCAAAGCCTTTTTTATTAAACTTATTCATTGTGAGTCACGAAGCCATTTCTGTTTTTGATATGTTTAAAATTGGCGTAGGCCCCAGCAGTAGTCACACCTTGGGGCCTTGGCGTGCAGCACAGACATTTACGCAATCGTTAGAAAAAAAAGGACTACTAGATTCGGTCAAGCGCATCGAAGTATTGTTGTATGGCTCTCTTGCCAAAACGGGGGTTGGACATGGTACAGACATCGCCGTGCAATTGGGTTTGAGTGGCGACGATCCAGTGACCTTCGACGTGAACAGCATTACTGCTAAAATCGATGAGATTCATCAGATGAAAAAATTACTACTAGCTGGTCGTCATGAAATTGATTTTGATCCAATAGAAGATATAGAGTTTTTATTTTCCGAATCGCTTCCTTTTCACCCCAACGCACTTACTTTTTTGGTGGAACTACGGAGTGGTGAAACCATTGCTGAAACCTATTATTCGGTAGGCGGTGGATTTGTGCAACAGGAAGGAGAAATGAGAACAGGGAATGCTTCCGTAGAATTACCTTTCCCCATCAACAATGCGAACGAACTATTACACTGGTGTAGAAAAACGGGTATGTCTATTCACGAAGTAGTGATGGAAAACGAACATACCTGGCGAACCGAAACGGTTACCAAAGATGGCCTTTTGAAAATATGGCAGGTGATGGAAAGCTGCATTTTCAGGGGTTGTCATGCAGAAGGGATTTTGCCGGGCGGTCTGCAAGTAAAACGGAGAGCTGCCGCACTTAATAAGAAGTTGTTGCTGGGAAAATCATATAGCAACCAGAAAGAATGGTTGACGGCCATACAAGCTGGCGGCCAGCAGTTTCATTATATACTAGACTGGGTGAGTTGTTTTGCATTAGCGGTGAATGAAGAAAATGCATCCTTTGGTAGGGTAGTAACAGCACCCACTAACGGAGCGGCGGGCGTGATACCTGCTGTGCTCATGTATTATATCATTTTTTGCGATGGCCATTCAGAAGAAAAAATAATAAACTTTCTACTCACGGCTTCAGAAGTAGGCAGTATTTTTAAAAAAGGAGCCACTATTTCAGCTGCCATGGGCGGTTGTCAGGCAGAAATTGGGGTGAGTAGCGCCATGGCTGCCGCAGCCCTCACAGAATTGATGGGAGGCACCCAACGCCAGGCATTGATGGCAGCCGAAATTGCCATGGAGCACCATTTGGGTCTTACCTGCGATCCGATCAAAGGTTTGGTGCAAATACCCTGCATCGAAAGAAATACCATGGGGGCCATCAAAGCCATCACCGCAAGTCAGCTTGCTCTCCAAAGTTCTCCCGACTTTGCAAAAGTGAGTTTAGATGGCGTTATCAAAACCATGTGGGATACTGCACTGGATATGAACAGCAAATACAAAGAAACTTCCGATGGCGGACTGGCCGTGAATATTCCTATTAGTTTGAGTGAGTGTTGATGAGTCCTTTTCGGGCAACATTATTGAATTATCTTTGCGGCATGGAATTGAACAATAGGAAGGCATATCATGAATATTATTTCGAAGCTACTTACACCGCGGGGATGGTATTGCAGGGTACAGAAATCAAGTCGCTGCGCAAAGGAAAGGCAAGTTTCAATGATAGTTATTGTTTGTTCGACAAAGGTGAACTCTATGTAAAAAGTTTGCACATCTCAGAATACGCTTTTGGCAATTATACCAATCACGAACCTTTACAGGAACGCAAATTACTCCTCAATAAAAAAGAACTGAAAAAGCTAGAAGCCAAAAGCAAAGAAAAAGGCTATAGCATCATTCCGCTTCGAATTTTCATTAACGAAAAAGGATTAGCGAAAATTGATATTGGCCTGGGTAAAGGAAAGAAAAACTACGACAAACGGGAGAGCATCAAAACCAGAGAAAATGAACGGGACATCAAAAGGCAGTACGGGATTTAATGATTAGTTGCAGGAAGGCTGATCCGCATTTAAAATAAATACATCCAATTACATCGTGGGATATATTATTGTTTACCCATCAACGTTATCCTATCCATTTAAAATAACAATAGCCACAAAAGTGGCTGCCGTTTATTTGAATTTATTTTAGTTTTTAAAAAGAAGGAGCACACTGCTCATTTTTTCTTTTAAGCTTTTACGATGAACAATGAAATCCAGGAAACCATGTTCTAACAAAAATTCGCTGCGCTGAAAACCGGGTGGCAGGTCTTTTTTAATGGTTTCTTTGATCACCCTCGGTCCCGCAAATCCTATCAAGGCATCGGGTTCACCACAAATAATATCACCCAACATCGCAAAAGAGGCGGTTGTTCCACCAAAAGTAGGGTCCGTGCACAGAGATATAAAAGGAATTTTTGCTTCCGCCAAATGGGTAAGTTTACCACTGGTTTTTGCCAACTGCATCAGTGAAAATGCGCTTTCCATCATTCTGGCTCCGCCACTTTTATTTATGATCATGAATGGAATACGGTGTTCGATGCAGTAATCGCAGGCTCTACAAATTTTTTCACCCATCACACTACCCAAACTACCACCAATAAATTCGAAGTCCATGCAGGCTATCACAAGATCTAACCCATTCACTTTTCCATGAGCCACGGTGATACTATCGTGAACATCCGTTTTTTGGTAGGTTTCTTCGAGCCGGTCTTTGTAGGGTTTTAAATCAACAAATCCCAGGAAATCTTTACTGCGGATGTTGGCAAATAATTCTTCGTACTGATAATCATCGAATAGTATCTCAAAATATTCATCGCTTCCTATGCGGTGATGGTGTTCGCATTTTGGGCATACAAATTTATTTTCACCCAGTTCTGCTACCGTACAGGTGTATTTGCAGTTCGGACATTTGGACCATAAACCTTCTGGTGCGTCTTTTTTATCTTTTGTGCTGGTTAAAATTCCTTTTTTGATACGCTTAAACCAGGATGATTTACTTTCTTCAGCAATTCCATCTTCTCCTGCAAGGTTGGCATCAAAATCTTCTTCTCGGTTCATAGTTATTTTTTTATCAGTATGTCTGTTGCATCCGCCCTAAGACTTATTTCCTGTAATCAAAAAAAATTAAGCATTGCTTCGGATACCGACGCTTTTACATTGGCAAAACGATCTTTTATGGATGACCATTCCAGACTTTATCAGGTATTTCTATTAATGCAGTTCAGATCGTCAAAAGCAATTTCGAGTCTCTTCATAAAACTTTCCTCGCCTTTGCGCAGCCAAACTCTGGGGTCGTAATTTTTTTTATTGGGTTTGTCTGATCCATCAGGATTACCTAACTGAGCCTGCAGATAGCCTTCGTATTTTTTATAGTTTTCCAGAATTCCTTCCCAGAAAGCCCATTGTAAATCGGTATCAATGTTCATTTTGATGGCACCATAACCGATGGCTTCTCTGATCTGGTGTTGAGGTGAACCACTTCCACCATGAAACACAAAATACACTGGCTTAGTACCAGTACCTAACTTTTTTTGGATATACTCCTGACTGTTGTTCAGAATTTCTGGCCTTAGTTCCACATTGCCTGGTTTGTACACCCCGTGTACGTTGCCAAAAGCAGCAGCTATTGTAAACAACTGACCAACTTTGCTCAATTCCGTATAAGAATAAGCCACATGTTCAGGCTGTGTGTACAGCTTATCGTTTTCTACCTCACTGTTATCCACACCATCTTCTTCACCGCCGGTAACACCCAATTCAATTTCAATGCTCATACCTAAGGGAGCCATGCGTTTGTAAAATTCAACAGAAGTAGCGATGTTTTCTTCGAGCGGTTCCTCACTTAAATCCAGCATATGGGAACTGTAGAGTGGCTGTCCTTTTTCTTTGTAAAACTGTTCACCCGCATCAATCAATCCACTTACCCAAGGCAACCATTTTTTTGAAGCATGATCCGTATGCAATACCACCGGTACGCCATAATATTTGGCCACATTGTGAATATGTAGTGCACCAGACACACCGCCTGAGATATTAGCTTGTAATTGATCGTTGGGCATCCCTTTGCCGGCAACAAACTGAGCGCCACCATTACTGAATTGTATAATGACCGGAGAATTTACTTTGGCTGCTGCTTCGAGGGTAGCATTAATGGTATTGGTACCAATGCAGTTGACCGCCGGAAGCGCAAACTCATTATTTTTTGCATCATCGAACAGTGCCTGTAGTTCTTCACCATGTAAAACCCCGGCTTTGTATTTACTCATAGTTGGTTGTTTTTTTGTAAAAGTAAGAGAATTTAGGTTTTTACGAAATGTTATTTAATTCGTTTGTATTCAGATAAATGTAAGCAATAGTTAGAGAATAGTGAAGTGAAAGATCTACATATTTTTAGGGTACAAATGAATTTCATCCATCAGTTGCGCAAAATATAGAGGCGCTTCTAAAAGCAAGCTGCCATACCAACTAAACATTTCTCCGTTTACCAACAGTACTTGAACATCTGGTAGTTGTGCTTTCCATTCATCGATATCGGCTTGTTTAAAAGGGTAAGGTTCGCTGCTCAGTAACAATACTTTGCAGTTGGATTGTTGAATATCCCTGATGGTAACTTCCGGATACCTGGTTTGATGGTCAAACACGTTATTGAAACCTGCTTGTATCATCATATCACGAATAAAAGTGTCTGATCCGACGCTCATGTACGGATTCTTCCATATCAAATAGGCTGCTTCAAGCGGTGTGTTATTTTGCCTGGTCAAAGCTAATTGTCTAAAACTATCCTTAATTCCTTTATAAACAATCGAGGCTAGGGGAGTCCTTTTAGTAATTTTTCCAACGGTTTCTATCATGTCCAGGGCTTGGGCAAGATTGTTTACATCGGTCAACAATACCGGAAAATCTGTTGCCAAGCTTTCAATTTGATCTTGAACATTCTCCTCCCTATTGGCAATAATTAAGTCTGGTTTTAATGATGCAACTTTTTGAATATCAACATTTTTAGTTCCACCAACTCTAATTTTATTGCGGTACCATTCGTTTGGGTGAATACAGAATTTTGTGATACCGATGGTTTCTTCTTCCAGTTCAAGTGTATGTAACAAAGCTGTGATAGAAGGCACTAGCGATACTATTCGTACGGGTACATTTATGAGCGTATGTTGGGGGGATAAAAACATGCCGCAAAGGTAGTTTGAAGTAGGGGCAATAAAAAACTTCCACAGAAATTTGCCGCGCAAACCTACTGTGGAAGTTGATGTTTTTTGCGGCCACTGCCGCATTTCAGGAATTTTTTATTGCTGAGGGGGCTCAGTACAGTAAATAAGTTGTTCCTGGTTTCAGATTCATTTTACGAAGGGTAAGAATGCTGTTTGGTTTAATTGGATATTGGTCGTTGGTCTTCTGTAAGGATTGGATCGGTTCGGTTTAATTGGATATTGGTTTCTAACTTTTCGTCTTTAAAAGGATATTGGTCAATGGGTCACTTTCTATTGGATATTGGTATTGTTTTTTTAAAAAAGTAGAAGTTGACTGATATTGAATTTTAATGGCTTTCTAACCTACGGTTTGGGATATTGGAAGCACTTTTTTTGGTTTATCAGGATTTTGGACGATGATTGATATTTAATCTCTATCAATCAACTTCTGACACAAAGATGCAATGCTTTTTAAAAGTAAACAAGCGCGAATTTGCTCTTTTTTCAGGATGAAGTAATTACTGCCCGCATCGTATATCAACTGTTTTTTGTGGCGTAGTGCTACTCAAATAGGACACGTAAATATACGCTGCATTTGTTTTGGAGGAGGGTAGTTTTGAGACTAAAAAACAGGGTACAACGCTGTATAGCCTTGCCTTTGGTGAAAAACGTAAATTTTCAGTAGCATCTGATGATGATCTTTAAATATGTAATGGTTATACCATCTATCACCCTACAATAAAAACTTCCACAACGTTGGTATTTTGAAGTACCTGCTGTGGAAGTGAATGCTTTGAACCAACTTAAACACTAGTTGTCGGTTTTTCAGGATCAGATTTTACTATTCAGAGTAAAACTCTGCAGTAAATGAGTTGTTCCTGGTTTCAGTGTTTCGTTTTTCGCCATCATCGCTGGTGGTAGGCAGCATAGGCTTTAGGATAAAGGAAATCTACGGGTGGCCTTCTGCAGACCGTGTTTTGGTTTTCCATCTTTGCTGTATTGGACAACGCAGATGTGTTGGATGTTTGGATATTCGTTGGCTTTTGTTTGACTATCATCGCTTTTAACAGCATAAGTCGGATATTGGTTTTTGTCCGCTGTAGGATTTGGACCTTCCTGGTTTTTGACCATCATCGCTTTTTATAGCATAAGTCGGGATATTGGTTTTTTGTCTTTTGTAGGATTTGGATCAGTTGGTTTTTGACCATCATCGCTTTTTACAGCATAGGTCGGATATTGGTTTTAGTTCTTCTCCTGGATATTTGGATATTCTATTATTTTTTTAAAAAGTAGAAGTTGACTGATATTGAATTTTAAACGGTCTTTCTGTTATTTAGGATATTGTAGAAACGTTTGGCTTTTTCTGGATGTTTGGATATTCTATGATTGATATTGTCTTTATCAATCAACTTCTAACACAAAGATGCGGTGCTTTTAAGTGCCGCACAAGAGCAATATTGCTAAATTATTGTAATGAAGTAATTACTGCCGCCATCGTACTATCTGCATGTTTTAAATGATAAAACCCCTTAAATTTATTACGTAGAAATACGATGGTGAAGGCTTTGTTTAACAAGGTTGAATTTAATAAATTAGTACTGAAAGGCTTTGAAACACTGCTTATCACGCCAAAGGTAAAATTACCTTGCAGTAAAGTTGGACTAATGATACCCACGAATACTTATTGATAATATTTGATTTGATGGGTATTGTATGTTACCCAAATCATCAACCTGGTATTTTATAAAACCTATTCTGTATAAAAAACCGCCCTTCAGAAAAGGACGGTTTTGTTCAGTTTTGTCCAACTCGTGGTTGGTTTTAAATGGATTTTCAACAATACGACATCGTAGATGGCGTACTAAAAGGATGATGGATAAAAGATTGGTTTTAAGGTATTGGATGTAAGGTTCGTTTGTAAGACCATCCGATTAAAATGGTTTTAATGATTTAGACAAATTTATGTATGATCGTTTTGATAGGTTAGCGTTGTTTTCGTCATTGTATTTCTTTTACATTTTAAAAGTAGAAGTTGACTGATATTGAATTTTACGGCTTTTCTTAGTTTGGATATTGGAAAAACTTGACCGGTTTTATCAGGATTTTTGGACAATGATTGATATCTTCTCTATCAATCAACTTCTACCACAAAGATAAAACACGCAGTATCCCCAGCTTATAGTCGGATGGTGATTAATTGAGTTTTTTTTATCGATTGTTGGTTCCATTAATAACTACAAAAGGGTTTATAACTGTTAACTCAGCTCTGTTTTTGCGAGCAAACTCTCTAACCCTTTCTTTTCAACTACAAGGGCCGCACATTGCCATTCAACAAATATTTTAAATCGATATCCCAAAAATAAAATGGTGTTTGAAAGGTTGATGTGAATCCGATTCAATTTGTTAATTGAAATAAACGGACAGATTGAGTATAAAAATTCAATTCAGAAATTGATCCTGAGTAAAACGTTAAAATTCGAAAAAAAAAATCCGCAATTTCTGTTGTGGCAGAAACTGCGGAAGCCAGTTGTTTGTAGGGAGGGTGATGTTTTGGGTTTTATCGGTTTCAGACGAAATACTTGGTTAATATCTAAATCGTTGCAATGAAATAGATAGCGGCGTTAGCGCCAAAATTTGAATGACTATATTATTTTTAAATTTTTACTATTAAAGAAGTTGAAGGAGATACAAACCTTTGGTTTTCATAGAATTTGAATTTAAACGGGCTTCATTTTATAACATTCATTTTTGAGAATCTAATAACAATCCGGCAAGATTTTAATGATGGTTAATACTCTTCAACTTCTATGCAAAGATGGGTTGTATAATTATCTTAAAAAATAGGACAATCAGCAAATCTCTTAGTGAATTTTGGCTATTTAGATGTCGTGAAAGTAATCGTGATTTTGTAGTAGGAAATGCGACTACATTCGTTAAATAGCTAATAACTGATTTAAAAAATGCGTTTATAAAAAACTTCCACAGGAATTTGCTGTTGCAAAGATGCTGTGGAAGTTTACAATTTTACCAATTGTTGATGTTAGCAATCGGCTTTTCAGGATTTGGTTTCGCTTTACCAGCTATGGCTGGCGCAAATAATGTGTCCTGGTTTCAGTTTAAACGGTCTTTGCCATCATCGCTGTGGTTGGCAGCATAGGCTGTAGGATAATTGGCTTGGTTTTTTGGTCTTTTACAGGATTTGAGTCGTTCTTTGTTTCGCCATCATCGCTGTATTGGCAGCATAGGCATGTGGATGTTGGTTTTGGTTGGTTTTCGTTGTGTAGCGGATAAGGGTTTTTTCAAAATAGTGGATTTCAAAACGGGTGCTATCGTCGCCTGTTAGAGCATAAGCAGGATATTGATTTATTGGTTTTTCAAAGGGATAAAATATGATCGATATGTATCTTTTTAAAAGTAGAAGTTGACTGATATTGAATTTTACAGCTTTTCTTAGTTGGATATTGGAAAACACTTTTTGGGTTAATTAGGATCTTTGGACAATGATTGATATTTAATCTCTATCAATCAACTTCTGACACAAAGATGCAATGCTTTATGTCGCTAAACAATAGCGTCTTTGCTCTTTTTTAACACATATAGAATTACTGTCGCACTCGTATATTACCGGTAAAAAAGCGGGGGTAGTTCCGATTCAGTTATGCGTAATTCTACGTATGGCCATCAACAAATGATGAGCATAAAAAAGTGCTACATCGGTCACAATGCAGCACTGATCTATATATTATAACTATCGTATAATTTCGAAACGATTATTTGGTCAAACTCTGAATGATATCGTATTTGGTCACAATGTGATAGAAACCACTGTCATCTTTGCTTAAAACCGCACCATTTTCTTTATTTATGAAAGCACTCAAACGCTCTACAGGTGTTTCAAATGCTACTTCCGGATAGGCTTTTTCCATTACTTCGGCTACCAACGCAGTTTTAATATCTGCATTGTTCAAAATTTTGGTAAACAAACCACTTTCAGAAATGGCTCCTACATTATTGCCATGGTCAAATACCGGCACATTTTCGATGTCATATTTCTTCATCAGCTCAATCGCTTCCAATACGGTTTGTTGGGATGTTATACAGATGGTCTTTTGCGTTCCTCTTCCACTGGTAAGGTCTTTAAAAGTTTTTACTTCTAAAAAACCTCTTTCCATCATCCATTCATCATTATACACTTTTCCAATATACCTGCTTCCATGGTCGTGAAAAATACACACTACTACGTCGTCTTTTTTCAATTGGTCTTTTAGGTTAAACACACCTTGCAAACAACTGCCAGCGCTGTAACCGCAAAACATTCCTTCTTCCTTCGCAATTCTTCTGGCCATTACTGCACCATCTTTATCGGTCACTTTTGTAAACGCATCTATCACACTCATATCATAGTTCTCCGGCACAAAGTCTTCCCCAAATCCTTCACTGATGTAGGGATACACTTCTTTCTGATCAAGCTCTCCGGTTTCAAAATATTTTTTGAGCAAAGAACCATAACTATCGATGGCCCACACTTTAATGTTTGGATTTTTTTCTTTTAGGTATTTACCCGTTCCCACAATGGTACCACCGGTTCCGGTGGCTACCACAAGGTGCGTTACTTTGCCTTCGGTTTGTTCCCAAATTTCCGGGCCGGTTTGTTCGTAGTGCGCCTGTCTGTTGGCCAAATTATCATATTGGTTTACATACCAGCTATTGGGCACTTCGGTGGCCAATCTTTTCGATACAGAATAATAGGAGCGGGGATCTTCGGGTTCCACGTTGGTCGGACAAACAATTACTTCGGCGCCGACCGCTTTTAAAATATCTGCTTTCTCTTTACTTTGTTTGTCGGTGGTGGTAAAAATACATTTGTATCCTTTTACACAGGCGGCGAGGGCCAGTCCCATTCCGGTATTTCCACTGGTTCCTTCAATAATGGTTCCGCCTGGTTTTATTTTACCTTCTTTTTCTGCCACTTCCAGCATTTTAAGTGCCATGCGATCTTTGATGGAATTGCCAGGATTAAAATATTCAACCTTGGCTAAAACGGTGCAAGGCAAGTTTTTAGTGATTTTATTCAGTTGAATGAGCGGAGTATCTCCAATCGTTTCCAAAATGTTGTTGAGCCACATATGATTGCAATTTTGGGCGCAAGATACGCATTTCTGCTGGAGGAGGTTTATACAAAACAGAAGTTCCCGTGAATCAAAAAAGGAAGATCAAGCACCATTGGAATGAATTAATAACGAAAGCACCACACATGAATGCGCAAAATTAAAATAAGAATTAAGAAATAATCCTCCAGAAAATCAGTTAGCCTGGCTTATAATTTCATTTGCTCGTTTAACGTGTTCATCTTCTTTGTTCATCACCCGGTAATATCCTTCCAACCTAAATAATTGACGGGCGATGGAAGCCTTTCCGGCTTGAATGATGAATGCCTTGTCGCCTGGCACCAATTGATTAATGTTAAGAGAATCTTTTGAGGCCAACTTTTCTAAAAATTGCCATTCCTCCTCACCCCAAATAAAATTTGTGGAGAATGCAGCGGGCGTTTTAAAATTTGTTTTTAAGGATGGATGCTGCAAGAAATAACGATAACCAAAATCGTTCATTACATTGCTTCGAAACAATTTTGAAGCCAAGGCACTTATTTTACCAGTGTCTGCAGCAACAAAAATATCAGGAGAAATACCCCCGTTACCGTATATTTTTTTACCGGCTTTGGTTTTGAATACTTTGCTGCTATCCAGCTTAGCACTATCGGCGTTCATCATCGAGCCATTGGTGTACCTGTTGTAAATTTCATCATAATAAGCTTTGCCGCCGTTGGCATAAGGTTTTTGAATACTTCTTCCTACAGGGGTATAATAACGAGCCACGGTAAGTCGCAATCCAGCGCCGTTGCTCAGGTCATATTGCTCTTGTACCAAACCTTTTCCAAAACTGCGTCTACCCACAATCGTTGCCCTGTCCCAATCTTGCAAAGCGCCCATCAATACTTCGCTGGCGCTGGCGCTGCCTTCGTTTGCCAATACCACCAAAGCACCTTTTTCGAAACCGCCTTCGCGCCGGCAGCGATATTCCTTTTTGTCGGAATGATTACCTTTGGTGTAAGTAATCAGTTTGTCGCCAGTTAAAAATTCATCCGCAATTTCTACAGCTTCATCCAAAATACCACCGCCATTGTCTCTCAGGTCAAGGATCAGTTTTTGCAATCCTTTTTTCTTTAAATCTTCTAAACTCAACATAAACTCACGATAAGTTTGTTTACTGAATTTATTGATGCGAATGAAACCTGTGCTGGCATCCATCATAAAGGCCGCATCAATGCTGCTTACGGGAATGATCCCCCGCTTAACCGTCACAGTCATTGCTTTCCCTGAACGAATGATTTGCAGTGCTACGTTGCTACCCATTGGTCCGCGGAGGTATTTGCGAATGGTTTCGGTACCCACTTTTTTTCCACTAACGGTGCTGTCGTTTGCTTTGATGATCTTGTCGCCCACCATTAACCCTGCAATAAATGATGGACTATCTTTCAACACATTGATCACATGCAAAGTATCTTCCAAAATATTAAATTCGATTCCGATCCCAAAAAAATTACCTTGGATATCTTCATTGGCAGCTTGCAGATCTTCGGCAGGTAAATAAACAGAGTGCGGATCTAATTTAGATAACATAGCTTGTATGGCAGTGTCTGCCAATGTATTCAGGTTGACCGTATCAACATATCGGTTTTGGATAATATCCATCACTTCCTGCAAAGGACGTTTGTGCTCGAGGTAAAAAAAAGACCTTCCGGGTATTCCATCCCTCATTTTATAACCGATGAACATACCCACAATCATAGTGACGCTGAATAATAAGGGTTGCCAGATATTTATTTTCTTTTTTTGCATGTTGCGTGTGAATATTGAATGACTATTTCAGATTTACTGAATACGCAGCGAAGGTAATTTTTTGTTGCTTAAACTGTATTTTTTTATACCTTTTGGCGGGATTGTTTTAACTTACCCGCTCAAATACCAATGCGATGAAATCGATTTTGATAGCAGATAGTGGTTCTACCAAAACAGAATGGTGCCTGCTGCAGGATAATAAAAAAAAGAAAGTAACTACCCAAGGGCTGAGTCCGTACTTTTTAAATGAAGATCAAATCAGTGATGTATTGCTCAAAGAGCTGTTGCCTAAAATGAAAGGCGCAGTCCCACTGGAAATTTATTTTTACGGAACAGGCTGTAGCAATCCGGCCAATGCTATCATCGTTAAAAAAGCCATTAAAAGGCATTTTAAATCGTCAAAAATAAATGTAGACCACGATTTGATGGGTGCTGCCAAAGCCCTGTGTGGACATGAAAAAGGCGTTGCCTGCATTTTGGGAACCGGAAGTAATTCTTGTTATTACAATGGCAAAAAAATTGTAAAAAACAGTCCAGGCCTCGGCTACGTATTGGGCGACGAAGGAAGCGGGGCCTATATGGGTAAAAAAGTAATCCAGTATTTTTTGTACAATACTTTTGATGAAGACCTGATGGAACGCTTCAAAGCCAAATTCAATACCAATTCGGTAGAAATTTTAGAAGCTGTGTACAAAAACCCACTGCCCAATAGGTATTTGGCTAGTTATGCTATTTTTTTAGCAGAAAACAGGGGACATTATATGATCGAAAACATCATTGAAGATGGTCTCAACGACTTTTTTTTCAACCACATTTATAAATATAGAGAAAGTTGGACGATGCCCATCCATTTCATTGGTGGCATTGCCTTTGGGTTTAAAGATGTTTTAAAAGACCTTTGTAGTTCCTATGAATTAGAACTGGGAAAGGTTTTGAAGCAGCCAATGGAAGGATTGATAAAATATCATCAACAATAAAGACATGCACGGGTATGGCATTTAAGAAAATAACAGAAACGGATTCTCATTACAGGCACCTTGATCAAATGTCGATCTTTGAAATTCTCAGGAATATCAACAAAGAAGATGACAGTGTTCCAGCGATCATCGCCCGACAAATTCCCCAAATTGAAGCATTGGTGCAGGCTGTATCAGACAAAATGCTGATGGGTGGCCGACTTTTTTATATTGGCGCGGGCACCAGCGGCAGACTTGGTATTATTGATGCAAGTGAATGTCCACCAACCTTTGGCGTGCCCTATGGCCTGGTGATTGGCATTATTGCTGGAGGTAACAAAGCCATTACCGAAGCAGTAGAATTTGCAGAAGATGATACTACACAAGGCTGGCAAGACTTACAAGCATATAAAATCAATACAAAAGATGTGGTAGTGGGTATTGCGGCAAGTGGCACTACGCCATATGTAATTGCAGCTTTGGAAAAATGCCGCGAAAATGGGATCATCACCGGAAGTATCAGTTGCAACCCCGATGCACCTATCAGTGTTGCTGCAGATTATGCCATAGAATTAGTGGTAGGCCCGGAATTTGTAACTGGTAGTACCAGAATGAAGAGCGGTACAGCACAGAAACTGGTTCTTAATATGATATCCACCAGCGTCATGATTCAACTGGGCAGGGTAGAAGATAACAAGATGGTAAACATGCAACTCAGCAACGATAAACTAGTAGATCGGGGCGTAAAAATGGTGATGCAAAACTTACACCTAACAGATTACGATCTGGCCAAAAATCTTCTTTTAAAACACGGTACGGTGAAAAAAGCCATGGAAAACTACCGCTCTTAAAATTTAATTTTTTCATATAATCATTAATTGTAAATTAGAGCATTCAATTAAACTTAAATATGCTCTTATGAACTACAAAATTTTACTCTCTTCTGCACTTTTTTTAGTGGCGTCTTCCGCAAATGCACAAACAGCCAACAAAGCATACGCCATTACCAGTGATGGAAACCAGGACCATGTATGGATGAACATCCGTCAGGTTGATCTCAGCACCGGCCTAATTACACAAACCCTATTTCAAAGAAGCAAAACAAATTTTGTACTCACGGATGTGAATTCAAAAAAAGTTAGTACAGCTTCATCTGCTGAGACCGGAAATATTTTTCAGTCGAAAGATTATCCAACAGGTTCAATGGTAGCAGCGGCAGCTTTTGATCGCAGAAGTAATAAATTATTTTTTACACCCATGCGCGTGGGTGAGCTGCGTTGGTTAGATCTCAACATCAAAAATGAAACGCCTCAGTTCTATACTGCAACATCTCCTGTGATTGACTTTGGTCCTTCTATCGACGAAGCCACGCATATTACCCGCATGGTAATTGCAGCGGATGGCAATGGATATGCACTCACTAATGATGGCAATCATTTTATCAAATTTACTACCGGTAAAAAACCAGTGATCACAGATTTAGGCAATTTGATAGATGATGAAAAAAATAATGGTATTTCTATTCATAATAAATGTACCAGTTGGGGAGGCGATATGCTGGCAGATGCATTTGGTAAATTATACGTCGTTTCTGCCAATCATCATGTGTTTGTAATCGACATCAACAGCAGGGTATCAACTCATCTGGGAGCCATCACCAATTTGCCGAATAACTTCACTACGAATGCAGCCGCAGTGAATGAAGCAGGAGAAATTGTGGTAGGAAGCGCCAACGTTTTTGCAGGTTATTATAAACTTACTTTAACAGATCTTAAAGCTACACCAATAGAAGGCAGTGATAAAACGTACAACGCATCTGATTTAGCCAACGGCAATTTATTGTTTCAAAAAGAAGC
>Ga0105046_10007945_pt1 | contig 16664 bp, 14 predicted proteins | sample MAT03_FD_78385 | JGI IMG/M metagenome (GOLD analysis project Ga0105046, IMG submission 78385) | Freshwater microbial communities from Lake Fryxell liftoff mats and glacier meltwater in Antarctica - MAT-03 (megahit assembly) | ecosystem: Environmental > Aquatic > Freshwater > Ice > Liftoff...
CATGTCATCGGACTTAAGCCTTGGCAAACAATGCAAGGGATAATTATGCCGCAAATGTTTGGCATCACACTCCCAAGTTTAACGAATGAGCTCACTGCGCTGATCAAAGAGACTAGCATTTTGATGGTCATTGGTGTTGCCGAGTTAACCAAAGTCAGCAAAGACATCGTAGTACGCGAACTCGATCCGATGACCATCTATTTAGCTGCTGCAGGACTTTACCTAGTCATGACAAGCAGTGTTGCCTGGTTGGCCAAATATACGCAAAAAAAAGAAGGGAAATTATGATTCACGGAAAAAACATCGCTCTGTCCTACAAAAATAAAAAAAACAGTTCTCTGGTTTTAAAAGAAGTTTCTTTTGAGATTCGAAAAGGACGTATCACCACCTTTATGGGACCCAGCGGAGCTGGTAAAACATCGCTGCTTAAATGCATCGGGAATTTGAATACACATTACGGTGGAATTATCACCTGCCAGGAAAAGGACGTTAAAACTTTCACTGCCCTTGAAAGAGCTTCGACAATAGGTTTTGTGCTCCAACAGTTTCATTTATTTCCCCATCTTACCGTTCTTAGGAACTGTACGTATGCGTTGGTGCATGTACTGGGAATGCCTGAGAAAGAAGCTGAAGTCCGTGCACTTGAAATTCTACATGTATTGCATATGGAACGCTTTATACAGAATTACCCTTCACAACTTTCTGGAGGACAACAACAACGTGTGGCTATTGCACGTGCTTTAGTTTTACAACCGGATATTTTGTTAATGGATGAACCTACCTCGGCATTAGATCCTGAAAGCAAACACAGTTTAGAAATGCTATTGCTCGATTTAAATGCACGAGGATTGACCTTGGTTCTCTCGAGTCATGACATGCCCTTTATTGGCAGGATAATGGACTATATCTACTTCATGGAACAAGGCGAATTAATGGAAGAGTGGGACTGCAAAAGTAATCCTCTGGCTTCTTTTGGAAAAATTAAACAATTTTTAGCTCACAAGTAAGGATACATATGGAAAAAATAATTTTAGCCTATAGCGGTGGGCTTGACACATCCGTGATTTTAAAATGGCTCATCGAGAAAAAATTTGAAGTGGTTTGCTTCTTGGCGAATGTGGGTCAAAAAGAAGATATGGAAGCTGTTAAACAAAAAGCTCTTAAAGTAGGAGCCAGTAAAGTCTATATCGAAGATTTGCGACAGGAGTTTGTCGAACAGTATGTGTTTCAAGCGCTCAAAGCCAATGCAACCTACGAAGGTAGATACTTGCTAGGAACCGCGCTAGCTAGACCTTTAATTGCAAAAAAGCAAATTGAAATTGCCTTGCAAGAAAATACGACAATGGTCGCCCATGGGGCTACCGGGAAAGGCAATGATCAGGTCCGTTTTGAAATTGCCTATCTCACATTAATGCCAGAAGCAACCATCGTTAGCCCTTGGAAAGATCAAGAATTTCTTAATCAATTTAAGGGGCGTTCTGACATGATTGCCTATGCTGAGCAACACGGAATTCCTATTACTTCGACGTTGCAAAAACCCTATAGCACAGATGAAAACATTTTACATACGAGCTATGAAGGCGGGGTTTTGGAAAATCCTTTCCAAGAAGCTCCTGAAACTATGTATCAACAGACTGTTTCCGATCTGGCCACACCCGATGAAGCCGTTCACATCATGATCGAGTTTGCTAGAGGAATCCCAATTGCCGTGTCCAATTTGACTGAAGGAATTACAGTCAACGAATCGAGTACCGCCCTCTTAACCTATCTGAATAAACTGTGCGGGATTCATGGGATTGGACGTATTGATATTGTGGAAAATCGATTTGTCGGAATGAAGTCCAGAGGAATCTATGAAACCCCTGGGGGCACTGTTTTATGGAAAGCCCACCATGACCTGGAATCTCTGGTCTTGGATCGTGAAGTTTTTCATCTCAAAGAAATGTGGATGCCAAAAATCGCTCAACTTATTTATAACGGCTTTTGGTTTAGTCCTGAAATGAAATTTCTCATGGCGGCCATCGAAAATAGTCAAGAACATGTCGAAGGCAAAGTTTACCTCAAACTTTATAAAGGAAATGCCTCCATCACCAAGCGTGAATCCATTAAATCGCTTTACAACGAAGACGTGGCCAGTATGGATCGTTTAGGCAATTACGATCAGCTCGATGCCAAAGGCTTTATTAAACTCAATGCGTTAAGATTAAAAAATAGGAAAGGACAGGCTCATGAAACTGTGGGAAAAAGGGTATAAACTCGATCAATTTGTCGAAAAATTTATGACGGGCGATGATCCACTACTCGATCAAGCCCTCATTTCATACGATTGTTTAGGAAGCATGGCTCATGCGCAAATGCTTGCAAAAATTGGTATTTTAACTGCATCGGAATGTAAGCAGTTAGTCCATGAGCTAAGCCATGTGATGCAACTGGCTGAAGCAGGAAAATTTTTTATCCAACCTGAAGATGAAGATGTGCATACAGCTGTTGAAAATGCACTGGTCAGCAAATTAGGAGACGCTGGAAAAAAACTGCATACAGCACGTTCACGCAATGATCAAGTGTTGCTGGATTTACGCTTGTTCATGAAAAATCAATTGCTGCAAATCGCTAAAGAAGTGTTAAACGCTTGCGAAATATTGTGCGCATTTGCCGAAGCTCATCAGTCCATTCCCGTCCCTGGAAGAACTCATTTTCAGCGCGCCATGCCCTCATCGATGGGGCTTTGGGCAGGCGCTTTGGCGGAGTCATTGCTTGATGATCTGCATTTATTAGAGGGATCTTATTTGTTAATCAATCAATGTCCTTTAGGTTCAGCTGCTAGCTATGGGGTATCTTTACCTATTGACCGTCAGTACTGTGCAGAACTTCTCGGATTTCAAACTGTGCAAAATAACGTGTTGTATGCCAATAACAGCCGCGGAAAATTTGAGGCAGCAGTGTTGCATGTTTTAGTCCAGGTCATGAATGACTTGAGCAAAGCGGCCACGGATATCATTATTTTTAGCGCCCCTGAATTTGGCTATTTTATCCTGCCAGAAAAATTTTGCCCGGGGAGCAGCTTAATGCCGCAAAAAAGAAATCCCTGTCCGCTAGAACTCATTCGTGCTAAATCAGCTGTGCTTCAAAGCCTGCTTTTGCAAACGCTAGAAATTGTCAGAGCCCTGCCATCAGGCTATCATCGAGATTTTCAAGAAACTAAGCGGCCACTCATGCAAGGCTTGGAAGTTACTCATCTTTCGCTAAAAGTTTTTTCGCAACTCTTTGCAGAACTTAAAGTTGATAAAGAAGCTTGTATCAAGGCCTTTACTCCTGAATTGTTTGCTACAGATCAAGTGTTGCAGCTGACTCGCACAGGATTGCCTTTTAGAGAAGCCTATAAAGTCGTAGCAAAAGATCCTTATCAGGTTTCTGAAGTAGATCCTGTAGCTAACATTTTGGCTAAGAAGCATCAAGGGGCTACTGGCAATCTTGGTCTGGAACTTAGTTATGCTAAATTACAAGGATATCAAAAATGGATAGAGGTCGAAAGTGGAAAGTGGGATGAGGTTCTGCAAAAGCTACTGCCTAGTTAAATCATAGGGGCTTTATATCTGATTTTGATGTTTAAAGGTTGTGTGATTTTTAAGATTCCGCCGCGAGCTACCCGGATTTTCAGTGAACCGAAAGGTTCTTCGGGTAATCTCTCGGCGGAAACTTTAATGACAGTCGCTTGCACCCAAACTAGCGTGCGAGGAATTTGGATAAAAACGATGGCATCTTTAGGCAACTTCGTAAAATCTATCAGTGAAGGGATTTTGTCAATCTCCTCGGCAGAGACAGGGTACCCATCCACTTTTTTTCCTTGTGAAGCCAGCCTTAATATTTCTTCTTGGTGAGTTGTGAAGTTCCATTTTTTGCGATTGTGATACAGATCTACTACTGTTTCAAGCTGCTGTTTATCGCTTAAAAGTTCTAAATAATCTGCGATAGGCTTCTCATCGCCGGCATGAATCAAAGAATTTAAAATCCTAAAGTGTAAAGCTAGAAAAAACATTTTGGTATCAAAAGAATCCTGCACTCGAAATATCATTTGATCTCGTTGAAGGAGGAGAAGCTTTTCAACTTCTGTTTGATTAAAGAAATCTTTCAAAGCCCATTCAGAGACTTCATTGTACCCATGAAATCCTTGATCGTTTCCGTATGCTCGAAAATACAAAGGATGAGTATGTAACAAATTTTTAACGACTTGAAATAATTGGTGGTCAACCGAAGCGGATTTTAATAAACTTTGGTCATAAGGAAACAATTGCAATGCTTCTGTATGCCACTGTTGTCGGAGGAAATGTTGCATCAATGGGTGGAAGTATGGAGCGTCGTGAGCAAACCAGCGCTGAACGTTTTCCTGAGTTGACCATAAAGCCTTCCAAACTTCTTTTTGACCATGATCTAATTCTTGAGGCTTTATAGTAATTAACTGATTATCCAGCAAGGTGTCTTCTAATGCCTTAAGCAAAGTCTTTTGGAGCGTTGATAAAACAGCTTCATTCTTAAGATCCATTTGAGGTAGCTGCCACATGAATTCTAGCATTTTGAATGTTGCATCATATTGGGGAAACACTGCTAAGTGACATTTCAAAACTAGGCTCTGGACAAAAATATTTTTTGCAATCTTCTCCATGCGTCCGCCCCGATTGTGCCCAATCATCCTCACATCAATTTCTGAAGATTTTTTTTCCAAATCATAAAGTACTTTAATCACAGTGCTATGGTTTTTTACTGGGATGTTGTAAAGCAATGTCATAACCGGATATGCATAAGAAAGCCCCACCCAATTAGTTTGGATAGGCACAATGACCCCTGGTCGAATTTCACAATTTTTTTGCATGCTTAGAAGCTTTTCATGCAACCCCATAATCTCGTCAGGAAGTCGTCCCTCCCACAGAGAAGTGAAGTGGGTCATTTGAGCTGCCAAAATATTTTGATGTATTAAGGTACATAAATCTTCTAAAGTACTGCTTGGAGGAAGACTTTGATTTTTGTAGTAGGCACTGCTGATCATTTGAGCGTTGACATTAAAATCTTTACTTGGCCAGAGTTGATCCTCACGTGTAGAAGTCAGAGCATTAAATTGTTTTTCAATAGCTTGAATAATTGTTTGGCGATAGTCTCCAGGAAGTTTATCCCCCAGGCTTTCGATGGTGCGAATCCATTCCGCAATTTTTGCTGCAGGAATCTGCATCACCCATATTTTCATTAAAGCGAAAAAAGGCTCCAGCATTTTTTTAAAACGTATAACCTTGAGTGGTTTTTCACTGAATTCAGCACTACTTTTCAGAGATTTAAGAATTTGATCATAAACTTCGACAGCTTCTTGAATGAAGTGGATCAACATGGTGCGCCCTAACCAATTTCCAGTAGGAGTCATAAAAAACAAATTGGTTAATTCGTGAAGATCTCTTAGAAAATGGTGCGAGAAATCAAAATATAGCGAATCGAATCGCTTAAATTCACTCCACAACGGAATCTTTTCTTTCCATTGCTCCAAAATTTTCCGCGCATCAAATAGATAATGAACGAGTGGAAAAAGCTCTTTGAGTTCAAGTTCCAATTGCCCTAAAATTTCATGGGGTGTTTTCTTTTGATATGTTTCCCATGTATTCATGAAAGATATATTGATCCATTCTTCAGTCACATGCAGTTTCTCGACTTCACCGACTAGAGTTTCTAATCGCTTCACTACCTCTGAAGAATCTCGAAGTAAGTTTTCGATAAATGTTTGCCATCTTTCTTTACCTTCTGGGCTTAACAGGTACTTTCCTTTCTCAAAAATGGACTGATGCTCTCGCAGAATTTCACGCAATGAATCGGAATGCATAATTTGCGTAGATTTGTTTTGAAAAAATAAAGCCTCTAAACGCTTTAACGCATAGAGCCTTTGCATAGGTGGATTTTCAGAATACAGGTAGCGATCAGCAATTTTTTGAGCTTGTTGGGCAATAAGCGTGGCTCTTTCAAAAAAAATTGAGTGGCTGTCTAATTTATCTATTTCAAGATAAATTTTGCTCAGTAATTCATCGACAGCTTCATTGGAGTTGGAAGCTTGCCGAAGCAGTTGATAGATGTTTTTTTCATCGTAAACCGCGCCACCGGTTGGCATCGAATTTCTTTTTAAATTGACTTCAACAACGTGTGAAATCGATTCCAATGCTGGAATCGGATGTGATAACCACCCCTCTTCGATAATTTTCGCCTGTTTTAATTCCACCAAAAATTCATCCGGATCTTTGACAATGTGTTCAAAAATGAAAATTTTGCCTTGCTGAGGATCAATTAACCCCACATTGCCAAGCTTGCTTAATTCTTGATGAGGTAATTCAGTACTTGAAAAAACCTCTATCCCCTGTTCACGCAATGAGCAGGCTGCATGGGAGGTCGCAGCTGCCGGAATTTGGCTAAACAGTGCCTTAATTTTTGGTTTTTCTTCTCTTAAATAGTGATTGAAGCCCTTTTCTAGAGTTACGTCGAAAATCCACTCACTTGCATCAGATAACAGTGTGACTGACCCCTTTGAAACGATGGTTTCTATCGCGTAAGCTTTTACAGCGATGCCAAAGTTAAATAGATTCTGCTCATTCACAAAAGAAGGGAGTTGCTGTTTGCCTGTAATTAGAGGGCGTGCCTGTACTAAGTATAGCTTGCGCTCGGCGTTGGAAAAGGTCCATTCGACCTCGATGGGTTGACCGAAAAAGTTTTGAATGTTTTTGGCTAAGGGAAGAAAGGCAAAAAGAACATCCAAGCTCAATGCCGGAGCTATCCGCATCTCCCAAGGGTTGTCAACAGAAACAAATTCACCTGTAAGACTCGAGACAAGCCGCTTTTTTTTAAATTGCACAATGGAGTGCACATCAGAAGTGGAAATGTAAAAAGTATCATAAGGCAACAAATTTTTAACTAAGGCCTCGTTATGGCCATAAAGAGCCTGAAGCTGAATAATTTCAGGGGTGTGTCCTAACATTTCCTGCGTATGCAATATACCTGAGACTGGAATATCTAATTTGTGATTGCATTCATACACCTCTCCAATCATTTCCTGAATAAAAACCGAAAGAAATGGGGAAACAGCAATATCGTCGTGGCCAAACTTGCGCAATCTTAGAGACTTAACGGAGTGGTATGAAGCGATGACTTTACCGATTGCCGCTGACACAGCATTTTTTTCTGGGATCACGCCCGATTCTGAGCGATTGCCCCCTGCGTTAGAGAAAGTTTCACTATCTTCTCTACCGGTACTCCTGACTACTAAAGTGAGATTTTTATCGCGAGATATCTGCAAGAAATCTTCAAGTGAGGGTGTCGTAAAAACATGCTTAGCAAAAAGCTGAATCAACACTTCTTGCATTTTCCAGAGATGCAAGCGCGCTTCAGAAGGAAACGTGGAACTTCCTGCCTGCAAATGCACAAATCTAGCCCACTCTTCTAAGTAAGACGGATAGTAAAGTTGGATGTGATCAAAAATTTCCCTATGCGAAAAACAGAGATAAGGGGGAACGCAGACATGCACCCCTGTCAAAGTTAAGGCATGACATAACTGATCCAATTTGACCAGATTAGCAGCTTTATACCCAAAGCTCGTTTCTGGAATCACTTGCCCCTGCTATTTTTATCGTTGGTAGATTCCAATCAACTCCCCTTTTCCAAGAATATGTCCTTCCATAGCATCTAATAGATTTTTTTTTGTACTTCCTTCTGGTAAATTTAGCGTGATATCCAAGGCATACACCTTAAAAAAATACCGGTGAGGTTTTCCGGGTGGTGGACAAGGACCTCGATAATGATTCACATTATATCCATTTATTCCTTGTTTAGGGACCTCTGCTCCTTCTTCCAACAATTTAGTTGTTCCAGCTAGATTCCAAACAATCCAATGATCAATTACCCCTTTAGGTGCATCTGGATCTTCAATAATTAACGATAAGCTTTGGGTCTTCTCTGGAATATTCTTAAAAAAAAGTGGGGGAGAAACATTTTCTCCATCACAAGTATATTTTTGAGGGATCATCTGTTGATGTTCAAATGCAGGACTTGCTATCTCCATATCTCCTACTCACCTTCTGGCTCTAAAGGGTCTAATTTCTCTGCCCGGATGCCTCTTTTGTGATCATCTTTCAAATGTTTGATGAGATTTTGAAAATCTTCAATTGTACTCCAGAACAATGAAGCCTGCAAAATGCCTACTTTTTCCTGCGTTACTTTGTCGGTTTTGATCAGGTGAATTTCATTTAAAAGATTTTGGATGCGTTGGATTTCCTGATTTAATCCTACGTTTAATACAGGATTTGTCTGAATTTCATAATTTTTTAAATTTTTTAATCGCGTAAGAGTTTTTCTTGTTTCACTCAAAAAATGGGAAATATCCTCGATTTGCTTTTGAGAAGTGGGTTTTGAAGTTTTAATATGCTCGACAAAAGTTTCCAAAGCCATTGAAGTTTGGGTTAATACTTGTTCGATTGAAGAAACCATCATTAATCCTTTATAATTGGGTTTATTGACTCAGGTTTGCCTATAAGGTCTTTCACAGCATTAAGAAGTAATTCTTCATGAAAACGGCTTTTTGATAAATAATAATTAGCTCCCGCTGCCATTCCTATTAATCGATCTTCTTCTTTTTCCTTATAGGATACAATCATAACGGGAATCGATTTTAACTCGAGATCATTTTTAATTTGACGCACAAGTTCGAGGCCATTCATTTTGGGCATATCAAAATCGGTAATCACCAAGTCATACCGATTCGTTTTTAAAGCATTCCAACCATCTATTCCATTAATTGCCACATCCACTTCATAGCCATTATTCTGCAAAAGCCTGCGCTCAATTTCGCGAACAGTGATCGAATCATCAATGACTAAAATACGTTTTTTTAATTCTTTGATTGCTTGGGTGCGTTGATGAATACTTTCTAGATGTCCTTTTGATAATAATGCATCTATGGAATGCACAAGATCCTCTACATCCAAAACTAAAAGGGGCGTTCCATCTTCCATTAAAGCGCCGGCACTCAAATCTGGAATTTTCCCTAAACGCTTATCTAATTCCTGCACCACGATCTCTCTTTCACCTAAAAAACTATCCACAACTAAACCATAATGACTTCCTTGGATGTTTAATAGAATGACAGGATAAATCTCTTTTGAACTTTCTGGAGGGGCCACATTTAAAATTTGAAAAGCAGAGACTAATCCAATGTTTTCTCTTCCAAATTTAAAATATTCTTGATTTTCTAAAAATTGGATGTCTGCTTTGGGTACCAGTAAGGCCGACTCAATACGTGCTAAAGGAAAGGCGTAGGCTTCGCCGGAAATTTTAACGATCAATGCCCGCATCACAGATAATGTTAGAGGCAGATGTAATTGAAAAACCATTCCTTTGCCGGGATTGATATTCACTTGAAGCTTACCTCCCAACTCTAATATGATATTTTGGACAATATTTAAACCAATTCCTCTACCTGAAATTTCAGTGACTTTTTCTGAAGTGGTAAAGCCTGGGAGGAAAAGAATGTCGATAATTTCCTTTTCAGAAAGCTTTTCACCGATCTCGCGGCTCACAAATTTCTTTTTAATCGCAACAGCGCGTATTGTCTCGAGCTCGATGCCTCTACCGTCATCGCTAACTGAAATAATTAACATCCCGCCGCGATGCTCTGCTTCAAGCTTGATCAAACCTTCGGGGGGCTTACCCAGCTTTGTTCTTATTTCTGGAAGTCCAATTCCGTGGTCAACCGAATTTCTCAATAAATGACCTAAAGGCGCTTCCAATTTTTCTAAGATTTCTCGATCTACAAGTGTTTTACGGCCAATGATTTGCAGTCTGACTTTTTTATGAAGTTGGTGTGCCAAATCTCTGACCATGCGCGGAAAAGCTTCTACACCATCGGCAAAAGGGCGCATACGACTTGCAATCACCTCTCGGTAAAGGCGATCAGATAGATTCGAGTGTCTTCTAATAAACATTTCTAATTCAGAATACCTTTCAGAGAAATGATCGAGATATTCTTTACCCTTTTCTTGCACCTCATCTAGATAATAGATCACTTTTTCAGATAAATGCTCCTTATCTAGGCTATCGCGCAGCTGCTCTAAATACTCACCAAGCTTTCGTTGTTCTTTATTTAAGTTAAGTAATTCGATGCTGAAAGGCTGCAACCAGTGTGATTCAACTAAAGCCTCTCCAGCTAATTCCATCAGTCGATTGAGATTTTCAGCCGTCACGCGTAGCACGCGTTCAGCCGCCGAAAGATTAGTCACATCCTCTAATTTCTTATTGAGATCTTCCACACCGATTGATTTAGCTGATAGAAGGCCGTTTTCTTCTAAAATTAGCTGAGAAGCTGGGTCCCCATCAGAAATTTTAACGTTCTCTGCCTTTAGCAAATCAACAATTTTTTTGACTAACAAAGTAATTGTTTGGTCACTTTGCTTGATTTTTTGGACTAGTTTGGCAGCAGAAACTTTAGACAGATCCTCTAAAAAATCTACAGCTTCTAAAAGTATATCTACGCTATGAGCTTCTAGAGAAATTTTTTTTTGTTTGGCAGCTACAAAATAATCTTCCATGACGTGGGCTAACTGAACAATTCCTTTCAGTGAAAGAATTCGCGCCGCTCCTTTGATAGAATGAGCTGCTCTCATTAGGGTGTTAAGCACTTCTTCAGATTCAGAATGCTCTTCTAAATAGATTAATCCCGAATTTAACACTGCGGTCTGTACCTGGACTTCCGTCAAAAAAATTTCCATCATGCCATGGTCCAGCTCGAGCTCTTCAGGTGGATTAGTGGAATGTTCATTGGCAGGCTTCACTTCATCTTGCTTTAGCCTGTTTGTCGCTTCTTCGAATTGCAAACGATGGCTATGCAACCAAGGGGTTGCTGTTTGAGCATCCAACTCACAAAATTCTTGAAGTAAATTCAGAGCGTGTCTTAGAGAACTATTTTCGGATAATTGATGCGTTTGATGATTTATCAACATTTCTTTGAAGAGAATTTCAATCTGATCAAACAATTGAAAAAGGGTCTCTTGCCTGATCAAGCGTGTTTCGGCTTTTATTTCACGCAAAAGGGAAAGGAGATCTTCCCCTAGCAGGTTTTCTTGTCCCTTTGCTTCTATGCCCACATTTAAACGTCTAATTTTATCCTTTAGATCTGTTCTAAAAAGCTCTAAAACAGGATCTATTTTTTTCTCTAAAGAATCTTTACTCACAATACGCTCCTTTCGAGGCTGCGGAATAAAAGATATGCATCTAAGTAGGCCACATTTTTACCATTCCAGCTAAAGACTCCCTGAAAGTAGTTTACTAATGATTTTGTAACTGTTATTGGAACATTATTTAAGCTTTGACGATCAAAATGATGCACTCCATACACTTCATCTACTGGAAAAATCCATCGCTTATTCCCCTGTTCCATTGCCAACATTCTGCCATTTGGTTTAGCCCCTGGCTCGATTTCAATGTCTAAAAAACGATGCATGTCCACTCCCATCCACAGCTGCCCTCGAAAATTAACAGTTCCTAAAAATGCTGGGTAATTCAAATGGGGAATTTTGTGAAAAGGACGCTGATTAGTTACTTCTACCAGCACTAAGGTTGGGAGAGCCAGCCATTCTTGCGCTAAGCGAAAAATGACGCCAGATTCTTCTGTAAAAGTTTTATCTTTAATTTTTGGGTTTTGGAGCAATTCAGTCCATTCCTCAATATACCCTTCTTCTGGAGGTCTTTCCAATAATTTGTTGGCAGAAGCAGCCCCCTTTTGACCATGCTTTTTGATTAATTCATCAGAGGGATTGACCATATTAAACCTTTTTGCCGTTTTTCTTCTTTTAAAGGTTTTTGCAGGTTTGATAAATACAAATTTCGCAAATGAGGTCTTTCTTCGTAAAAAAAACACGCCCAATCTTACAGTCGCCTATCCATAAAAATTTTTGATAAAAACAAAAAAACAACTTAACTGCTTGAGAATTTAGCGGTTTATGAAAGTTTGCACGCGTGACAAGATCAAATGCTAGTTAGAAGATATACAAAAGCAATTCATTTTTCCTCCAAGTTGTAAAAAGAAATCATAACATACACCAATTTTAGCAAGCATTGACCTAGATTCAGCAGAAACAAATACGAAGATGTGAAGGGGGAAATTTTGACAAAAGTTCTGACATATTCAAGAGGTTATAGCAAACCTGGTCTTGAACTTAATTTTATAAAATTGGTCAAATCGGTTGCTGTGAAAGGATTTTTGGTTACGTTATTATTGTTGATCTATCCCAAAAGAAACTTTAGAGGAATTGCAGATCTCTTTAGAATGTAAAAAAGCTTCACTGATGAGTGTCTAAAATGCCAGAAGAAGAAAATTTTTCACGTTATTTTTACAAATAGTATTGTTATGAAAACATTGATGTGATTTATTTCTAAGCTTTGAAAAAACTTCCAAGCATCATAAATGACAGGTATTTATGTTATTTGATAATTTCTCATTTGTAGATCTTACACATCCTCTTTCTTCAACGATCCCCACGTGGGATAATTCGTGTGGATTTAAGCTTAACATAGGTACAGAGAACGATGAGATTGTCATGAGTACCAGCTCGGGTACTCATATTGATGCTCCATCTCATTTTTTTGAAAGAAAATGTTCGGTAGATCTTCTTCCACTCAAACAATTGTTAGTACCTGTATGCGTCATCGATGTTTCACAAAAAGCTCATGCCCATTACGCTCTTTCGGTGCAAGATATTCAGACATACGAAAACGTATGGGGAAAAATCACTGAAAATTGCATTGTGCTTGGATATACTGGATGGAGCCGTTATTGGGATGATCCAAAGGCTTATCGCAACATGGATGATGAAGGAAATATGCATTATCCCTTTTTTTCTATGGAAGCTATCGAATATTTACTCGCCCGAAATATTGCAGGAATTGCGATCGATAGCTTTTCTCCTGAATCGATAAAGGTTTCTCAAACTTCTTATCCTCTGCATGAACGCCTATTAAAAGCTGAAAAATATATCATTGAAAACTTAGCTAACGGCCACTTACTTCCACCTAAGGGGGCTTACATTCTTGCACTTCCCCTAAAAATCCAAAAGGGGGGCGAAGCTCCTGCGCGAGTGATTGGCTTAATTCAGAAGGAAGCTTAAGGTATTCTTTGACTATAAAGTTGAATCGACTGAACGAGGGGCTACATTTTGCCTCTGTCGTAACTCTGTATAAAGTTCATTCGAGGTAATCAACCTATTTAATTATGTGGGTAAATTTTTAAACCAATCGGGATGCTGAGTTTTAACATCATCTATCATTTGATTTAATCTCTCATTTTGATTGTATCCCAAAACATTCATAGCTAAGTGCATTCCAGTTGGAGTATCCGTATGTTTACCCTGCGCACCTCGATGCTCTTTAGCCAATAAATACACGCCCACTTCATAAACTTTCTTTATTGTTTCGGGGTTTTCCTCTATCAATTTGTCTTCATTCACACCCGATGGAGACAAAACCTTTAAAGATTTTGTGTACCAAGTGCTTAAGGAAGTGTCAGATGTGTAGATAGGATTCGTTTTTTTATGACCAAAAAAGTCTACAGCCGCAAACCATGAGTTTTTAGGATTCTTGAAAAGATGTTTTTTCGTCAGACTAACTTTAGGCAATTTGGATCTTTAGAATCAAGCACTATCCATTTATTCTCTTTGACTAGATGATTGTGCAACAAATCGACCTGTTTTTTAAACTCTTCTAAATCTCGTGCACCATTTATATTTAAGCTTCCCATTAGATAACCTCTTTTTTGTTAATATAACATAAAGTTATTTAATTAAAGATTCAAATAAATGAAATTGTAATTTATCTAAAAATAGACCTGCCACCTTCGTTGCTTCGACTAATCTCTTTTGGAATAGAAATGAAGAATAAAAAATTCAAAGATGGGAGTATGAATTAAAGCTCTTTGAAGAACAAGACAGGTTCCATTGAATTAAATAGTTCTGTCACATTGATCAAGCGGATCATTCCTTCAGGGTCACTGAGGATTCCTGCTAAGAAAGGAAGATCTTCGATTAAAACTCCCGGATCAGTAAAATCGTTTAATTCTCGATCCATCGTCTCAGTAATTTTCTCACCCCTGATTCCCAGAATCCGAGGTTGATCATCAACCCGATTGTCCGAAAGAATCATAATCCGCGTATGCATGCTTAGCCTTGCTGGCCGCCCCTCAATTAACTGGCAAAAATCGATTACGGGAATTGGCGTCCCGCCTAAGTTTAGTAAACCAGCTATATAAGGAGGAGTATGAGGTAGGTTTTTAAGTCGTACATTAGGCACTACCTCCAGGATATGTTGGCTGTCGCAAACATATCTTTCACTTCCTACATAAAAAAGAAGAAATAACATTGTGAATTCCTTTGGTGAGGAATCACTCTACAATGCGAAGGTTATTTTGAGCGAATCCTTCGATATGTTCGTCTTGCTCTTCCATGAAATTTTGCGCACCACGCAATAAATAGGCTGCTAAAGTTGCGTCTCCCTCATAACTCATACACACTTGCATGTTTCCATCCGATGAAGGTGGATCACAAGTAATGAGAACATAACAAGCATGCTTTTTTGCTAATTCTTTTTTGATTTGACTTACGTCCCTACTCTTCATCCTGCTCCTTGTAAAATGGGGTCTAAAAGACCACAAGGGTCTGATCTTTTGAATTTTTGATCAACAATCGCCACATTAGCGGAAGCGCTGATTTATTACCAAGCCAAATCAAAAAAAACCGAAGGAATTTTTTCATTTATAAATAATAAAAAAAAACATTTGTCACCACACTCTCTTCTTTATATAGTGCAATCAAAAGCCTAGGATTGCAAAGAAGTGTGGCTATTCCTCAAATCATTCAACAGCATGGAGAGGTGTGAAAACAAAATCGATATTATCGTACGTGGATTGGATTCAGGAAGATCAAAAAGAGATGTTATCTCAGCTTGAGACTTGGTCTAATATCAACACGGCCTCCACAAATACAGAAGGGCTGCAAAAGCAAATGAAGCTGCTTAAGCAGGCTTTTAAAAAGCTAAATGGCAAAATGGAAGAAATTCCCCTCGCCCCTTTAGAACAAGTCCAATCGAACGGCAAAATCAAACACGCACCTCTTGGCAAAATATTATCGATTAGCAAGCATCCTAAAGCGCCTATCCAAGTTTTTTTAGGCGGTCATATGGATACGGTATTTTCCCCTTCAAACCCCTTTCAAACCTGCAAGAGAATTGATGACAACACTTTGGTGGGTCCTGGCGTGGCGGATATGAAGGGTGGGTTGCTCATCATGCTTAAAGCTCTTGAAGCGCTTGAAAAAAGTCCTTGGGGCGGAAAAATTGGCTGGCAAGTATTGATTAATCCCGATGAAGAAATTGGTTCAATGAATTCGGCCTCTTTCATTAGAGCGGCAGCTCAACATAAACAACTGGGATTGCTTTTTGAGCCGGCCTACCCTGACGGTTCAATCGTGTCATCCCGTAAAGGTTCAGCTAACTATACCGTTGTCGCTCAAGGCAAAGCAGCTCATGTAGGTAGAGATTTTGAATTGGGTCATAACGCCATTGTAAAGCTGGCACGCTTGATCTGTGAAGTCAACGATTTGAATAATCCTAGTGGCGGCATTACTGTAAACGTTGGCGTAGTTAAAGGCGGCGAAGCTGTTAACATTGTTCCCGACTTAGCCAGCTGTCGTATTAATATACGCGCGGTGAATTTGGAAGATTTTTTTCTAATCAAAGAAACACTGCTCAATATTCTGACGACGTTAAATGAGCGTTCAGATGTCACTCTCAATCTTTATCAGCAAGGAGAGAGATCCCCTAAAATTTTTGATGAAGCTCACCGCAATCTTTTTGTAAATCTCAGAAAAACCTCTCTTATTTTAGGTTCTGGCATTGATTGGAAGCCTTCAGGTGGGGTGTGCGATGGAAATATCCTTTTTGAAGCAGGCGTGCCATCAATCGATACTTTAGGAGCTATCGGAGGAAAAATCCATACGCAGGAGGAGTATATCTTGATCAATAGCCTTGTGCAAAGAGCTCAACTAACTGCCCTTTTTTTAATGCAGCTTGAATCGATGAGCAATGCCCATGAATAAAAATTCTTCTGATCTAATAGCAGATGCCCTTTTCGCTGACCCTCGCATCGCTAAAGCTAAGCTTTTGATTGCCGAAGCAGTCTCTGAACATCAAAAAGGGATTCAACAAATCAAACCTCCCAATCCAGCTTTAGCGGATAAAACCCAAAAACTTCTCGCCGAATATGAAGAATTACGGGGCGGTAAACTTTTCTACCCCTTTCTTGGCAGCGGCATAGGCAACGGAACATTAATTGAGCTGATTGATGGCAGCGTGAAATATGATTTAATTGGCGGCATTGGGGTCCATTGGTTCGGTCATAGTTCCCGAATTCTAATCCAAGCAGCTATCGATGCGGCGATTAGTAATACCATTATGCAAGGCAACCTTCTGCAAAACAGAGACTCCATTCAATTAGCCAAGTTGTTAGTCGATAAAAGCGGCCTGAAGCATTGCTTTTTTTCCACTTCCGGAGTCATGGCTAACGAAAATGCCTTAAAATTAGCGTTTCAGAAAAATAAACCTGCTTCTCG
>Ga0105046_10007946_pt1 | contig 16664 bp, 18 predicted proteins | sample MAT03_FD_78385 | JGI IMG/M metagenome (GOLD analysis project Ga0105046, IMG submission 78385) | Freshwater microbial communities from Lake Fryxell liftoff mats and glacier meltwater in Antarctica - MAT-03 (megahit assembly) | ecosystem: Environmental > Aquatic > Freshwater > Ice > Liftoff...
CACTTACTTGCGCAATCATAGCTTCAACGAAATTTATAAAATGCACAAATTCAGGAAGATCACCAAAACCTGCAATGGTTCTTAAACTTTGAACTTGTTGCACATTAGCAGTGAGTCGCAAATGATGAGCAATTATCCCCGGCATCGTTCCAGCAGGCAAACCTAGTTGTACCAAAATCTCTGAGTAAACTGTACTTGGAACCGCAAGCTGCAAAGCATCCAAATGCGGAATCAATCTATTCCCCAAAGCTTCTAAACGAAGTGGAATTGGCGTCAGTTTATTGCCAAAAAGTTTAGTTTGAACTCGTTCATTGAGTGTATCAAATCCCAGCATACTTACGGCTCCACTTGCTATGTTCTTTGCATGCAAACCCAATTTATTCTTCTTTCCCGCATGTTCGTATCTTCTCTGAAGCTCTTTTTCTGCTTCCTGTTGTTGAAAAGGAGCCAGCCGTTCTTCTAGAATTATATCTAAAGCCGGTCTCCCAAACGTATTTTGAAGATTTTGAGCTACCTGAGCTAAAACGCCCAGTGAAATACTTTGAATGTTTCTTGCCAATTCAAATTGTTCGGTTTGCTTTTGGAGCGCATCTGCGCGACTCAATTCGTCAATTTGCCGCAACTGGTCAACACTTAGCCTGCTTGGCTGTTCTTCAAAAGAAGATAATGCTTTCTGTGGCTGCGACATAAAAAGTATTTAAAGTAACTATATTATAAACCAAAAGACGTACTTAGTAAACAAGATTGGTGACTGCAAGTTTGTCATATCACGTTTTTGTCGTATATTTGAGAATACTATATTAATAGTGCAAGAATGAAAATTGAAACGAAAAATAGCCATTTGAAATATGTTGATGACAATTGTCATGCTTTTATTGATTACCGATTAGCTTTTTGGGATCAATTCAATAATCCACTTGAAAATAGACAAGTCGAAGTTTTTGAAGGAAAAGAAAAGATTTTTGATTCTGACACGGATTGCGATGGAGTAGCTTGTATTACGCTTATCTTCAATGTTGCTACTGAAGTAAGAAAGCGCATTTTATTTGTGATTGGGAATGAAAAACGAGAAAACTTTTTTATCTTGGATCAAATAGATCCACAAATAACAGAAAAAATTACCCAACAAAAACAAGCTTCAGAAGCGCAACTGCAACAGAAAATAATTCAACAAAAGCAAGAATCATTAATCCAAGCGCAAAATGAAATTTTAGAGCGAGAGCTTGAATATAAAATCCAAGTCGAGTCGAGAGGTAAAAAAATGGTCATTGATAACCAAAAATATAAGGAATTAGAAAGCAGCCTAGCTGATATAATTGAGCAAGAAAGGAAAGTATGTAGCCAAAAGGGTGAATTACTGCAAAAACTTAATGCCTTAGAAAATACGGAAAAAATTTCCCCAGAAGGTTTTTTGGAATCAGTCAAAAAAGGCTATCAAAGATTCTACAATGACGGACCAGCAGTGAGAATCAGTGAAATGGTTCAAGAAAAACAAACAAGGACATTGCTGAATAATGCCCTTGAATTAAAAAAATTGGAACACGCTCAAATACAAAAAGTTTTCAATGAAATAATGACTATTCTCACCCAAGTTCGGCCTCACTTAAGCGGCAGCACCCAAAGTCATGCCAATCTTCTGACTCACGGGTTTAAAGAACAAATACGCTCCTATCATGGGGCGCCAACTCCAGAAAATAAACAGAAACTACGAGCAGAAGTGAAAAGCTACAGCTTAGAAACCAAGATTCCAGGATTACTTGAACTTTTAGACAGATTAATCTGACACAAACGTAATCACTGACGCAAAGGCGAATCCGTAACGTATTTTCAAAATATTGTTCATGTCTTCAGAAAGAAAAAGATGGGAGGACGAATCCAGTACCGCTGGCCTTGGAATATTCCAGTACGTTCTTGGAATTCCCAATAATCCATTTCTAAGAAAGGGCGAGCTGTCATTACAACAGCAAGACAGAATTTTAAGAGGAGTTGAAACAATCGTATCAAGAATACCTTCAACAGACTACCGCACTATCTCAATAATGCCAGATAACACGCAAGTTCTGGAAAATTTACAAAGAAATATTGTCCAAGGCCTTGAGCAACAATACTTGGGCCAACAAAGGCAGAATGCCGCCACCCATGAACAACTCTATGACTTAAATGCAAGCAGCGGAAGGCTTGAAGATGCATTCCAAAATGCAGCCAAGGAAATCATCAACGAAGTAATCCGAGCCAGAAAAGGAATAGTTTCACTCAACAGAATCCAAACTTTACAGTCAAATTATTTACAAAATATTGCTGTCGCAATCAATACTTATGGCTCGGACGTGCACCGTTTATTAGAAGAGCTTGCCGCTTTGGCCACTGAACAAATTCGCACTCAATTAAGAGAAAATAAGAGTAATCGCGAAGAAATTCGCAGGAGTATTGAACAAGCAATCGGACAAATTATTGTAGTTCTACAAAGAATTGAAAGTGAAATTTCCAGTGGATTACAAGAAATTCACAACGCAACTTTAGACGTGAGGCGCTCAGTTGACCAAGTGAACCAAACAGCAGGAGATATTCGAAATACCGCTCTGGATATTCAACAGTTATTTGATCAAAACAATGAACTTACAAGAGAGATTCGAGATGATGTACATAAAGGAATAGAAAATAGTCAATACCACGTTGAAAATTCTGAATTACTAAAAGCCCGGCAATATTTGACCCAAGGACGTGAACTTTTAGCAAATGGTCATTTCGGTGAAGCACATAGTAGTCTTTTACGTGCTTTTTCATTCCAAAAGAATCACTTTGAAATAAATTTACTACTCGCAAAATCTTTCATAGAATTGCCTGACGCTAAAAATGCTCGAAAGCACCTGGAATTAGCGGGAAGCTTTTCCAAAAGCCTAGAAGAAAGGCAAAAAGCTGACATTACATATGCTGAATTTGAAAAAACGAACGGAAATCTACAGGCAGCATCAGAAAAAATTATCAAAATTATCACCGATGACCCAGCAAGCTATTATTCACTCACGGAAATAATGAGTGGAATGGATAAAATGCCTGACCTACTTTTGGCGCTTTTAGTAAGGAATAAAAATGACCTGAATATACAAGCAATTTGCGCTATAGAATTGGCAAAGTTAAACGAAATAACTCATGCTAAAAAAGCAGCAAGCAACCTCTTACATTTTGCTGGCGAATCTCAACCGCATCCAATTATTTATGAAAAAATTATCAATTCTGCATCCATACTCATACCACTTTTAAAAGATGCCACAACAAAAGAAGAGACATCAATTCAACCTGCTTCTCTTTTATTTTTCGCCAGAATTCTACTTTCACAACTTGACCCGAAAGAAACAGAGCTCGCTCGCAGCTACGTAAGTCAAGCCTACAAAACCGACCCTCAAATTACAAACATGAAAAAGCATTCTGATTACCTTGGAATTACGCATTACTTACAATCAAAACTTGGTGAAAACTCCTCAAAACTCAAAAGATTTGGCGAATTACCTTCAGAAATTCGAAACTTGCTTTAGTATTTCCTTTATTACGCCACCACTCGAAATATTATTGCAAAATTCGAAACTGCCCGCTAAGCTTGTGAAGCTTTTATTCTACCACCTATAATCCCAACTGTTATGAATATTACCGTAGAAAAGCTTCCAAAAGCGGAAGTCAAGATGATTGTAGAACTGACGGAAACAGAAATGGAAAAATACTATTTGCAAGCTTTAGAAGCCATTAGTAAACAAGTAAATTTCCCAGGTTTTCGCCCAGGAAATGTTCCAACAAACATTGTGGAAGAAAAAGTAGATAAATCCGCAATTATGGCTCGTGCAATTGATTTAGCACTTCCACCTACCTACAGTGAAGCCGTGAAAAAAGAGAATATTCAAGCTATTGGCCGTCCAAAAGTAAACATTACTCAGGATGTTCCATTTACCTATGAAGCAATTATCCCAGTATATCCAGAAGTAAGTGTGAAAGGATACGAAAATATTAAAATTGAACCACAACCGGTAAAAGTTGAAGAAAAAGATATTGAAGAAGAAGTAAAACGTTTTCAAACTCACCACGCAAAATACACCGAATATGAAGGTCCAGCAAAAATTGGTGATAAAGTAGAAATCGACTTTGAAGGTTTTGATGAAGGTAGAGCTCAGCTTGAAGGAACTCTCAGCAAAAACCACCCACTTACAATTGGTGACAAATCACTCATTCCAGGATTTGAAGAAAACTTGGTAGGCATGAAAAAAGATGAAGAAAAATCTTTTGATGTTACTTTCCCTGCTGATTATCATCACAAGCCTTTCCAAAGCAAAAAAGTAACATTTAAGGTCACGATGCGTAAAATTCAAAACGCAGAATTGCCTGAATTGAATGCAGAATTTATCAAAATGCTTACTGGCCAAGAAAAAAGTATCGAAGATTTCAAAAAAGAAATCGAACAAATTCTTATTGATCATCGAACAAATCAAGAAAAAACTCGCGTAGAAGCGGAAGTTTTCCAGAAAATCCTCGAAGTAACAGAAGTGGACCTTGCTCCAAGCCTAGTTGATGAAGAAGTAGAAGTTTTGATTGATGAAATGAAACATGACATGGAAGAAAAAGGACTCACTCTGGAAAAATATTTCGAAGCAACTGGCCAAACTCTTGAAAAAATTAAAGAAGATCGGAGAAAAGATGCAGAGCAACGTCTCAAGGTTCGTTTTGGGCTCCAAGAACTCTTCAAACAAGAAAAAGTTGAAGTTTCCGCTCAAGACGTTGAGGCTGAAATCGAATCACGTCTCCTCACGTCACCAACGGAAATGCATGAAGATCTCCGCAAACAATATCGGGACAATCAAGAACTCAAACTCCGCATCGAAAATCAGCTACGCATGACAAAATTATTTGAAAAATTCAAGAAATAGTAGTAATTTTGACCTAACACTAATAAAAATATATGAAAAGTTTTTTCTTATCAGGAACCATCTTTTGTATCGTGATTATCCTGATTGTTGCTTTTCAGAACATTGCAACGGTTGTACCGGGACTTTGGATTCTCTTTATCATGATGGATCAACAAACCAGCGCTACCTTCCCAATATTTATTTTGATAGCACTGGGTTTTATTACTGGAATTTTCATTTCAGCCCTCGTAGCAAGTATAGTAAGTTCCAAAGAAAAAGAAGAAACAGGAGGAGCAAATTGGTGAAAACTGCAATTTACAACATGCAAAAACAAAAACCCGTACCACGCGGGGTTTTTCGTTTTCAAAATTATAATTTAAATCATTCGAATTTATTTGAATTTTGATGCTTGAATCAGCAGATTCACCTACGGGGTGGTGCTTGATATTTCCTATTCCTATCTTACAACAAGTGGTGCATTTGATTATTGAATATTTCCACTCCGTCTTCCCCCTTGCAACCTGTAGAAAAAAATTGTACATTTCATGCGGCCTGTATAAATTTTTGCTACAGCCACATTATGCTCAAAAAGCTTTTCACCTCAGCAACAAGGGTAAAAATCCTCACCATCTTCCTTCTCAACCCAGACGGCGAATTTTTTATCCGTGAACTAACAAGAGAATTAGATGAACAAATTAATTCCATCCGCCGCGAACTCGACAACCTCAAATCCCTAGGCTTACTCAAATCAAAAAACAAAAACCGCAAAAAATACTACACCGTGAACAAAAATTTTATCCTCTTCAACGAACTCAAATCCATCGTCATCAAAGGCATGAGCAACAAAGATGACGTAACAAGAAAAATCTCAAGCTTCGGCCAAATCGAACTCCTTCTCCTCTCTGGAATTTTCGTTGACCGAGAATCCATCATCGACCTCCTCATCGTAGGCGAAATCGACCGAGAAAAACTAGAAAAATACTTCTCAGCCGAACTAGAAACCTCCCGCCCAATTCGCTTCAGCGTCTTGTCCCGAGAAGATTATCTATACAGAAAACAATGCAAAGACAAATTTTTAATGGATATTCTAGAAGATCCACAAAATTTAATCACCATCAATAATTTGGAGGGTTAAAGTGAGTTAAACTAGAGGGCTAAAATTGAATTGAGGCTTGAAGATGTCAACCCAAACTTGAAGCAAAATCCCAAAAAGATGCTCAATCAAGTGGAGTATTTTCGCTTTAAAAGTTTGTGCGAACATACAAAATTCTCTTCCTTTTTTTATTTTCGGACACCCTTTTTTATTTTCGGACATAAGCCGAGTGCGGGCCTGTGGAAATTTTGAATCAGCAGATTCACCCCTGGCCCCGAACAACGCCTTCTCTGCTTCGTTGAACATGTTCAACGAAGCAGAATTCCCAAAACGTTCCGAAAAAGAGAAAAAGGAAGAGAATTTTGTATGTTCGCACAAATTATCGAAAGCAACAAATCCACTCAAAGCACTTTTTCGCAATTTCCTCCCAAATTTTCCTTGCATTCAAGCTCCAAAATCAATAGAATAACCCTGCTAATTTTATTTCCCCGACGCGTGAGCGTGCAGTAATTTCAAAAGTATGACCCATTTATTAATCCAAGAAGTTGAAAAGCAACAGAAGGATAAACACGGATCTGATGCCAAAGTTCCCGTCCTTCGTGCCGGCTACGTGATCAAGGTTCATCAAAAAATTAAAGAAGGTGAAAAAGAACGTGTTCAAATTTTCGAAGGACTCGTTTTGGGATTAAATAGTGGTCATGGTGCAAGTAAAACTGTAACTGTTCGAAAAGAAGTGGAAGGAATTGGCGTAGAAAAAATCTTCCCACTTACTTCACCAAACATTGTGAAAATCGAAATCGTCCGAACCCACAAAGTTCGCCGAGCTAGAATTCTGTACATGAGAGGTTTGAGCGGAAAAGCAGCAAGATTGAAAGAGAAACTTGGTTTGACAGCAAAAGATGCGAAATATTATGGAACAAAAGAAGCTCAAGTAGGTACAGCAACAAAAGCACAAAATAAAGAGGCTCAAAGATTGAAAGATGAAGAAAAAGCTCGACAAGCTGTAGAAGAAACTCCATCAACAACAGTAGAAACAATCACTCCAATGGAACCAAATACAAGTGTTGAAACCAGCATTCCAGAAACAACTCCAGAAGTTGCAACACCAGTTGAATCTACTCCTGAAGTACCAGCTGCTGCTGAACCAACACCAACTCCTGAAGAAACTCCAGCGGCACCTGAATCTGCTCCTGAAGAAGTACCAGCGACTGAACCAACCCCTGAACCAAACCCAGTTTCTGAAAAAGCTGAAGATAAAAAAGCACAAGATACTCTTTTCTAATTAGAAAAACCGCGAAATAACTCCAACAGTTATTGAAAAAGAATAAATCGCAACCTCAACTTTTAGTAGCAGGCGTAGACGAAGTAGGTCGCGGCCCATGGGCCGGACCTCTTGTTGCCTGCGCCTACATTGAAATAAAACTCACCCGCAACGTCAAAATCACCGATTCCAAAAAACTTTCCAAACTGCAACGGGAAAATGCTTTTATCAAACTCATGAAAAACGGCATCGTGGGAATTGGCAGAGTAGAGCCACAAGAAATCGATAAACTCGGCCTCATCAAAGCCAACAATCTCGCTTTCCAACGCGCCATCGCCAATCTCAAAATCAAACCGGATTTTATTATGATTGACGGAAAAGACCGTATTTTCCCCGAAACCACTCAGAATATTCCTTTCAAATCTATTGTTCACGGAGACTCGCTTGTTCGAGCCATTTCTTGCGCCTCTATTATCGCTAAAGTCACCCGTGACCGGCTCATGGAAGACTTTGCTTATAAATATCCTGGATATTCATTTGAAAAAAATATGGGCTATGGAACAAAATCCCATATTCAGGCCTTGGCAAAATATGGCCCAAGTCGTATTCATCGAATGAGCTATAAACCTGTAAAAGCATTGATGGGCAAATTCGAGAAATCGCTTCACCATAAGGATAACTCTTCTAATCCTCAATAAGTTTCCTCAGCAACTTCTCATGATCAAAAGCTAAATACGTCTTTTGCATTTTGGCTTTTTCTAATTTTACTATTGCTTCTCTCGGCTGCTGCATTTAACAAACAAAGTTCTTTTTCAGTGTGTCAAAATCTAAATTTTCATATTCTAAAAATTGCTCGCAGTCCAAACTTTTCACAAAATTTCGAACTTTTTCACTGTAAGAAAGCGCCAAAAAAGGAGTTTGGGTAATTGATGAAAAAATCACAGAATGAAGCCTCATTCCAACTACAGCTTGAGAACCGGCAGTCACTTTCAATATTCCTTGAACGGAATGTTCGCCCTCATAAAGTTCAAAAAAATCTTCTGGAATAATTTTTCGCAATGCTTCATACCTCGCTTCATCATTCTCTTGAAGCTTCTGAAATGGAACAAATAAGGTTTTAAAACCAAATTTTGTATATACCCAACGAATAAATAATGCTAATTCTTGATCAATTGCGGCTTGGTCGCCTTTCATCCAGGGACGGAGCGTCAAAACAATGTATTCTCCACGTTTTTCAAAAGTAGGATGAGTATAAGAAAGAGCAAACGCCGGATCCGCTAAAACATGCACATTGCCGACTCCCAATTCTCCGAGCAATTTTTTTGATTCATCATCACGCACTGTGACAAATTTTGCCTTTTGAAAAACAAATTTCGCAAGTTTTCTCCCTGAAGAAGTTTGAAGTGGCCCAACGCTTTGGGCAAAACAAAAAACAGGCTTTCTCAGAAGAAAAGCTGCAAATACTTGCATGGTCCAAATAAACGGCGCCTGTGGTTTTTCATCAGCAAAAAGTCCACCACCACCAAGCAAAATTGCATCTGCTTTGTAATACGACTTCAAATTTCTCCACCATCGAAATGTAAAAAATGATCGGAAGCCTGCCGGCCAATAAGGAAGGCTTTTTACTTGGTATTCATGGGAAGTTTGGGTGGGCTTTGAGCTTAAAACCGTTATCCTTGCTTGAGGAAAAGCTCCTCTTACAATCAACAAAATTCCTTGAAGGATTGCCTCGTCTCCAATATTTTGAATGCCATAATTTCCACAAATAATAATGGAGGGTTTTTGAGACATAGTGAAATCAACATAATAATCTTCAAAATCATAGTAAATTTTTAAGAAATATGTAATAGGAAATTTTTTCATGAATTTAAACAGCAGTAGGAATGAATATTAGCGAAAAAACATTGACGAAAGCAAATTAGTATGGTTAAATTCACTCTTAACTTCAAAACTTCATGAGCAAACCACAAAAATATTTCTTGTTCTCCTTTGGTCGCCAAGCATAAAGCTTTGCGCCAATTTTTGTGTGGATCCTGAATTTTGAGTTCTTTAAAAACTGGGTGATACAAAGTCATAGTGCATCCAAAATAATACTGTCTTTTAACAGTTTCTTCTTGGGTGCACTATGAAAGTTAAGATAAGTGCACTACAAATGAGCAGCACCAATCTGAAAGGAGGTGCTACGCATGCAGTGAAGATTTTTTCTCGAAAGTCCTCCCTCGTAGGGGGGGGGCAGGCGCCCGCAGGCCAAGCGTTTTTTTCGTTTCTCAAGAAAAAGCAGGATAAAGTCATGAAGACCTCCGACACCACGTTCCGCGCTCTCTCGCTCGTTCTTTCGCTCACGTCGGTTGCTTCCGCGCAGCAGGCGCCGCTGCAGCCCGTCCAGCCCGCACCCTACGACCTAGTCGTAGCGTGGGGCAACGGCTCAACGACGCCGCCAAAGTGGAACAACAACGACCTCATCGATCACGCGAAGCTCGCCAACGCGGCTTCAGGCCCAGGGCACGCGTGTGGAATGTATGCAGGATCGCAAGGGCCGTTCACCGCCACCAAGATGGGAACGGACACGGTCCTCGCCACCGTCGGTACCACGATCAACGTGGACCTGCGGTGCCCCGGCCCCAGCACGGGCGGGAACGGTACGCCGCTCGAAGCGAGCTTCGGTTCGCAGTACGGCAGGCGGATGACCGTCACGGTCCTCGCAGGCACCAACCCGCTCACGTTGTCGGCCTCTGGAAACGGCTGGTCTGACACCCAGGTGGTGAGAATCATCGGGGTCGAAGGCCCAGTCACGCAGGGACAGCTCGGCGGCGTCAAGCAAGACGTCGATCGGGCGCAGGGAACCGCAGATGAGGCCAAGAAGAAGGCGGAGGAAGGCAAGACCTCCAGCGTGGAAATCGCTGGCGGCGCCTCCTTCGTCTCCCTCGACCAGGACAAGAACCGGATAGGGTACTACTCCCACATGGGATGGACCCCCCGGTTTGGTGAGTCGATCAACATGCTGGTCGGTGGATTCTTTCAGTACACGCAGGGGGTGCAGTACCAGCAGGATGCACCCAACTTGAGGGAGAGCGGTAGGCAGCAGGATGTGAAAACTATGTTTACGGGCCCGATCGTCGGGGTGGGCTTCACGCCTGCCAGCTGGATAACGCTTGCCGCAAACGGCAAGATCGGGCTCTACAACAGGGCGAGCCCAAGCGCGATCGTCGCGCAGACGCGTACCGGCGAGAACATCGTTCTCCCGGCATCCAACGTCACCACGATCGGGGTCGGATTGAGCTTGACGCTCCTTTTCAACCCCGTGAAGCAGTTGGGCATCGGTCCGTTTCTCGCCGTGCAGACCACGGCGAAGGACTTGCCCCCGACTGACAGGGGACCGCTCGAAGACAAGGCGAGGGATGCGGGGGTAGACTTCGGTCTCCTCGTCGTCGTTCGTCCTTTACAACGCAGCAACCCAAGGCCAGGAGCAGTATTTGGGCTCCTGGCTTCATGAAAAATTTAGAAGGAGAAGCAAAAATGTGGAAAAAGTTGATGGCAGCGGCGGCAATCGCCGTCGCAGTGATGGGGGGTTGCCACGACGGCGACCCTTTGAAAATCTACGATCCGGCCACCGGGCTCCCCCCGGAGTGCCAGATCAACGGTGGGACCACCTGCTTTGCGGGCGGTGCTTCCGGTTCGGCTGGATCAACTGGCGCAGGCGGAACCGGTGGTCAACCGCAAGGCGGCACAGGTGGAACAACCACCGGCGGCTTTGGCGGAACCGGTGGAACGGGAGGAAACGGCGGCACAATCTGCTGCGCAGGTTCAGCCGGTTCAGCGGGTGATACAGCCCAGGGTGGCGCCGGAGGAACTCCCCAGGGTGGCGCAGGAGGAACTCCCCAGGGTGGCGCCGGAGGAACTCCCCAGGGTGGCGCCGGAGGAACTCCCCAGGGAGGAACCGGTGGTACCCAACCCCAAGGTGGCAACGGCGGAACAACCGTTGGTGGCTTTGGAGGAACTGGAGGAACAACCGCAGGCACAGGAGGTCAGCCCCAAGGGGGAACTTCTGGGTTTGGCGGAAACGGAGGCGTCATCGTTGGTGGCGCCGCAGGAACCTCACAAGGAGGAACAGGCGGCACCCAGCCTCAGGGCGGGACTGGTGGCACAACCACCGGCGGCTTTGGCGGCACAGGTGGTTTCGGAGGCACAGGCGGAACGAGCGGCTTCGGCGGCTCATCCGGCAACGGTGGCTACGGGAACCATCCAAACTGCGCTGGATTCCCTGGAGAGGGAACCCAGTGCAACATCAAGTACGCAGGCGTTTGCGGGAACGCACCGACCTATCTGGTCTGCGGTCCCGACAACGCCGGAGTTGTCGGCATCTCATGCCACCCGGCGAAGTTCGTTGGTGTGTGGGTATGGATGCCCCTTACAGAAATCCCGGGATATTCCCCGGTCGAATTCTGCGATGGGCTCGACAACAACTGCAACAACCAAATAGATGAATCATGCCAAAACCAAGGCGGCGCTTCAGGCGCTGGCGGGACTGGCGGTTCAACTACGGGTGGCTTCGGCGGCACGGGGGGCTCCTCACAAGGAGGAACGTCCGGCTTCGGAGGCACCTCAGGTTTCGGCGGAACAGGTGGTACGTCCGGTTTCGGAGGCACTGGTGGCACCTCGCAAGGGGGCACAGGAGGCTTTGGCGGAACAGGAGGAACTTCTGGATTCGGCGGGACAGCAGGAACAGCAGGATTCGGTGGAACTGGCGGGACAGCAGGCTTTGGTGGTACGGGAGGCACAGGCGGAGCCAGCGGAAGCGCTGGTAGCGGCGGTGTCTGCTACGCTCCCATCGCTAGTGCTAACGTCCCCAGCTTCCTGAGCGTGAGCGCAAGCTCCGCAAAGGTGGCAATCGTCTGCAAGAACGCCAATTCAGGCGCCCTGCAGTACGACGGTGGCGGTTCCACAGCAAACTGGCACTCCACTGGTAGCGAAACGCTCCCAGTGGAGTGCATCACCAGCGCATTCGGCGCTGGCACGTACATGGTAACGGGCAGCCTGCCTTTCACCGTTGAGTGCGGCTACCGCGTAGTAGTCGACACACAGTACAAGAAGATCTTGAGCTGTGGCACGTGCGACTGGATGCCCGAGGATAACAACGGCAATCAGCCAAGCAACAACGCTATCATCAGCTCTCAGTTCGCGCTCGGCGTGGCTGAGTGCAACGATCCGCAGTTGCCCCAGCAGACCGCGATCTGCCCACAACCCCCGACACCAGGGGATCCCGGCAACCCAGTCTTCTCTCTGACCTTCGGGCCAGGAACGAAGTTCCAGGTTGATGCCGGGCAAGTCTGCCGAATTGCCCTCAAGGCAACGGCGAACTGCCAGTAGCACACCAAGTGCACGAAAGCTCCCGCAAGGTCGAGCATCCGTGCACTTGGAAACCTTAACTTAAAGTATCACCCAATAACCAGCACCCAAAGGAGTATCAAGGCGTTGACTCATAGTCAATTCCAAAATCCCTAAAGTGCCATTGCACACCCCATCTGAGAACCAGGTGGGGTGTTCTTCTTTGTGCCGCAAAAAAAATAACCACAAAGCTGAAAGCATCATGGTTATTCATTCTACAAATTCATCTCAAACTACAGCTTCTCACCGAAACTTTCCTCGTAGCGTTTTTCAAATTCCTGCAAACCAAATTTATGGTTCTGTGTACCGTAATATTCAATATTATAAGTCGCCGCCAAAGCCCCAATCTTACAACTTTTTTTCAAATCATACCCACGAATAAGTCCCATTAAAACCCCAGAACGAAATGCATCCCCACAGCCAGTTGGGTCCAGCGCTTGCTTCGGAATAATCGCTGAAACATGTTCTGTCACGCCACCTTCTCGAATTAAACACCCTTTTTCACCGTGCGTCTCCACATAACTCGGCACCAAATCCATGAGTTCCTCCCTTGAAATCCCAATACGCTCAGAAATAACACCCGCCTCATATTGGTTCACAATCAACAAACGCGCCCCCTTGGTCAGTTCATAAAGTTCTTTCGCCTCAATTGACGCAATTTGTTGAGAAGGATCAAAAAGATAGGGGATTCCACCTTCCATCAATTGGCGACCCAAAATCGGCATTCGCTTTGGGTGATCCGGAGCTACAATTGCAAAACCAAATTCACTTAAATTTAAATCATGAATGTTCAAATCATTGATAAATGAACCTTGTGCTCCAGGATAAAACATCGTTATTTGAGATTGTCCAACATCAGTTAAAATGTAGCAACTGGCGCAAAAAACATTTTCATCAATTCGCAAACCACTTGTATCAATACCATTGAATTCAAGCCACTTTTTATATTCATCAAAATCCCGTCCAGCAGAAGAAAAAATGTAGCCATCAATTTCTAAAAGCTTCAAAGTATAAGCAATATTTCCACCACAACCACCAAAGTTAAAACGTTTGGTTGCAGCAGTAAAAGAAACACTTAGATGTTCTCCAGGATTCATTGAAAGCGCATTATTAAATGGCTTATCATAAGTCATAATATGATCATAAGCCACGCCACCCACAATCAAAACTTTTTTCTCAGTTGTATCTTTCATGGAGTGAAAACTATGAAATATGTCCTTTCAAAAAAATATCTCGTGCAATCGTGCTTGCGCGATGAAGACTTTCAAAAGTTCCAACATCACTCCAATCACCTTGAATAACTCGGGATTTCAAATTGCCTTCTTGAAGATAAACATTATTTAAATCAGTAACTTCTAATTCACCTCGAATCGAAGGTTTTAATTGAGCAATTTTATCAAAAACAGATGAATCATAAAGATAAAAGCCAGTTACAGCTAAATCACTTTTCGGATTTTTAGGTTTTTCTTCCAAACTTAAAACCACTCGACCCCCTCGACCAAAGGGAGAGTTCCCGCCGTCTGAATCACCAGATTCACTACTGGGCGCTCCCGCCCCTGCATCCTCCCCATCAACTTCCGCAACTCCAAAACGATGTGGATCAGCCACTTTTTTCAAAAATATTTTTGCACCTTTTTCTTCTTTTTTAAATTCCAAAATGTCTTGATCAAATTGGTCTTCAAAAATATTGTCACCCAAAATCACCGCGCAACTTTCACCTCGAACATAGTCCTTCGCCAGATTTAAAGCTTGCGCAATGCCACCAGCCTCATCCTGAACTTCATAATTAATATTACAACCATACTTTCTCCCAGAGCCGAGCAACTTTAAAAAGCTTCCTGCATAGTCTGGCCCAAGCACAATCAGAATTTCTGTAAGTCCAGCCTTCAAAAGTGTATTTAATGGGAAAAATATCACTTGTTTGTCATAAAGCGGTAACAGATGTTTATTGGAAACGTCTGTAAGAGGACTGAGCCTCCTGCCATTTCCACCAGCTAAAATAATTCCTTTCATAGTATAAGTTAAACCTCGGTAAGCTAAACACTTCTTGTCAAAAAAATCAACTCAACTATTTAAATATTCCTGAAGTGCCTCTTTCCAAGATCGCAATTCAGGGAGCTTGGTGTTCAGTAAAATTGCCTTTTTCGGACGCTGTGCAACAGTTTTGTATTCTGCAGATTCGCAAGGTTCAACCAAAGTTTCCAATTGATGCGTTTTCAAAATTTCACAGGCAAACTCATACCAATTTGTTACTCCTGAATTAGTAATATGATAAATCCCCGAAGGATATTCCCGGCTTTCTACAAGCCATTTTACTTGCTGTGCCAAATCTGAAGTATAAGTAGGCTCTCCAAATTGATCATTGACGATTTTAAAAGTTTTCCCTCTTTTTGCCTTCTCGAGAATAGTACTTACAAAGTTTTCTCCACGATTTCCAAAAAGCCATGAAGTTCGGATAATAAAATATTTTCCCTCTCTTTCTCCAACTCGGTCATCTTCCAACTCCATTTCCTCAATTAACAAAATTTCGCCAAGCGCCTTACTTTGGCCATAAATATTAATAGGATTAGTTTTTGCTTCTTCCGTGTACCCATTTCTATCATCACCACGAAACACATAATCAGTACTGAAATGCACAAGCGTCGCATCAATTTCCCGGCAACCTCTTGCTAAAATCCCTACACCATAGCCATTCGCTTTATTTGCTTCTTCCTCTTCTTGCTCAGCTTTTTCAACATCGGTATATCCCGCGGCATTAATTACCAAATCCGGTTGAAAGGTCATAAGTTTTTCAAATACATCCTGTTCATTGGTAATGTCCAATTCACTTCTATCCAAAGCCAAAAAGTCTTCACGATGAAAAACTGTCTGCAGATCTCTTCCCAACATCCCATTTTTCCCCAAAATCAAAATTCTCATGATAATTGCTTAATAAGCTTTTGCAATAATTATTCGTTCAGGAGATTCATTTCCGCATACTATACATGCCCCTTTTTCCGTCACTTGATTAAGTGGATAGCAACGCATAGAAGCTTTGGTTTCCTCACGGATTTTCCCTTCACAGGCAACACTCATACACCAATGCGCCAAAACAAAACCTGGAATATCCTTTTCCATTTGTTTTTTAAAAGTTTCATAATCATCAATCACATACGTATTGGTTTGAAGAAGATTTTGCGCTTTCTCAAAAAGCAACTTTTGCATGTCCACCAAAATAGTCTCAATCGTAGCTTTCACTTCAGTAATTTTCGTCACCATTTTTTCAGAAGTATCTCGACGTACCAAAATAGCTACTCCTTCAGTCAAATCTCTTGGGCCAATTTCAATTCTCACTGGAACACCTTTTTTCTCCCATTCATAAAGTTTTTCTCCCATGCTCAAAAAATTTCGTTGATCAATTTCTACTCCTGCAATTCCCTCTAAATCACCTTGAATTTTTTTCGCAAATTCCAAAACCGCCGCTTGAGTTTCTTCATTCTTCCAAATTGGCACAATCACCACTTTCACCGGCGCCACATTTGGTGGAAGAACAAGTCCTTTATCATCACTATGCGTCATAATTAACTGACCAATCAAACGCGTTGAAACACCCCAACTGGTTTGCCAAACATATTCCTGCTTGCCTTCTTTATTTGTAAATTTCACCTCAAAAGGTTTCGCAAAATTTTGTCCAAGATTATGGGAAGTACCTGCTTGTAAAGCTTTTCCATCCTGCATCATCGCTTCAATAGAATACGTATGCATTGCACCGGCAAATTTTTCACTTTCAGACTTCCTTCCAGCAATCACTGGCGTTGCCATGTATTCTGATGCAAATTTTTCATAAACCCCCAACATTTTCCGGGTTTCCACTTCCGCCTCATCATAGGTCGCATGTGCCGTATGGCCTTCTTGCCACAAAAATTCTGCGCTCCGTAAAAACAGCCTCGTGCGGCGCTCCCATCGTACGACATTTGCCCATTGATTGATCAATAAAGGCAAGTCCCTGTAGCTCTGAATCCAGTTTTTATAGGTGTTCCAGATGATGGTTTCGCTC